>JAEEGJ010022057.1_pt1 | contig 13576 bp, 11 predicted proteins | sample 8958761 | NCBI WGS metagenome assembly JAEEGJ01 (sample SAMN16246546, study PRJNA631951) | gut metagenome | biome: gut microbiome; feature: rumen; material: RS-attached | host: Bos | place: Iran: Karaj | collected 2018-10 | reverse complement strand
AGAAGGCTTCTGTGAATCCCCGGGAACATCTTAATCATGCAGACCTCCGGGGAGTAGGTGTTGGCAAGCTTAAAGATTCCGCTTCTTTCGGGAACCGCTGCCTGATTAATCTTCATGCCGAGAGAACTGATGGTGGCAATGTTGGGATAGTTAATGCTCTCAAAGGCGTCAAAGCTTAAAGAACGCACCTTGGAAACCCTGCAGCCTAACATAACCTTACGATTAAAGGCCACAAATACTCCGGGAATCTTGCTCGCCGCCATGTGGATGGCGCAACGACAGTTTTCCATAGCATCTGCCACAGGATTGATAATGGACAACTGTGAGCCTGTTATAACCACAGGTATCTTAATATTCCTGAGCATAAAAGAAAGCATGGACGAAGTATAAGCCAAAGTATCGGTGCCGTGAATCACCACTATGCCGTCGTAGTCATTCTTTTTCTCACTGATATGCGCTGCAAGGCCGCTCCAGTCTTCTGGGAAAATGTTGGCGCTGTCGAGGGAGCAGAAATCCTCAATCTCTATATGCGTGTCTCCCGACACCATCTTTAATTCTTCCTGCATGTCCTTAACGGAAAGCCCGGGCATAAGGCCCTTGTCTCTTTTCACGGAGGAAAGTGTTCCGCCGGTATTTATTATCAATATCTTCTTTTTCACTGTATCTAACGTTCCCTTCTCATACTGCTTATAAAAGAATATCACCTTTCGGGCAAAAAAAGAACCATACAACAGCATAATTGCACGGTTCTTTTCAGCTTATTTCAGATATTCTTTTGCAAACTCAGCCGCCGGCATGGGCTTCGAATAATAGTAGCCCTGCAGAAGATCGCAGCCTATGTTCTTCATGGTATTTACCATGTTGGTGTCTTCAATACCCTCGGCGGTAACAGAAAAGCCCATGTGCTTGAAGGCCTGTATCATGTTGGGAAGGATTTCGTCAGGCTCTTTGCAGTAGTCCCAGACAATGCTCATGTCAAGCTTGATGGTGGTGAAGGGACATTTCTTTAGCCTTGAAAGGTTGGAGTAGCCTGTGCCGTAATCGTCCAGCACGAATTTAAAGCCCTTCTTCGTCATGGCATCAATCTGCCACTGTGAGAAGCTGTCATCTATCATGGAGCCTTCCGTAATCTCAAGGTGCACGCTTCCGGGGTCAATGCCGTATTTGTCGACTATGGAGGCATAGCGCTCCGCCAGGTCGGTTCTTATAAACTGTGTGGGCGAGAGATTGACGTTTATCCAGTTCACGCCCCGTTTGCCCGGGTCGTTTTCTTTGATAAACCTGCAGGCTTCGTCAAAAACAAGTTCTCCGAGTTCATTGATACGTCCGCTGTTTTCCGCAACAGGGATAAAGATTCCGGGCGCGATAATATTTCCTTCCTCATCCCTGATTCTTGAGAGTGCCTCGGCTCCCACTACTTTTCCCGTGGCAGCATCCACTATCGGCTGAAGAAAGAGTTCAAAGCCCGTATCCTTAATGACTGTCTCGATGCACTTTCTGACCTTCGCTTCAAGCTTCTCCTGCTCAAGATTGGCTTCGGTTACCAAAAGAGGTTCTTTGCTCTCACTGGCTCCTGCAATGTCCAGAGTCTTCATCGTGGTTTTTATAATAGTCTCGACGGAAGTTTCCGACTCAATCCGCTCATAATTTACGAAACTCACGGACAGGTACAACTCCGTTGACTGAGATTTCCACGGTTTATTGAACCTTTCCCTTATTTCGTCCATTATTCTTTTTATATCGGAATCGGGCTCCGTAAGAATGATAAATCTTCCGTTTCTGCAGTAAAAAACAATGCCCCCCGGAATAAGCTGTCTGAAGAATTTGCCCATCAATACCAGGCCCTCTTCCATATGAGTTGCACCGTAAATATCGTACATCTCATGATACTTTCGCACCACCACGCCCAGGGGAACCCTGTTAAGGTGTTCGTAATTCTCCTCCAGATGTTCCGATAAAGCAACTCTGTTGAAAGTATGCCCTCTAAGTTCCACAAAGTACTCCGGATTGATAAACGCAAGGAATACCACAAGGATAGCCATAAGAAGAATGGTATCCATGATAAGGTACTTAGGAAGGGTAATTCTTATGAACAAAGAAAGAAAAATCAGGCAATTATACGCCGCAATACCATACTTTTCCCTTCTTCTTCCCAGGCTCTTCCTGTAAAGAAAGGAAATCACAAAACTCAATAAAACATAGAAGAACCCGCAGAAATATATATAATTATACATACTTCCGGAATGATATCCGTTTTTATCTATGTAAAAAATAAAATGGGGAATCTTCTCAGAGCCGATAACGGCGGAGAGAACGGATACGATGACGCCAAAATACAAAGGCAGTCTGATAATCTGCCTTATCAGTATATTCTTCTGAAGCGGATTCTTGGTAACGCTTGCGGAAAAAAGATACATTATGTATGCCCTTTCGAAAAAGAGCAGAAAATAAAGCATATTAAGGGTCTTAATAAGCCCTGTGCCGTAAGCCGACGGCTCATTATCCACCATTGTCGCCGCAAGGTTGGCGATAATGGCTACAGTCTCTGCAACAATCAGATGAATAAAAGTCAGATTCCTTCTGATGGGAAGCTTGGGTCTTGCAAAATAAAACCCAAGTATTATTACCAGTATCATAAGAATCGGAACTTCAAAGGAATAACTCCACATAATATGCTCCAATCGCTTACCCGCAGATTTTGTAAAAGAACTCATAGTACGGGTATGTATCATTATAGCATTCGGGTCTTATCCCTTTCTTAACATAACAATTTGAATATTCGATATGCATAATAAGGCCCCCGACATGTTTCGGTCGGAGGCCTTAATCAGCTTGAGAAGTTATTGTGTTTCGCGTATCTTTCTTTTGCTTAAAACCAGCACTGTAGCAATAAGCAGTACCGCCTCGACGGCGATGGCAAGCCAGGGACTGCTCATAAAGCCCGTTATCAGATAGCCTATGGCACAGACGATGGCCACCAGGGTAGCGTAGGGAAGCTGGGTCTCTACGTGGCGGATATGCTTACAGTCGGCGCCGGTAGAGGCTAAAATCGTGGTGTCGGATATGGGCGAACAGTGGTCTCCGTATACTGAGCCCGCAAGGGTTGCACCGAGCGCAGGTATAAGAAACGCGCCTGCTCCCTCAGCTTCACATATCATGGTAATAATGGGTATCAGCATACCGAAGGTTCCCCAGGAAGTTCCCATGGAGAAGCTCATAAGAGCCGCAATTATGAATATAAGCACCGGCAAAAGTCCGAGAGGAAGGTTGGAAGTGCTTACAAAGCCCGAAATGAACACGCCCGTTCCGATAAGCTGGCGGCACACGCCGCCAAGGCTCCAGGAAAGGATCAGAATCAGCATGGGCGGAACAATATTGCCTATACCGCTTACGATGCCTTCAATAAATTCTCTCGGCTTCATAAGTTTTCTCGGGATATAAAGAATAAACGCTGTCAAAAGTCCCGCAAAGGCGCCGAGAGACAGTCCCGCGGTAGGATTGTAGCCGATAGCCTCCGAGAAGCTTACGCCCTCAAAGAAACCGCCCACATAAGCCATACCGAGAATTGCGCAGACGATTAAAACCACTATTGGAAGCACCAGGTCGATTACACGACCCTTGCTCTCTTCCTGCGAAATATCCTCAACCGCTGCCACGCCTTTTACGGCTGCTGCCTCGGCCTTTTTCATGGGACCGAAGTCCCTGCCTGTGAAGCTTATAAAGAAAACCATAAGTATGGTCATTAATGCGTAGAAATTGTAGGGAATGGTAGAAAGAAAAACATGGAATCCGTTGGTCTCGCTGACTTCGCTTGCAACAGCAACGGCCCAGCTGGACACAGGCGCAATAATACATACCGGTGCAGCGGTGGCGTCTATGATGTAGGCAAGCTTCTCCCTTGAAATCTTGAGTCTGTCGGTGATGGGCCTCATAACCGTGCCAACGGTAAGGCAGTTAAAGCCGTCGTCGATAAAGATTAAAACACCGAGAAACGATGTTGCAAAGGCTGCTGCCCGCTTGCTTTTTAAGTGTTTCTCCACCCATCTTCCGTAGGCCTGACTGCCGCCTGATTTGGATACGAGGCTTACCACAGCCCACAAAAGTGCAAGGAAAATAATCATGTATGCGTTGTCCGCAATCTTGGCACTCATCATGTCAAAGGTTAAGGCAGCCGCACTGAATACGGAGCCCGAGCCCGCAAAGCTGTATATCAGCATACCCGAAATAATGCCTATGAACAAAGAAGAATAAACTTCTTTTGTTATAAGGGCAAGAGCGATTGCAATAAGCGGCGGAAGTATTGACCACCAGCCGGTTTCAATCATCACAAAATCCATGAAAAAAAGTCCCCCTCTCTCGGTCACAGGACCGATTACATTACTTTTTTGTCTTTTGTTATGTATTATTATACGGCAATTTTTGCAATAAGAAAACTCCCGTGTATGAGTACGGGAGTTTCTTTGTCGTCTTAGCTTAATATGCCTTCGGCCTTAAGTTCCTCGTTAAGTTCGTCTTCGGTATCCGCCATGGCCTGAAGAGTCATGGTAAGAAGCTTGTCGAGTTCCCAGCCTAACTGCTCGGCACCGCGCTCGATAACTTCGCGGGAGCAGCCTGCGGCAAAGCCTTTGCTCTTGTATTTCTTTTTCAGTGATTTAAGTTCCATGTCCTTGGTGCTCTTGGAGGGTCTCATGAGGGCAGCCGCACCGATAAGGCCGGTGAGTTCGTCCGCCGCAAACAAAACCTTCTCCATCTCCCTCGTGGGCTCCACATCGATGGTGGTACCGCAGCCTACGGTAATTCCGTAGCCGTGGGAGCAGACAGCATGAATAATGTCCTCGCTCACGCCGCCCTCACGCAAAAGTTCCGGCGCCTTCAAGCAATGCTCCTCGGGATAAAGCTCAAAATCAATGTCGTGAAGCAGTCCCACTATGCCCCAGTATTCGGCCTCGTCGCCGTAGCCCAGTTCTTTAGCATACCAGCGCATAACAGCCTCAACCGTAAGGGAATGCTGAATGTGAAAAGAATCCTTGTTGTACTTCTTTAAAAGGCTGAAAGCCTCGTCTCTGCTAATCATGTTATACCTCCCCCTTTTCGTCGTAATCGTCCAGAAAATGATGTTTCTTACCATCCTCGGTTTTGTAGCAGATTATTGTATTAAGATTGACATTTTCAACGCTTCTGAAAATGTTTGATTCCACAAAGGGATTTTGCTCTCTGAGATTCGCTATGAGTGCCTTTATTTCGGCGCGCTTGCTTCCTTTTTCCGTTCCGCCGCAGCTTGCACAACTTTCGGTCAGGCGGCAGGCGCAGTTGATAAACGTAAGGTTATTATAGTCCCTCCAGCGCTTAATGTCTGCCTCTCTCACAAGATACAACGGTCTAATAAGCTCCATGCCCTCGAAATTGGTACTGTGAAGCTTGGGCATCATGGTCTGAACCTGACCGCCATAGAGCATGCCCATGAGAATCGTCTCTATTACGTCATCATAGTGATGGCCGAGAGCTATCTTGTTGCAGCCCAGTTCTTTGGCCTTGCTGTAGAGATATCCTCTTCTCATGCGGGCGCAAAGATAGCAGGGCGAACCGCCGGCCTCATCCACCACGTCAAAAATATCCGAGTCAAATACCGTGACGGGAATGTCCATGAGCTTCGCATTGTTAAGTATGGTCTCGTAATTAATCCTGTTGTAGCCCGGATTCATGACCATGTAAACAACCTCAAAGTTCTTTTTCCCATGTCTTTCGAGCTCCTGAAAAAGTTTGGCCATTAACATGGAATCCTTGCCACCGGATATGCAGACGGCTATTTTGTCTCCGTCCTTAATAAGCTCGTATTCGGAAAGTGCCTTGGTGAAGCGGCACCAGATTTCTTTTTTGAACTTTTTAATGATGCTTTTTTCGATGGAGGCGCATTTTTCTTTTGACGCTTCCTCGTCGGAGTACTCACTCTTCATAAGATACGAGTAATAGCTGTAAATACCGCCTCGGATACTGTATATCTCGTAGCCCTCCGGCGCCAGGTCCTCGCACATTTCCAGGGAACGCTTGCCCGAATAGCATATAAGATATATGGGCTTGTCCTTCTTAAACTCGCTTACATGGGTCTCAAACTCCGTGAAGGGGTAATTCACCGCTCCGGGAAAAGAACCCTTTAGGAATTCTGCTTCGTCGCGGATATCTATTATCATTTTGTCTCTGCCGTCAGAGACCATTTCGTCAAAAGAACGGGAATACTGCATTTCAAAGCTTCTCCAAAAACCTACTAAACTGATGGGTATTATAAAGCCTTGCAGGATTCCTGTCAATGAGCAGTGTTTTTGTGCGGATTTGGACGCAATAAAGGGAGCCTGTTCCGGCTCCCCTTCGTCATTCCGCATATGCTGTTTAACAGCCCTTTCTGCCGCTCTTATGGTCCTCGATAGAACATGCGCCGGGTGTTCCGTACTCAATAAGGCCCGCATCCGCAGGGTCTATTGACACTCTTCCGTCCTCGAATACGAAGGCAGGGATTCCCACGTCACCGATTTTTTTGCACTTATCAAACACGGGATTGGTATCTCTGAGTCTCGTAAAAGCTCCCATGTTGCGAATGTTCTCGCCGATATTAATGTACTCAAACTCATCTTCACGGCCCTTAATCTGCTCGTGCACATAGTCACAATAAGGGCAGGTGGGCATTCCGTAGATTTTAATCATTCTGTGTCCTCCTATCTGATAAAGCCCTTGTCCGTCTCCGGCAGTTCCTCGGAAACAAACCGCTCAACCTTCATATGCAAATCGTACTTCTCGCGTAACTCTGTTATAGTCTTCATCATGGGTGAAGCATGATGCACATCAATCGCCTCCTGATTCTCCCACACATCTATCAAAAGAACGGTCTCGGGATCGTTCATGGGAAAGAAATACTCGTATCTCACATTTCCCTGTTCCCCACGAATCATGGCAGCTGTTCCGCTTGATTCCATTTCCTCCGCAAACTTGCGGGCATTTCCGTCAATTCCGGTATAGTAAAGATTTACAGTAATCATACGCACCCCCGCTTTCAAAAGAAACTGTTCTGTATAGATATTATATCTTCTTTGGCGGCTTTTGGGAATTAAAAGAATGTGGGGCGCAGGCGGGATTGCCGACGTACTTGCAGATATCGATACATTTGCGAGCGTCGGCCGGTGATTTCACCTCCTTTTTTTGACTAAAACAACCCCTTACTGCTTCCCGGGTCAAACTTTTTCGCAAGAATTTGAGGGTTGGAACTCTCTGTGAGGGGCTTTCTACATTTTTTTTGACTAAGGTATGATGGTTCTGCTATCTTAGTCAAATTTTCAATAAAAAATTTTGACTAAACCATGGTAAAGAAGGCAATAGGGTCAAAAAAGGTTGCTACCTGAAATAGTAACAGCCCTTTTGCTTATTATAACAGTTTCCAGTATACTTCATTTCTGAGTTTCCAGTCTTAATCTCATTTTTTTGCCCACTATACTTACTAAAAGTCCGCTCTTATAATCTTTACCACCCCCAAAAAGCACTTTTTTTCGTTTTTGGGATGGTAAAACTATTGTTTTTAAAGATTCAGTAAGTACACGATTGTCGAAGTGTACCGGTAATAATTGGTTTTTTTGAACTTTTACCGGTAAAAGACGGCCGAAATGTACCGGTAAAAATAGCGAAAAGTCCTTTTTCGCCGGTAAAGTCAGTGTCTGCAAGCACAGCAGGAGCTTGGATTGTCGCTGCACAAAAAAAGCCCGGTTAATTTTCCAAGTTCAAATAAACCCCTGCTATATTTCAAGCAAGGGTTTCACATATATCCGCTATTTATTTACCACTTCATAAACCGCCTTCTTAAGCTGTTCCAAAGCCTTTTTAATCACCGGGCGGGGGCAGGCGATGTTGAATCGTTCGAAGCCTTCACCGGCTTTGCCGAACATGGCTCCGCTGTCAAGCCAGAGGCCCGCGCGATTAACTATCAGGTCCTCAAGCTCGGATTCGTTAAGCTTAAGGTCCCTGAAATCCACCCACAGAAGGTAGGTGCCTTCGGTCTTTATGAGGTGGAGCATGGGAAGTTCTTTTTCCAAAAAGTCTTTAAAGAATTTGATGTTACCCTGAAGATACTCCTTTAACTCCTTAAGCCAGTTTTCACCGTAATTGTAGGCGGCTTCACAGGCGAAAAGGCCCATGGCGTTTAACTGGCTGTAACCGGTGGCGGCAAGGCTTCTTTTGAACTTAAGGCGCAGTTCGCGGTTGGAGATAAAGATGTTGGAAGCCTGAAGTCCCGCAAGATTAAAGGTTTTGCTGGGGGCAGTACAGGTGATGCATCTGTCGGCAAAAGAAGGGTCCAATGAAGCAAAAACCGTATGTTTACTGCCTTCCCAGACAAAATCACTGTGAATCTCGTCGGATGCCACCAGGACATCATGAGCGAGACAGATTTCACCGATGCGGCGAAGCTCCCACTCTTCCCAGACGCGTCCCACGGGATTGTGGGGGCTGCAGAGGATGAAAAGCTTCACGTTTTCCTTAACAATCTTTTGTTCGAAGTCTTCAAAATCTATTTCGTAGCGGTTGCCCTTTAATACCAGGGGATTGTCTACGAGTTTTCTGTTGTTGTCCGTTATCACTTCGCTGAAGGGATAGTAGACCGGCTGCTGAATCAATACCGCATCATTCTCTTTGGTAAAGGCTCTTATGGCCGCGGAAAGGGCAAACACCACTCCCGGGGTTTTGATGAGCCATTCTTTCTTGGGCTCCCAGTTAAAATGTTTGCCGTACCAGCCCGCAACACTTTTATAGTAATCGTCGTCCGATTCGGTGTAGCCAAAAATACCGTGATCAACCGCACTGTGAAGGCGGTCAAGGATTTCGGGGGCGGTGGGGAAATCCATGTCCGCTACCCACATGGATATGAGGCCTTCTTTTTTGCCTCTTTGTTTGGCGAAATCGTACTTTAAACACTTAGTACCGGTTCGGTCCGTAATTTTATCAAAATCATATGACATAACGTCACTCCCTGTAATCTAACTTGAAAAGACGGCTCAGTCCGAAAGAGCCTCGTCCAGATCTCTTATAAGGTCATTCACGTTCTCGATGCCTACGGACAAGCGCAGGAATCGCTCGTTAATGCCCAAAAGTTTACGCTGCTCAGCGGATAATTCTCTGTGTGTCTGAATCATAGGGTAGGTAAGCAGGCTCTCCACTCCGCCGAGACTCTCCGCAAATATTATTAACTTAATCTTGTGAAGCACATCTTTGGCGGTCTTCTCGCTGTCCACTTCAAAAGAAATCATCGCGCCGTAGCCGATGTAGTAGACCTTTTTAACCTTTTTGTGATTCTTAAGCCACTCGGCTATCACTTTGGCGTTCTCTGACTGTCGCTCCATGCGAAGAGCAAGAGTCTTAATGCCGCGAAGGGTCAGAAATGAGTCTATGGGGGCCAGCGTGGGGCCGAAACTCATGCAAAGGTATCTTATACGCTCTGCAAGGTCCGTGCGGTCTTTATGGGTGCATATGAAGCCTGCGCAAGTGTCATTGTGACCTGCCAGGTATTTGGTACCGCTGTGAACCACGATATCGGCGCCAAGTTCCAGGGGTCTTTGAAAATAAGGAGTAAGAAAGGTATTGTCAACAATCAAAAGAAGATTAAACTCGTCAGCAAGCTTTTTGATGGCCGTTAAGTCAGTAACCTTCATGGTAGGGTTGCTGGGAGTTTCGATATAGAGCGCTCTGGTGCCGGGCTGTATAGCCTTACGCACCGCATCAAGGTCGCCTGTGTCCACGTAGCTGAAGGACACATTACGCTTGGGTGCTATCTCTCCAAAAATACGTACCGCTCCGCCGTAAAGGTCACAGGTGCAGATAACGTGGTCGCCGGGGTTAAAAAGCTCCAGAACAAGAGCAATTGCCGCCATGCCTGTAGCCGTTGCAACGCAGTCTCCCGCGCCCTCAAGGGATGCAAGAGTGTCCTCAAGCTCTCTTCTGGTGGGATTGCTGCCGCGGCTGTATGTGAATGTATCTTTGGTAGGGTGCTCGCCGATTTCCGTGTGAGCAAATGTAGCTGTCTGATAGATGGGAACGCTTACCGCTCCGTGTGGATGCTTATTTACTATGTCTGTCACATAGTGACAACATCGGGTCTCTATATCATAGATTTGATCCGCCATTTTCTTTCTCCTTAGTGCCCCTGTCAGTTCAGGCTTTCAGCCGCCTTTTTGTCCCAGGAATATGTGGGATTGAGGGTTACGCTGCGCCCGCCCGACGCTTCCACCGTGGTGCCGGTCATAAAAGAAGCTTTGTCGCTGCATAGGAAAACAATGGGTGCCGCGATTTCTTCGGGTCTTGCCGCTCTGTTTAACAGGGTTTCTTTTGTGGTATATGCAAGTTCTTCCGGCTTTAAGTTCTTACGCACCAGAGGCGTATCCGTAAAGCCCGGCATGACGCAGTTGACTCTTACGCCGTAGGCCGCATACTCGCCTGCAAAGGTCTGTGAAAGGCTTCTTACGGCAGCCTTCATGGGACCGTAGATGGATGCTCTGCCTGAGGTAGCGCATCTGGCCGCAAGTGAGCTTACGTTCACAATGCTGCCGCCTTTGTCCTTCATGTATCTGAATGCCGCCTGGCACCCGAATACTGCGGACTGGAAGTTAACCGTGTAGTGTCTGTATATCTCTTCCTGTGTATATTGTTCCCCTTTTCTGGCAAAAGAAGACCCTACATTGTTAACCCAGGCATCGATGGTCCCAAAGTGCTCTGCCACGCGGTTCGCAAAGCCGTATACAGCTTCCTCTTCGGTTACGTCTATTGCTTCCGCATAGACTTCTCCGTAAGCGGAAAGTTCTTTGACGGCTTCGTCAAGAACCGCTTTATCCCTTGCACAGATTGCAACCCTGGCCCCCTCCTCGAGGAAAGCCTTGGCGGTTGCAAATCCTATCCCTTTACTGCCGCCTGTTACGACGGCAACCTTCTCTTTCAATCCTAAATCCATTATTATGCTCCGAATGCTTCAGCCGCTTCGCGTACCCACTTTAAGTGCTCGATGGGAATGTCGCGGGGAATGGTGCAGTCTGCGCCGATGATAACGCCTGTGGTGCCTGCAGCCTGTAAAATCTTTCCGGTTTCTGCCTGAATTTCTTCTTTGGTGCCTTTATAAAGAACACCGCTTGCGGTATTGGCAAATCCGCCTACAACTGCACGACCGCCGAAGATTTTCTTGCCTTCCTCAAGCGGAACGCCTTCAACGCCTGCTGCCCAGTTAATAACCTTTACGGGATAACCTGCGTAAGTGGTTAAGTCGTTACGTCTTCCTTCGAAGCCGCAGATATGTAACATGCTGGAGTCGTTAACCCCATTGGCCGCTTCAAGTACTGCGATTTCTGCGGGAGCGATGTATTTTAAGTATTCGTCCTTGCTGATTCCGTTAAAGTTGCCTACGCTGAAGTAGATGCCGTCGGTGCCGCCTTCTTTGATGACTCTTGCGGCAAGAAGCTTGATGTCCTCGGAAATTGTGAGCAAAGCTTCTTTTAAGGCCTCTGCATCTTCTTTGTACAATCTTGTGATGCTGTCAAGGTTGAAGCCGTCGATACCGATGAAGAGGTATGATGCGGGAGAAAAAACATTGTAGATGGTAACGATGTCTTTTCCGTATTTTGAAGTGATGTTCTTAACATGAGCCACCTGGTCGTCAATCCACTTAAGGGTTTCGGGCTTGCCTGCTTTAATCTTCTTTAAGTCTGCCGCGCTCTTTACGGGCTCCTCGGGGAAGCCGGGGTAGTTAAAGAAGCCGTCGCTCATGATTTTTACGTAATCGGGATCCCAGTCCTCTATGAATTTAACGTGACCCTTGTAGTTGATTTTTACGATTTCATCGCTCTGGGGAGCGGATTCGTCCTTGGCAAAGTGGAACCAGAAGCCTACGGGTACGCGTTCGGTTTTTTCGTTGTTAAATGCTTTTAAAACAAGGTCTCTCTTGGATGACATATTCTTTCTCCTTATCGTATTTCCGTAAATTTTTTATCTTTTGAGGCCTTCCCGAAGCCTTCCACTATTCTGACGGCCTCAATGCCGTCCTCCCCCGTAACGTCTACGGGTGTGTTGTTAAGAATGCTTAATGCGAAACGCTCGTGTAAGTCTGTAAGCTCCAAAACTTCCTGAGCGTGTGTCGATTCAAAATCAAAGTACTGTGTGGTTCCGTCGCTTAACTTAAGTACCACGTCATGACCTTCCGCAAAGGTAATTATGGCTCCTTTGGTACCTATAAGGGTTGTGGAACGGTCTTCTCTGTGGAAGCTGAGTTTTGATGCTATGAGGGTTCCCACAACACCGTTCTCAAACTGAAGGATGCCTGCCACGTGGTCATTGGTCTCTCTTATATCACCGTCTATAGTATCCGAAAGAAGTCTGTCCACCTGAGCGTAAACGCCCTTAACCTCAGAACCCACAAGCCAGCGTATGAGGTCCGCCCTGTGAACACTGATGTTAAAGAGTGCGTCCTGCCATCCGGGATATTTCTTGCCGTTTAAGACATCGGGGTCGCTGTTACCGAGAACGGTGCGAACCGTAAGAAGCTTGCCTATTGCGCCTGCATCCAGAAGTTCTTTGGCCTTCGCATGCTGGGGATAAAATCTCTGTACATGTAAGAGTTCAAGCTTGAGGCCGGTTTCTTTGGCCACTTTATTAATCTTCTCCGCTTCCTTAACCGACAGGGTCATGGGCTTTTCCAAAAGAACATGCTTGCCATGCTTTAAGGCTGCGATGGCCGGTTCCGCATGTCTGTCGGGAGGAGTGCCTATTAAAACCGCGTCAACATTTTCATCAAACAAAACCTCATCAAGGCTCTCGTAGGCCTTTATGTTAAGCTTTTCGGCTACGGCCTTGGTGGATTCGGAGTGACGGTTAAATACTCCGTAGAGATTGGTGTGTTCGCCCTTCAACAGAGCCGGTATGTGTCTTCTGGCCGCTATGTCGCCGGCACCGATTATGACTATATTTACTTTGCTCATAATTACCTCCGGACTCCTTAGGTGTTGGGATACAACTCGTCAATGACTTCTTTTAACACATTGAATCTGAACTCGGGAAGCTCATTGGGAAGTGCGCATCCGGGAGCAATAATCAGTCTGTTGGCAGGAACCGAATCGATGGCATCCTTAACGTTCTTTCTTATTTTCTCCGTAAGTTCTTCTCTTGAAGGGAAGTCAAAGCCGCTCTGGCGCTCGATACCGCCGATTAATATCTTGTTGGTCTTTCTTGCGGCATCAGCCAAAGAAACATTTGTGATGGTGGACTGCCAGTTGAATGCCTCAAAAGGGAAGTCTAAGAATTTGTCAAAATAAAGATTTGAGTCGCCGTGGATGTGAAGAATGTTGAACCAGGTCTTGCCGATTGCGGGTTCGAAGCCTTCAAGGTCGCTCTTTAATGCAAACTCGTCATATTCTTCGGAAGTAATCTGTGAATCGTTGGCAAACTGGGTGGAGTAGAAGATTCCGTCTACGCCTGCATTTGCATAAGCTTCGACGATGTCTCTTGTAACTTCCGTAAGAACCTTAAGGCCTTCTTTTAAATCATCTCCGTATTCTCTTACAAGGGG
>JAEEGJ010022054.1_pt1 | contig 13576 bp, 7 predicted proteins | sample 8958761 | NCBI WGS metagenome assembly JAEEGJ01 (sample SAMN16246546, study PRJNA631951) | gut metagenome | biome: gut microbiome; feature: rumen; material: RS-attached | host: Bos | place: Iran: Karaj | collected 2018-10 | reverse complement strand
CCGGCTTCGAAAATGTTATCAGTGCGTTGTTCATGTTTGGTATTTAAGAACTTAAGATTTAAAGATTTAAAATTCATTTTTTTGGACGCTTCGCGTCATCGCGAGGCACGAAGCAATCCAGTTTTATTTCTGTATAGCAGTTTCCAATAGTTCAACGTGGTCATGATGAAGGATGACTTTCATCCAACCGAGTCGGCTTCTGTCGTTTTTAGTGATTTTAAAACCGATAAAAGTTTCTTCGTCCATGGGGAAGGCATTACAATCGTCTTTTTCGTCATGCATATGATGATAAACAATGTTGCCAACGGTTTCTTCACCAATGGGATAGTAATATGGACGGTTTTTCAGTGTGATATTTGTGGATATGAAAGAGTTGCCCAAATCAAAGGATAGGCCGTCATTATTGGCATATAGGGAAAATTTCTCATTTGTACTGACGATGGAATCGGTTTCGTCAATTTGATTGCATGTAATTGTATGATTTATATATAAAATGCTGTCATCGGTAGAACAACCAACAGTGTCGATGTGCAAAAACCGTTGTTGATTGATGATGTCGCCTAATAGTGCGATGTTTTCATGGCAAATAAGTTCGGTGACGGTGTAGCGTCCCATTCCAGGTGAGCCGATGATCTGTGAATGGAACTGTACGTCATTCTGTCCATCGTTGTTGAGATCGATGAAATAGCCCCATGAGTCGTGACCATATTGCTCTACTAATGGACTGTTTTCGTATGTCGTTACAGACATTCCTTTGCTGTCGCCAAAAACGACTTTGGTTTGTGCAGGGTCTTTTTTGCACGACGGCATGATGCAGATTGCCGCTAATGCCAACACAAAGAACAATGTTTTTTTCATTTGAATGAGGTCTTAAAACGCGGTGCAAATATAATGTTTTGATTGTAACGATGAAAAAACAAACTTATTTTGATGACAAAATGTTTTGCTGAATCCATCTTTGGAAAAACGGGTCTTCAATCTCGTAGGTGTCCGTCTTGATGGCATAGCCGTTCTTGGTTAGGCGTTTCAGCGAACTGAACGAGGTGCTTGTGGATGTATCGCGCTGCATCATAGGGCTTTTGCCTTGTGCAAGCAGCATCAAAGTGTTTCGGTCGGTCTTGTTGAGGTTGATCCAAAAACGTTCAAAGTCAAGGTCGTGCATTTGTGTCAGTTGTTCAATGGCTTGGTTCACTACATCGTTCCCAATCTTCTGATACTGAATGGCGTCCCACACTTGGAAAGCCAATTGCTGCGTGTAATAGGGGTGGCAATGCGTCACTTGCAGGATTTCGTGGCTAATGTTTTCGCTTTGGGCGGTGATTTTGCTGAAACGCTCATTTAGGAATTGGAAAAACTCATTTTCAGGGATGTGTTTCAGTTGCATGATAAGGCCGAAATGGTAAAAAGGCGACTTCTTGTCGTTGAAAATCTCCTGCATCATCGACTCTTGGCTGCCCAAAAAGATGCAGTTTATTTTGTCTTGGAGCTGCAGAATCCCTCTCAGTTTTTTATCCAAACCTTTCTCTATCTCCTTGATTTCCTGAAACTCATCGAAAATGAGGATGACACGCTTCTTTTCAGTACTGACCTCATTGACCAATTGTAGCACATCTTCTAAAATCATGTCGTTGTTATCCTTGCTGAACGGATTGAACGACACTTCAATGCTATCTGTCATCGGGTTGGTGCTGATGGTGGGTACAATCCTGAAATTGCGTAGTAGTACTTTCAGGTTTTTCATCGGATAGAGCTTTAAAACAGATTCCAAAATCCTGTTTGATAGGTCTTTGGTGCTGGTAATGCTCTGCATGTTGAGCATGATATAAGGCCGTTTCAGTTGCTTGACGGCTTTCAAAACGAGGCTGCTTTTCCCAAAACGGCGCGGACTGATGAGGGCGAGGTGGTTCTCGCTGTCCATCACGCGGCAGATGTATTGCAGCTCCTCTTGGCGGTCGGTGAAAAACTCCTCTTCGACGACCGTTCCGAATTTAAATGGATTCTTCATTGCGAAATTTTTCGTTGCGAAATTTTTCGCAAAGATAATACTTTTTGAGTTATTGACGAAAACTTGTGGTGCTTTTTTGTTGCTTTGTGTCTACAACCTCCATTCCCCAAGGGGAATCTCAAAGGCCTTATTTCATCCGTTTAATAACCTGCAACCGATGCGTGTGCTCGTTTTTCTCCTTATTAAATATCCCTGTTTGGTCGAGGTAGTCGATGCGGACCTGGCCCGAGCAGTGGATGATTTGTTCGTCGCCCATGATGATACCCACATGGGTGATGACGCCGTCCTCATCACCGAAGAAAGCCAGGTCGCCAGGCTGCGTCTCCTGCAGGAAATACACCAACTCGCCCTCCCTTACTTGTTGCGAGGCATCGCGAGGCAGAAGGAGTCCCGCCATGCGGGCGCAGATCTGTACCAAGCCCGAGCAGTCGATGCCCATGGCAGTACGGCCTCCCCAAAGGTAGGGAGCGCCGAGCAACAGTTTGGCATAATCCACCATCATCTCTGGATGGAATTCTGTGGGCATTTCAATGGCATCGGGGTGTGGCTCATAAAGCGGTGTGCCAAAAGTCAAAAGCTTGCCCTTGTATTCGGCAATAGGCTTGTCGATTAAGAATGGTCTTTTGGCTTTCAACATATTAAAGGTCTCCTCGCTGATTTCACAAAATTGTTTCGACTGGATCCAACCCTCGTAAAATGAGGAACTCGTTGAGTCGGCCGAAGGACCATTGTCTTTTCTGACAAGCACCCATTCATGAGTTTTGTCTAAAACCCTATATGTTTCATTATAAAGTAATTGGCTAACCATTTCGGAAGCATGTCGGCTTTCCTTGCGCATGGCGATGGCGGATAAATTGCAAATGCCGTAGGTCATAAAAATTGCTGTTTTTCTGACCGCTAAAATAGGGAACAATTCGGTGCGAGTTGCCTTTTTTCGTTGTTTTTTTTCAACTGAATGGAGTTTTTCTTAATTTAGCCCTCAGTTTTATCATCATAAACAATTGTTAAATATTTGATTATGAGTAAAATAAAAGATTTCTTTAATATTATAAGGCATAGGTATTATGGTATGGCTAAGGCTTTTGCCTTCATTGTGGCGACGGCTTTGGTGTGCTGGCAGATGCCGCGTACGGGCAAGTTCAAATACGAATACCAACTTTCGAAACCGTGGCAGCATGAGACTTTGTATGCGCCTTTCGACTTCCCGATTTACAAGGATTTCGAGAGTTTGAATGCCGAGACGGAGGCAGCCAGAACCAAGGTGAAGCCGATTTTCGTGTTCAACGACGATGAGATGGTCGCATCGCGTAACCTCTTGTTTGTCAACTTTGATTCAAAATGGGATGCCTCTGCTCATTTTGACCGTGAACTGAGCTTGGACTGCCTTTTCAATGTATTCGACTCCATCGAGGAGCAAGGTATTGTGGCTTATGACAAGGTCACTACCAACCTGGAGCTGGGTTCTGAGGTGAATGTGGTGCGCAACAAGGTGATGCGAACTGTTCGTTATGGTGAGATGTATAGTATGAATACGGCTACAGAAGCTGTTGCAAACATTTTGGAGAAATCTGATAAACAGATAGACAAAAAGCTTCTTTCCGAGCTTCTCAATGGCGCTTTGCGTCAGAATGTGTTCTACAATGCGGACCTCACCAAACAGGAAGTCGACAAGGCAGTTTCGGCCATCTCTTTGACTTATGGGGCGGTGCAAAAGGGTGAAACCATCGTAGAAGAGGGTCAAATCGTCGATGAGCACATCTATGATATCCTCAGCTCGTTGCAGCGTGAATACAACTCGAAATCGCTATCGAGTGATGAGTCTTTGCGCGTGTTGCTGAGCCAGATTTTCCTTGTGGCTTTGATTTTCGTCATCATGGGCTTGTATGGCAACAAATTGCATAATAAAGTCTTTGCCGAGTTGAAGAACATTGTCCTGCTGCTGACGCTCATGTTGTTGGTCATCATTCCTTTGTATATATTGGTGAAGTTCGCCCCGGGATTGGTTTACATGATGCCTGTCTGTCTGTTAGCCATCATGGTGGGCTCGTTCTTCAACCTGCGCTTGGCGTTCTCCACGCAGGTCTTCGCCGTGATGCTCATCTCGTTGGCCGTACCCAATCCTTTCCAGTTTATGTTCATGCAACTGGTGGCCACGGTGGTCACGGTGTTCGGCATGTCGAACACGCGCACCCACCATCGTTTCATTCAAGCGGCTTTGCTCGTGTTCTTTGGCTATTTCTTGGTCTATTTGGCCTTTACTTTCCTCACCACCTCCGAAGTCGACTGGCTGGTTGTCTTGCTCCTGTTCCTCAACGGCCTGTTCACCATGTTGGCCCAGCCGCTCATCCTTCTCTTCGAACGCATCTTCGGCCTCACCACCTCGCTCTCGCTGATGGAGCTGAGCAATACCAACTCACCTTTATTACGTGAACTGGCAGCAAAGGCGCCTGGCACTTTCCAACACTCCATTCAGGTGGCCAATCTTTGTGAAGAAGTGCTGTTCGAAATCGGAGGAGACACACAATTGGCACGCACGGGAGCCTTGTATCACGACATCGGAAAGATCAAAAATCCGATGTATTTTACAGAGAACCAACACGGAGCCTATAGTCCCCACAACGACCTTTCAAATACCGAGAGTGCCGAAATCATCATCTCGCATGTGATAGATGGCATTGAGTTGGCACATAAAAACCACGTGCCCGAGCGCATCATCGACTTCATCCGTACCCATCACGGCACGCGCCGCACCGATTATTTTTATATCAACGAGCAAAAGGCCCATCCCGATGAAGAAATCGACCCGACGCCGTTCACCTACCATGGTCCTGAGCCTTTCTCACGCGAGACCGCCGTGCTGATGATGGCCGACAGCATCGAGGCCGCCTCCCACAGCCTAAAGGAGCCTGACGAAAAGAAAATCAGCGACTTGGTCGACAACATCATCAACAAGCAGATGGAGGCGGGGCAGTTCCTTAACACCGACTTGACCCTCCACGACATTGAAACCTGTCGCAAGGTGCTGAAGAAGAAGTTGATGAGCATTTATCATGTGAGAATTGCTTATCCGGAGAAATGATGAGATTCCCTACGGGAATTTAATAGAAATTATTTGAGAAAAAAATCTAAAAAGGCTTGCTGTCTAAAAAGAATCCCTATTTTTGCACCGTTAAATAAATACAATTTTGTGTTAAGTTATGCCTAAAATTTTGGCTTAAACTAACATATATGTTGATTTAAATGAAATTTATTATGGCGGATTATTACGAGTATTCAATACCTGAGTTGGTTCAACTTTTGGGAGGACGTTTTAAGGACTACCGTATGCGTTCTCGTTTGACACAGAAAGAAGTGGCGGAGCAAGCGGGGATTACGGTGAACACAATCCATAAGTTTGAGAATGGTTTGGTGTCGAACTTGTCGCTCAGCACTTTTTTACTACTGCTGAAAACTATTGGTTGTATCAATGGCCTCGATGAATTGATGCCAGAACTGCCTGAATCGCCGTATCTGATGAAAGAAAACGGGAAAAAAGCGCAGCGTGTCAGACATGCTTCACCAAAACAAACCACTAAAACCGAAACGTTATGACGACAAAGATATTGAAAGTGATGCTGTGGGGACGAGAGGTCGGAAGACTCTGCGTCGATCCAAGCCGGCACTTGCCTTATTTTGAGTACAATCGTGAATGGATTGAGTCAGGGCTTGATATCTCGCCGTTGGATGCCTCCATCAAACAGCCCCAAAACCTGCGTCCGATTTTTGGTGCTTCGGAGAAGATATATCAGAAATTGCCGCCGTTTTTGGCTGACTCACTGCCTGACGCATGGGGCAATGCCCTATTTGAACAATGGCGATTGCAGCAGAACATCAAACCTGGCGAAATCACGTCTTTGGACAAGCTCGCGTTCATTGGGAAACGGGCGATGGGTGCTTTTGAATTTTTCCCCGAAACTTCAAGCTTTAATCCCAAAGAAGAAATCAACCTAAAAGCTTTGATAGACTTGGCTGAGCAAATCTACACGCTGCGTGAGAACGCCCGTATCGATCCCGAACAGTCGATCACCATGCAAGCCTTGATGGCGGTCGGCACCTCTGCAGGTGGAAGGCAGCCCAAGGCCATCATCGCCATCAATCACGAGACAGGCGAGATTCGTAGCGGTCAAGTGGGAAATATGAAAGGATTTGATTACTGTATCCTGAAATTGGGCATCAAGGAACGCTCGACGGCAGAATTAGAAATGACCTACTATGAGATGGCGATAAAGGCTGGGATAAAAATGATGCCATGCTGGCTGATGGACATTGAAGGTGACAAGCATTTTGTGACGAAGCGTTTCGACAGGGAAGGAGAGAAGAAGCTCCACATGCAGACTTTGGCGGCACTTTATCCTGAAGCCGATAGTTACGAGCGTTTGCTTTGGGTTTGTCGGAAAATGAGGCTTTCTGAACTTGACAGTGAAGAGGTCTTCCGTCGGATGGTCTTCAATATCTTGGCCAACAACACCGACGACCACAATAAAAACTTCTCCTTCCTCATGGACGAGCAAGGCCGCTGGAGACTTTCACCTGCCTATGATATGACCTACATCTTTAACTCGGGTGGATTCTTGCCCGAAACGAGGCATTGCCTGATGATTCGGGGAAAACTCGATGACATCACGAGGGACGATGTGATGGAACTGGCAGCTGAGAGCGGCATTCGCAAGGCGGAAAGCATTATCAGCGAGGTGGGCAAAGCCGTTTTGGAATTTCGTGAAATTGCCGAACGAGATGGAGTGAAAGAGCAATGGATTGCGGCAGTCGAGAACACACTTAATGGAAACCTTGCGTCTTGGGGACTTTCCAATTCAAAGCCTGAAAGCAGCTGTTTTGAGATCGATGGACACAGGATTGAAAACGCCCGCATTGAGCAGCAATACAAAGGCAATTACCATCTTCTTGCCACCATCGATGGAAAAGAGCGCAAGTTTGTTATTCGTAAGAAGACCGCCCAACACGATGAAATTAACCGTATCGGAATGTCGAACTTACCCGATGGGTATATTATGGAACTTGTTTTAGGATATTTGCTTTAACCGAAGAAATTTTGTGCAAAAACCTTTGACCATTTCTCTTTTTTTTATTATTTTTGCATTGCAAAAAATTGGAAAAATATTGCAAGGTTTCTTTTGTAAACAATTGGTAATTAGTATGTTGTGTAGTACTGAAAGGGTGTGGGTAATCCTTCTCCGCCGATTTTTTCTGCTGTTCGGCTTGTGGCTTTGCATGGCTGCGGGCTGGGCGCAGTCGCCCTCCACGTTGGGCAAGGATTTTTGGGTCTCATTCATGAATAGCCGCGATGAAGGCTATGGGATAGAGACCAAACTAATCGTAACAGGCTCGGAAAACTGCACTGGAACGGTGACGAACCCGAGTATGGGATGGAGCACTGGTTTCACGGTTACGGCAGGCAGCATCACGAGGGTGAACATCCCTTTGGCCCAAGCCTACACGACGAGGTCGGGACAGGTGGTGAATACCGGACTGCATGTCACCGCCACCGACACCATTTCGCTCTATGCCTCCAATTTCACCACCTTTTCCTTTGATGTCACCAATGTGCTGCCTACGACGGCCTTGCGCGACGAATATGTCTTGCAGACTTACGAAGGTGCCCTCATCAACTGTGAAGCCTTGATTGTGGCCACCCAGAATGGCACCACCGTCGACATAACACCCAAATGTGCCACCGTGCACGGACAGCCAGCCAACCAGCAGTACAGCGTGACCTTGAATGCAGGACAGTGCTACCAGATAGCCTCGGTAAACGGCGGCGACCTTTCTGGCTCACAGGTGAAGGCACGTAATGGACGCAAGATAGCCGTTTTCAGCGGCAACGTGTGCGAATTTATTCCCGAAGGCTACATGGCTTGCGACCATCTTGTGGAGCAGGACTGGCCCGTGGCTTTCTGGGGGAAGCAGTTCGTGGTGACCACCTCCAGTATGCGCAACAAAGACATTGTAAGGGTTACGGCTTCGGCCAACAACTGTCAGGTGAAGAAAAACGGAAGCACGATTGCCACGCTCAATGCGGGACAGACTCACCAGTTTGAGCTGAACGCCTCGGAAGATGCCGTCTTCATTGAGACTACCCAACCCGCCTGCACCTATCTTTATTTTACGGGTGCCGATTACGGCGGCACCAACGGCGACCCTTCAATGGTGATTGTCAGCCCTGTTGAGCAACAGATACACGAAACCACTTTCGGGACCTTCTCTTCAGGCTCTTCGCGCTATCACTTCGTGAATGTGGTGACGCAGACCCAGTGCGTGAACGGAATGCGCTTGGACGGCACCGACATCTCCGACAGATTCCATGTGCTGGCGGCCAATCCCGACTATGCTTACGCCAAGATACAGGTTTCGGACAATGCGCACCGGCTGAGTAACCGCAAGGGTGGTTTTGTGGCTCATGTGTACGGCTTGGGTTTCTGCGAAAGCTATGCCTATTCGGTAGGCTCCAATGTGGCCGACCTAAATGCATTCATTGAGGTGAACGACATTCCAAACTACATGCTCCCCAACGGGACTTCGGCCTGCAAGGACGACAACATAGAATTTAGCGTGACGGCAAATTACACCTATTCCTCCGTAAATTGGCATTTCGGCGATGGTGCCACGGCCAACGGCGCGACCGTCTATCATACCTACGGCGTTGTAGGCGACTGGTTGGCCTACGCCGTGCTCACTCGAACGGGCAATGCCAAGGACACCCTGCGCACCATGGTGCATACATACCAATTTGAAGAAATTGATCTGACAGACGATGTGTGCGAGGGCAATGACTATGACGATAACGGTTTCTTCATAAGTGCTAACCGTATTGCCGACAGCCTTGACGCTTATCCTGGACAGAACACTTTCCGTTTCGACACCATTACCGCTACTTCGGGCAACTGCGACGCACACAAGGTGCTCGACCTGACCGTACACGATGCTTTGGTACTCGACGCCATTGTGGGCGACCTTACGCCCTGTACCCTTGAGCCTGTCACCTACAACCTTGCCCACGTGCAGCAAGGAACGCAATACCATTGGAATGTGCCTAACGGTGTGACGGTGATAGGGGGCGAGCAAAGCGCTTCGCTGACGGTGAGCTTCACCACCACCACGCCGGCCACCCTGACTCTGCACGGCACCAACGACTGCGGCACCGGCATACTGCCCATAACTGTGACACCCCAACCCACCTATCATTTCCTCTTCAGCGACACCCTATGCAGCGGCAACACCTACGATGCCTACGGCTTCCATCTGCCAAGGCAGGACAGTTTGGGCCTGTTCTCTTTCACCAACCGATACACCACGGCGGCGGGCTGCGACAGCATTAGGGTGTTGCAATTGCTTGTGACTGGCACGCCCACCCTCACCACGCAGGCCGAACCTGCGGTGATTTGCGACGGCGGCTCCACCACCATACATGCCTTGGGCGACAACGCCTCTATTATTGGTGGCACACCGCCTGAAGTGGCCATTGGCGACATCGTATGTACCGATGGCAGCATCGTGAAGCCCGCCGACTGGCCTTGCGGAAGAACAGCCAAAGGCATTGTGTTTTATGTGGACGACACAGGACAGCACGGCTGGATGGTACACCTGCAAAACCAAGCCAATGGCGGCATAAAATGGAGCACTGAATACCAAGACATTCCTTCGCTGACCAACTACATCATGGTGCGCACCGCCATTACCGATTTCGATGGTTACGGCAACACACAAAAGATACGCAATTTTGGCAACGCCTCGAAGTATCCTGCGGCATGGGCCGTCGATTTTGCCAACGGTTGGTATCTGCCCGCCATGGGGCAGTTGAATATCCTCTATGGCAACCTTGTGGAGGTGAACGTCGGCCTCGCTGCTGTGGGCGGCACCCTTTTCGAAATGGATACCGATTGGTGGTACTGGTCTTCTTCAGAGTATTCCTCTGACAACGCGTGGGGTCAGGGCTGTAATGGAAACGTGAACCTCTCCGTCAGTAAGTCCTTCACCAACACTATCTATAGGGTGAGGAGTATGTCAGCTTTTTAACGATTTAACGAAAGAGTTAGGAATGTGGAAAAGAGAATAAGTGAGATAATGGTAAATCTATGAAAATAAGATTTTTATTGATATTGGTATTATTTGGGTTTGTAGCAAAGCCAATGTTGGCCCAAGGCTACAAGTTAAGCGATGTCATCACCAACGACGACGGCAGCCGTGGCGTGGTGTTCTACGTCAACCCTGACGGCAGCGGCGGATGGATGGTCGCACTCAACGATGCCTCCACAGGCTGCCCTTGGGGAACTACGGGCGACATCCCTGCACTTGCCAACCAAAACCTTACCTATAATAGGCAGCAGTTGATGAACGACACCGATGGCTATGCCAACACCGAGCAAATTCGCGCCTACCAGAACAACAGCACCACTTACGCCGCCGGAAAGGTGGATTTCGCCAACGGCTGGTACCTGCCTTCGGCAGGGCAACTGCGCAAGCTGTTCGGCAACCTGGCGAAGATTGAAGGTGCTATTGCTGCGGCTGGTGGCAGCACATTGTCGAGTTCTAACTCTTACTGGAGCAGTACTGAAAAAGACGCATCACAGGCATGGATAGTTGCTACTCAGACCAATAATTATAGTGGATTAATTTTTTCAAATAGCAATAAGACAAACAGCAATAGTGTCCGTGCTATTCACGATTTTGGCGGTGGGCAAACTATAGTGTACGACACCACGCTTTACTATTACTGGAACACGGGCGCAACAACGCCTTATATCGAAGTGTCGCCTTCGCAAACCACCACCTATACCGTCACGGCAAGCACGGAGTTCGGCTGTTCGGCCACGGCGGAGCAAACCGTGTTTGTGAACCCTTCGGGCACGGAATATGTTTACGACACTGTATGTGCCGGCTATGCCTACAGCGGTTACGGCTTTGAGCTTACGCCAGAACAGACACAGACACAAGGCGAAGCCACTTTCTCGAGAGACATAGGCGGAGGCGATTGCACGGCAACGCTTACCCTGCACCTGTATAAACGAGGGCCAACGGTTGGGCCAACCCTCACGGCTTCAACCTGCGAGAATGAGGCATATTATTACAATAGTTATGCCTATTCGGTGGCGGGTACTTACCACCAGTATTATACTGCCGCTTCGGGCTGCGACAGCATTGTCACCATCAACCTGAGTGTGCTGCCCGTGAGCAGCAGCACCATCGAGCAAGAGACCTGCAACAGCCTCACATGGAACGGCGAAGTCTATACCGAAAGCGGCACCTACGAGCAGACCTTGCAGAACCAGCATGGCTGCGACAGCGTCGTCACCATGCACCTTACCGTCAACCACGACATCACCCGTGTCATCAGCGAAACAACCTGCAACAACTATACTTGGAACGGCCAAGTCTATAACGAATCGGGGCAATACACCCAGACTTTCTCGGCTTCCACGGGCTGTGACAGCATTGTCACCCTAAACCTGACAGTCATCCCAGGTGACACGACATCGCTCTATGTCACCACTTGTGATGAATACGAATGGTATGGAAACACCTACAACGGACCAGGCATTTACGAGCATTTGCTACAGTCGTCAGCGGGTTGCGACAGCCTTTTGATTTTGGACCTTTCCATCGGCGAATCGTTCATCATGGAATACAGTGAAAGTGCCTGTAACAGCTTTTTCTGGAGAGGTAACACCTATTGCGAAAGCGGCGTTTATTATGATACGGTGCCTTCACCTAGCGGTTGTGACAGTCTTTTCATCTTGAACCTGAATTTGGGTTTTGACATGATGATTGACACATCGGCGACAGCATGTTCCGTTTTTGAATGGAATGGCATCGAATACACCGAGACTGGCGACTACGAGCAGACCTTCCAAAGCGTCCAAGGCTGCGACTCGATTGTTACCTTGCACCTGACCATTAATGACATCCTGACCAGCGAATGGTCATGGCAGTCATGCGACAGCTACACTTGGAACGGCGTTGAGTACACGGAAACAGGCGACTATGAGCAGACCTTCCTGAGCGTACAGGGCTGTGACTCTATCGTGACCCTGCACCTGACCATCAACAATGTCTTGACCAGCGAGTGGGCTTGGCAGGCCTGCGCTAGCTACACATGGAACGGCGTTGAGTACACGGAAACAGGCGACTATGAGCAGACCTTCCAAAGCGTCCAAGGCTGCGACTCGATAGTGACCCTTCACCTGACCATCAACGACGTGCTAACGAGCGAGTGGACATACCAGTCCTGCAACAGCTACACCTGGAACGGCATAGAATACACGCAATCAGGTGACTATGAGCAGACCTTCCAAAGCGTCCAGGGCTGCGACTCGATAGTGACCCTCCACCTGGAATTTGTCGAATCATACGAAACCTATCTTGATACGGTTCATTGCGGCAGCTACTGGTTCAATGGGCAAGAAATAGAGACCTCCGGCTATTATGAAGGAGAGTTCGTCTCATCCGACGGCTGCGACAGCATCGTGCATCTGCAACTAACGGTGGAACACTTCCCCGAAGCTCCAATCATGGAAGGACAGCATACCGTGTATGTGGCTACGGACTTGCTGACGGGCATTTATCATTATGAAGCCAATCCGGTGCCCAACGCCACGCATTACGAATGGTCGCTGACCAGTCCGGGTTGGCTGATGGACACCATAGGCACAAGCTGCACATTGACGGTGATTTATCCCGGCACAGGCACCTTAACCTTCCGCGCATGGAACGAGTGTGGCTATTCCGAGATACAGAAAGTCATCAATGCCGGCTTTTTCGACATCGCGGAACATGAAATGGTCTTCGTGAATGTCTATCCGAATCCGGCAAAATACAAGGCCGTTGTGGAGTCGGAAGGCATCTTGAGAATCAAGGTGTATTCTATGACGGGGCAATTGCTACAGGAAATTGAAGGAAACGGTGACGACAGCATGGAAATAAGTTTGAGGGATTATGCTCCTGCAACATACATGCTTGAGGTGACGACCCAAAAAGGCTCGGCTCATGTGAAACTGAATGTGGTAAGATAATCCTTCGCCTCCGGCCCCTCATTAAACACCAAATCCAACACACTCAAATCAGGCGCAAAAGGAAACTTGGTGCCGAATACCTGGTAATATTCTGGGAATGAGCTGTTTTCATTGTTTTTCTTAGGGCTGAAAGCCTCGCGCAAGTCGTTCTCCGCCTCGCGGACATAATCAGTCGTGTGAACGATTTCTTTTTTGACCTTGAGCATTTTAAACACCGCCTGTAAGGCCGCATCGTTCAAGTCGATGAGGCGCTCGAAATGGCCTTCAAAAATTGGCCGCAAGTAGTCATAATAATGGTCGAAATATGGCGCTGCCTTGTAAGCCGACTCCAAGCAACGGCTATGGATGTGCTGCCACGGCTCGATGGGGCTGATGGCCATTTCCTTGGTCATGGTGTGGTTGCCGTTGACCTTCACGACGGGCACACTCAGACTTTCCACGCCGTTGGCGGTCATCACGCGGCAGCGGTTGCGGTAGGTCTGCTTGTGGTAGGTCTCCCACACTTCAA
>JAEEGJ010022050.1_pt1 | contig 13578 bp, 12 predicted proteins | sample 8958761 | NCBI WGS metagenome assembly JAEEGJ01 (sample SAMN16246546, study PRJNA631951) | gut metagenome | biome: gut microbiome; feature: rumen; material: RS-attached | host: Bos | place: Iran: Karaj | collected 2018-10 | reverse complement strand
CGTGGCCACCTATAACGAGGACGGCACAATCGATGTCATGAACGCCGCCTGGGGCACCATGCTCGACCGCGAGCGCGTAGCCCTCAACCTTACCGAGACCCACAAGACCGTGGAGAACATCAAACGCCGCAAAGGCTTTGTAGTGCATATCGCCGATGCCGCCCATGTGGTGGAGGCCGACTATTTCGGCGTGGTGTCGGGTCACAAAGAGAAGGACAAGTTCGCCAACAGCGGCCTCACCGCAGTCAAATCTCAGTTGGTGGATGCCCCTGTCATCAACGAGCTGCCCATTGCCTTGGAGTGCGAGTTTATCGAATACCAAAGCGACGACACTGGACTTGGTGTCATCGGCCGCGTGCTGCAGACCTCTGTCGAAGCCGACAAGATGAAAGACGGCAAAGTGGACGTGGAAGCCCTCCACGCCATTGCCTTCGACCCCTACACCCACGGCTACTACCAAGTGTCGCAGCGCGTAGGCGAAGCCTTCAAGGACGGCCTGAAGATGAAGAAATGAGGCAGTCGGCTTTATGCAGAACGACATTGATGATATCTTAGGCGAGATAGCTGCCAAAGACTCGCAGGTGCTGTGCCGCGAGGTGCTGTCCATCGGCGACACAATGGATGTGCTGCGCAGCAAGTGGATCGTGGAGATACTGACAGCCATCCTCTGTGGCAACACTCGTTTCAAGGACATCCTGACGGCCATACACGGGATGAGCGACAAAGTGCTGACCGAAAGGTTGCGCCAGATGGTCGACGACCGTCTTATCGAGAGGCACGAGTGCCGCGGCTACCCCACGGCGGGATTGCGTGCCTTCATGGAGAGGTATTGATTGCTTGATTGTCTGATTGTTTAATTGTTTTAGTATTTTATCACTCAAGCATTTACACATTCAAGCATTCAGGCATTAAACTTGATGGACACCACTGCCCGCCAGCTGGGCATGTTCGGTCCCACGGAAATCCTCTACAGTTTCGACACCTACCAGTTCAACGACTACAGCCGCTACGACGCCGCCATGCTCCCCGAAGAGCACAAAGCCCGCATGCGCGAAACGCAGTTCCCCAAAGACCTACAGAAAGCCTACGAACTCGGCAAACGGCTGGCGTCTCTGAACTCCGACGGGGAAAGCCCCGTCTCGCGGCGGAAATAGCGGCTGAAAGCCGCCTGTTCACTAAAGCCCAACATGTAGGCGATGGCCTGCACCGAGAGGTCGTGCCGCATGTGGAGAAGCATCTTGGCTTCCCTCACAATATGGCGATGTATCCAATATGCAGCCGTGTGCCCGGTTTCATGCTTAATGATGGCACTGAAATGCTTGGTTGACAGGCAGGCCTGATTAGCGTAAAAGCCCACGTCGCGATGCTCGCGGAAATGCTGTGCAAGGCCGTTATGGAACCGTATGCTAACCTGCTTGTCCGTGTGGCTTTCGTTCAGTTTGCTCTCGCGGTAACGACTTAGCAGCCGCAGGAGGAATTCCAGCAGGCGCGACATCAGCATGCGCCGGTCGGGCAGCTCAAGACGCTTGATTTCGCGCATGCCATCCACCACACTCGCAATCATCTTGTACTCGTGTCTGTCGAGCTTCACGTTGGGATGCGGCTCGTAGCGGTAGCGCATCTGGTTGATGATTTGAAGCATGGGGTCGTTAAGCACCGAGGCATCGACAATAATCAGAGTGGCAAGATAATCGTCGGTCACACTCACCTTGCGCAGACAGTGGTTGGGGAATATCACTCCCACAGTATGCTGCTCCGAATAGTCGACGAGGTCGTCGTACATAAGCTCGATATGCCCCCTATGGCCAATACAGATTACATAATCGGACGAAACAAAGGGCTCGTCTCCCGTGGGCAGTTCCCTCACGTCGTCGAAGACCACGATGCCCTCCTCCTTGATTCTTTGAGGATAAAGATTCATCGGGTGAATATATGGGTGCGCCGTATTCATAGTGCAAAAATACGGTTTTTTTTTGACACAAACAGAAAAAAACAGACTTTTTGCCAAACACTGCCGTCGATATGCTATTGTGCAAACGACCTTTTCACCGTAATTTTGCAAAACGAAAACAAATACGCTTTTACCATGAAAAGGGCATCCATCTTATTCATTCTGTTTGCATTCGCATCCTACAGCATTGCACAGGCACAAACCGACAACACCGTGGAAATCGCCTACAACGGCACCACGGCGACAGTAACCGTGGCCGACAACATCAGCCAGCACCTGACCGTCACCCATCAAGGGGCTCACGTCTCCATTGCGCAAAGCGACTCCCTCGCCAGCGAAATCACCTACAGACTCACCGGCACATCGACCGACGGCGAGTTCTACATGTCAGGCAGCTACAAAGCCACCGTCGAACTGAACGGTCTCACCTTGACCAACGCCACGCCCGTCTATAGCGGTGCCGCCATACACATCCAGAACGGTAAGCGCATCAATGTAAAGGTCATCACCGGCACCACAAACACCCTTGCCGATGCCGCCAGCGGCTCGCAAAAAGGCTGCCTCTACGTGAAAGGGCACGCCGAGTTCAAGCAGCAGGGCACCCTCAACGTGGTAGGCAACGTGAAGCACGCCATCAAGGCAGGCGAGTACATCAGCCTCAAGAACGCCACGCTCAACATCACCTCGGCCGTGGGCGACGGTATCTCGTGCAACCAATATTTCCTGATGGAAAGTGGCACCGTCAACATCAGCGGAACCGGCGATGACGGCATCCAGTGCGACCTGGAGGGCGACACTGCCACCGCCATCACCGAGGACCACGAGGACGAGGACAGCGGCAATATCTATATTGAGGGCGGCAACATCACCATCAACTGCGCCGCCATCGCCGCCAAGGGCATCAAGGCGGCCGGTGACATCTACATCTCCGGCGAACCTGTCATTGATGTGACCACCAGCGGCAAAGGCGAGTGGGACGAGGACGACCTGGAGACCAATGCGGCCTGTGGCATCAGTGCTGATGGCGACATCGACATCAGCGGCGGCACCCTCACGCTCACATCCACCGGCTCGGGCGGCAAGGGCATGAAGTGCGACAGCGTGCTGACCATCAGCGGTGGCGACATCACTGTGACTACTTCCGGCGGCCTCTACTACAACAACGGCACCACGGAGAATACCAACTTTACCGGCAACACCGACCGTATCAGCAGCGACTACTATTCGTCGCCCAAAGGCATCAAGGCCGGCGTGAAGACCCAGGTGGGCAACAGCTACACCTATGCCGGCGGAATGGTCATCAGCGGCGGCAAGGTGAAGGTGACCACCAGTGGCTATAACGGCGAGGGCATCGAGTGCAAGAACTACCTCAATATCACCGGAGGCGAGATTTATGTCAACGCCTACGACGACGGCATCAACTCGGCGCAAGATATGACCATCACGGGCGGCTATGTTTATTCCCACTCCAACAACAACGACGGCATCGACGCCAACGGAAATATATACCTTAACGGAGGTCTGGTGTATGCCATCGGCTCACGCTCACCGGAACTGGGCATTGACGCCAACAGCGAGGAAGGCAAGAAAGTATTCATCAACGGCGGTGTCATCATCGCCGTGGGCGGCATTGAGAACGGAGCCTCCTACAACCAACCCAAGATTCAGCAATCCTCCGTCAGCAGCAATACCTGGTACACCGTCACCTACGGCGACAACACTGTAGCTTTCAAAACTCCCACCATCAGCACTGGTGGTGGCCCCGGCGGTGGCGGCCCCGGCGGTGGCAATTCAAGCGGACTTGTCATTTCCGCCCCCAGCACTCCCTCTCTTGCCACTGGCAACAACGTCACCGGAGGCACCTCTCATTTCGAAGGCAATTGCTATGTAGGAGGCGGCAGTGTTGGCATCGATGATGTGGAGACCGAGCAGCAGAGTGTCAACGACCCGCGCGTCTTCACCCTCGACGGCCGCTACCTTGGCACTGAAGTCCCCGCCAACTTCCGCGGTGTCTACATCCAAAACGGCAAGAAGCATATCAGAATGTAAGTTGAAAATCAAAAATAGTGACCAGTGAAACAAATGTGCTCGTTTCACTGGTCACTAAAGAATTAATCACTATTCACTTATCACTAAAATTATTTCTTTACAAATTCCACGCGGCGGTTCTTTGCGCGGCCCTCGTCGGTGGTGTTGGGTGCGATGGGGGAGTGCGAACCCTTGCCCACAGCCGTGGTTTGAGGGACTGAGGGTTTGAGGGATTAAGGGTCTGAGGGATTGACACACTAAAACCTTAAAACCTTTCTCCCCTAAAACCATCAAACATTAAAACCTTAAAACCCTAAACCCCTAAAGCAATCAGACAATCAAACAATCTTTTTAATTTTCAACTTTCAATTTTCAACTTTCAACTTTCAAATAGATGCCCGAAATCAATGAAACCAACCGTCACCTCTTCGACGGATATACCCTAGCCCAAAAGCAGCAACTCTACGCCGCTGCCGCCGAACTGTTTTCCGACAACAAACGCCAGCTCTTCGACCGTCTGGTGCAAAACCGCACCCGTCACATCTGTGTGGTGCTAGAAGACATCTTCCAGTCGCACAACGCCAGTGCCGTGCTCCGCAGCTGCGACTGCTTTGGCGTGCAGGACATCCACGTGGTCGAAAACCGCAACCGCTACGCCCCCAATTCCGATGTCTCCATGGGCTCTGACAAGTGGGTCGACTATTACAAACACCCCGACATCCTCCAGACCTACGACGAGCTCCGCTCCAAAGGCTACCGCATCATCGCCACCCTGCCCCACGAGAACGACACCATGATTACCGACCTCGACATCTCGCAGCCCGTCGCCCTCGTTTTCGGCACCGAGCTCACCGGCCTCACCCAAGAGGCCATCGACCATGCCGACGGCTACGTCAAGGTGCCAATGTACGGCTTCACCGAGAGCTTCAACATCTCCGTCTGCGCCGCCCTCTCGCTCTTCTGCCTCACTGAGCGCATGCGCGCCGACAAAAACATTACCTGGCAGCTCTCCGACGAGGAGCAGGCCACTCTCAAGCTCTACTGGGCAATGCAAGTGCTGCACGACGGCCGACGCGTCATGCAGCACCTGATGGATAAGCTATAAACTAAAAGGTAAAAACTAAAAAATAGAAACGCTTCCTTTGGCTATTTCATCACGCGAAGACTGTGGATGAAAGTGTAATAACTGTAGTATTTCCCTATAGATATCCATTACAACGTAATACTAAAAATCGGTACAATGATAACACTTTTTTTTTCAATTATCGGCTCATTGTGATAAAAAAAACACCGGACAATCAATAGTCATTTGAGCCGATTCATGCATTTTTGACCCTATTTTCAGTTATGAATCATGGCAAAGAAACAAAATTGTCCACAACTCGTTTTTTTGTGAGATAAGGACGCTTTTGAAAGGCCGCTTTTGCCCATGATTTGGCCAAAGGCATTCGTGTCTTTAAAAGTTCCTGAGTTTATGACGATATTCTGTAAAAGCCATTGTACAAAAGTATTGTTAGAAGTAAAGCGGGTGACTTGTACCGCTGTTTAGGGAATAATACCGCATTATGCAAGTACAATATGACGTTTGACTTCTGCTTCCAACTTGCATAAAAAATCCATTTCATCTGCAACCAATTATTGTGGCAATCAATAAGTCATTCCTGACATGTAGTTTGAAGATATCCATTCATATTCGTGCCCATTAACCATAATATCGACGGCTATTTCACTTTCCAAATATTCGTTCAATCTAACAAAATATTCATTCCCCTGTATTTCAAACGATTCTATCTTACCCATGGCATAAGACATAAACTTAGTAAAACAAACATTACTATTCATCATTGTATTATAATCATTTGTGGATGTTACAATTTTTCTAACAAGTTCACAAAAGTTTACATTTTCTCGAAAATCAACCTTATTATATACTAATTCAACGTCAAGAGGCGATTCCTCATTTGCATAATTCTTTAATACATAATCGTATGCAGCCAAACCCAGTTGGAGTAAGGTCACATCTTCCCCCTTTGTCTTGCTCAGTTGCTTGTCGTAAACACTAACAATGTGATAGGATGAGTCAAGTAAGAAGTGCTTTTCCAATACAAAAACTGAATACTTATCACGTTCTTGTCTATCAATAGAATAATCTTCGATGATTGAAACTTTGATATAGCCATTACTCAGTAATGTCATTTCAAACGAATCCCACCGAATCGAACTATGTTTCCCATAGACCTTAAATTTCTTATCATATCTTCTATGACAATCCAATACATATTCTCTATCCTTGTCGTAAGCATCTTGAAATCGGTCCACCTTGGGTGCATATATGGATGATAACGTTTCAAAATCATTATCACAAATTGCGTTACAATAACGTTCAATGACATTTTTGACTATACTCTCACTGGGAAAAATCTCGTTTGATGCCCTTACTTGCACATCAGCGTTATCCTTGTTGTTTAATAACAGTAACAAACCTGACGATAGTAATGCAATCGCAGTGACGATGGCTGCAATGATGATGCTGCGTTTCTTCTTTGAATCTTTTTCTTTTGATGACGATGTTACTTGTTTAGGGACAGTTTCTTTTTCATTGCTTGCACTTTGAATAGCAGCAACACACAAGTCAAACACTTCTTGGGTGATTTCTCTTGCATCGAGTTTCTTTTTGAGCTCTAGAAGCCTATTAATTTGGTCGTCAGTCATGGTTACTGCAATTATTAAATTAAAAATTATTCATCTCTGATGAAATGATATTTTTAAAGAAAGATGGTGATTTTACTATTCCCTTTATCTTCTTGATGTATAAATCTTTTGTAATTTTTCTATTCTGATAATAGATTAGTAGTTCTTCTAAATAAAACTTATCTAGATTTGTTAAGAACTTATAGTAAGATAAGTACTTTATCTGTGGCTTGGTAATGATGGGGATTTCATTATTCAACAATGCTGAAATTGTGTTATCGTCGAAACACGACAAAAAGAGATACCTTCGAACCATCCCGCTATTATATTCTTTTTCACTAATAATCTTATCTATGTACAGGTTGTTCCATTTATCAAGTTGCTTATCAGACATTATTCTTACATCGTTCTTCACTATATTTTTACTTTTGGCAAGGAATTCTTCTTGAGTGATGAAGTTTGCCTCGCGAGCATTATATATGCTAACAAGCATGTCGAAAAACTCTCCATTTTCCCATTTTACCTTAGCGATCTCATCATTATGAGCATTTACTTTTGCCAAATATTCTTCATCCGTGAGTACACCGTTCTCTCGTAGTTTTTTCAATGTTCGTATTATGCCATCTTGTTCTATGGATGCCGTTGTATTGTTTTCCTCTTCATTGTTGGAATTACCCTTTACAATCAGAGCGACAATTCCAAATAAGACTCCAAGAATAATCAGTACAATCAACCAGCCATCTTCGCCCATATCGCCCATTTCAGGGATGACGTTTTTGAGAAGGATAACGATGGCTCCTATAATGAAAACCACTGCAATTGTTGATACTAATGAATTTCCTTTCATAAACCGTTTATTTATTATGAATATAGTTTTCTTTTTTCTGTCTTAAATTCCTCTGGTGTGAGTGTTCCTGCGTCTCTTAATTGTTCTAATTTTATTAGCGTTTCGTGCCGTTTTCTGCTTTTTTCTTCATCGGCGAGTTTCTGTTGCTTGATTTTATCGATTTTGATATCTACAGTATCGGGTATTTCACGTAAGAATTGTTCATGTGTAATAACTCCTGCCTTTTCCATTTTAATGGCTTTTTCAATTTTAGAAAATTCAGGATAAGTTATAACTTCGGAGTCATATAAATGTTTCACAAAGTCCATATCACGCAAAAGTTCTTCTGTCTCTCTCTCAGATAGATTATCAGATGGCGTAATTGATGAATCTGAATTCTTTTGGCTATTTTGATTGACAACATCATCAGGTAACTTGATACCTGGTTTCTCTTCTGTCTTTGAATTTGTATTTATTATTAATGCACCAATACCCAATAATATTCCTAACACGATTAATATTTGTGTCCAATCATCGCCATCCATATCATCGAAATCAATCATTTGTATAAGAAACATGATGGCAGCAGATAGTAGAACTAACAATACAAAGATGGTGAATAATGATTTGCCTTTCATATTTTATTGCTGTTATAGTTCTTCTAAAAATGCATTTATCAGTTCTTTAGTCGCTTCCTCATCACCCAGTTCTGCTCTGATGACTTTCTCCATTATTTCGTCACTGCCCAAACCGTTCTTGGGGTCATTGTCGTAGATTCGTGAGCCTGTTCGTGAATAATCACCATTCGATGATTTGCCAAGTATTTCATTTGTGTAGGGGTCTCGTTCAGTAAACTTATGCCAGACAAATTCAGCCAAACCATACCCCTCATTTTCTACATTGACATCAATTAGCCATGCAGGTTGTATCGTGAAATTGCCTCGTTCGAGTAGGCGGTACAATTTTATGACAGAGGCAGGGTCATCAATTTCCACACGTTCTGAACCTTGAATATAATGCTGTGTGCTTGTAATAATATTCACTTTTTTGCCGTCAGACTCTTTTATCTTGAAGCACAAATCATTCATGCCCATATCAGGTGCAGACAATTCAAACCTATCGCCTGGATAATACCTAACGAATATTGGTTGATTATTATACCTTAAACGAAGTAGAGCACTATTTTGATCTTTTTCCCAATTACCACACGAGGGTACCCATTCAGGCTCTTGGTATACAGGTTCAACAGGTTCTTCTTGCTGTATTTCAGAAGCCTCAATATTTTCTTCGTCGATTGTCCCCGACGTATCCTTGTTTGAGTTTACAATGGCTACAATCATAATAATAGCAATCAGTAGGCCAACGCCAACATAAATCATCCTGGTGTTTTTTTTAGGTTCCGTACCCTCTGCTTGCTGTTGAACCTTGGGCTTCTCATTGACAAGTTCTTCCCGGAGCCTGCTCATTTCAACCTCAGTAATCAGGCCTTCATTAAACAACACTTGGAGTTTATCCAGTTTATCATTTTTTTCTGGAGAATCCTCTCGTGTCACATCAGGTTGTTTTTCGCCTTTTATGATAGACACCTCCTTGTCGAATGCCTCTTTTGTGATGATACCTGCATCGAGTTTCTGCTTTAGGTCAAACAGTTGGTTGATTTGGTCTTCATTCATATCCTAATAGTTTTGACATTCTTTTTTCGTATTTCTCTTCGATTTTTCCCCTTTTTCTTTTAACCCTATTAATACAACAATTCTTATACTCAGAGGATTCCAAAGTTAATTCCTGTCCCAATCAGCGTTAAGATCAAAGTCTTCCTCTAAATCATCGTCAATATATAAGTCGTATTCATTCATAACATTAGATTATGTCTTGAATATTCATCATGCTAAACCTTTATAATTAAAATCCCCAGCACTACAACTTAGCTTTTTGATGTCGCATTTGTATATACGCATATATGCCTCCACCACCTCACCGATACCCTGCGTAAAGGGGGTAGGTGCGTGGTAGGGCAATGTGACCGTTACCATCATCGCAGGGGTGATGATTTGTCCGTTTGAACTTCTTGCCCGCTTAGGCCATACTTGGAAAATTCTCATAAATAATCTTTTATATAGATCCCTAATATTATGGCTACTACAACTAGTCCAATCACAGCCAATGTCAAAAAGATTGATTTGCTTTTTTATATCTTCAGCATTAATTTTGATAATCAACCACAACTATTTCGGAAATAACAGCGTTCAAGTTTGTAATATTGCCCTCGCTCCAATAATCGTCATTCGAAACTTCACGATAATGAGAACTAACAGGCTCGTCAAAAGATAGGAGATATCTATATTTGCCATCAGTCACCCATGTTGGTTCGTATTTTGTTGTATAACACTTTTTCGAAAAACCGTTGATAAACAAAAAATCAACGATGGAACACCCAACATGCAATCCTGATTGAGTATGATATTTGGGTGAATGAAACACTAATTCTCTATCATCCCAAACAAAAGTAACTGTAGTATCGCTTTTAAGAGTGAAAGAGTAGATGTCATTGTACATACCTTCGGATTTTTCGATAATATATTTATCTCCAAGCACTTTACGTATATCTTCTGGGTGTTCGTAATAGAATGGGTATAGTATTGAGTAGCTGCCAACACCGCAGTTATTTATCAAAAAATCATCTGTTTCTTTGTCCTTCCCAGATATGGGTTTTATACCTTCATTGCATGGAAAAAGTTCTAACAAAGCATCTTTTCTTTTAACGACAATGTTTTTGTCCAGTGATACTATTTTACAATCACATGGAGCGTAGATGTTTGTTATTACATCTTCTGCGGCGTAGAAACCATCATTTTTGCCAAGATATTCAATTCTTGGAGCTTCTGACAAGGTCATTCGCAAAGTATCTTTATCTATTTTCCAAATACCTACATAAATAACTCGATATTCTGATTCTTCCACACCTGTTGCATAACTTGCATAAAACCTATAAACTCTTTCATCTTCAAATCTGCCATCCTTGTTAAACTCAACAAATCCCCCCATATAAGCAGAACAAGATTCGTCAACACTAGGATTGAAGAACGCATATGCATAATGCCCTTCGATGTTACTATTTGATAATTCTTTGCCAATGCATGATGTAAAAAGTACAAGTGTTGTGAACATCATGCAAACCATGTTTCTATTTGTTTTCTTCATTTTTAATTATTTATAGATAGTGAAAGAGATATGTAATATATCCTTTGGACAGACAACCAACAAAAACATATCATTAAAATGTTATTGTTTCTTTGTAAGATAATCTCTAATTGATGCGACCATACAATATAGCCACTCCAAGCTGTCATCTGGTTCTGATTGACCTTTCCTGATAAGGTCAAGTTCGTCCAGAAAATAACCTATGATATCAGCATCTTCTTTCCCAAGTATGCACTTCTGATCTTTTTCAATGTCGTAGAGTAGATCTTTTAACCGCAGGAATGCATCTTTATATACTTTTTGGTTGGCATTTGGATATCCATCTAAAATAATAGCGGACAAACTCCTGATTAATTGAATAATGGTTTTATTATCCATTTTATTATCATTTTTCTGCCTTGAGTCCTCAGTGGGGCGTTAACTAAATTATAAAGGAAAAGCATAGAACTCGTGTTGCCGTTTCTACGAACTGTAGGCATCGCCAAACGCCTTTACCAAGATAGAAACTGAAGAACCTTATCCTATGCTTCACGATATGCAGAGGCAGAATGCCAATACATACACGAAAAAGCAAAAAGGCATCAGTATCGAGTCCCTTGGTATAAATTTGGCGAATTTACAGTTCGGACCGTACAAATGCTTTCCGCAATTGCTCGACATGTCTTTCGTCGATTTCGGGTGCAAATATACACATTTTTTTTGATACCGAGCCTTTTTAGGATAAAGTTCTTTTCAGATATAAAGAAATCAACACCTTGCGAGACGGAAAATTCTGGCAAATCAATGCTGATGAGCACTTTTCTCGACCACGAATCGCACGAATTACACGAATGTTTCGCTAAACGAGTACAGAAAACGACCACGAATCGCACGAATAACACGAATGATTCGTGTGGATTAGTGAAATTCGTGTTCAAAAGTAATAAATAGTAGTTGCCTTTATTGATTATCAACATCGAAAGAAACGAAAAATTCTAATTGCTTTCGTGTGTTTCGTATTTTTAGATGTTCCCAATTAATATAGATTCAAATTATATAAAATTCTCATTCTCAATTTTGTTCAATTTCTCGCCGCAGGCGACCCCATAATGAGATTATTGATTTTCGACCACGAATAGCTCGAATTACACGAATGTTTCGTGTTCTTTTCTCATTTCGACGGTATTGTTTGTTCGCCGTGTTTGCTTAGGCAGACACGGCTTCGGCTCGGTCTCGAGAATAAATTCTCGGACTCTCGCCCTGCGCCGTGTTCGAATCGGCGAAGCAATGCTAAGGCATTGCACCGACCGCGGAGGGTCGGCTTCTCCGCTACGCTATCGGAAGCATTCACTGGATGCTTCCTTCATGTGTTCTTTCCTCATTTCAACAGTATTTCAACACTACTTCGACACTACTTCTACACTATTTCGACACTTTTATAGTGTCGAAATAGTGATGATGTAATGTTAAGTTATTAATTAAGATTCGAAGAAACGACGGGAATAGGGTAAAATTGTAAAATAATGAGTGATTTGCTAAAAAAATCCACGCCCGTTGCCGAGCGTGGATTTGTCGTTTGTCGTTTTTTATTTTTTTGTTCGCCGTATTCGAATCGGCGAAGCAATGCTAAAGCATTGCAGCAACGGCGCGGCGTTGCTTTCTCCGCTTCGCTATCGGAAGCATTCACTGGATGCTTCCTTCACGTGTTCGAATCGGTGAAGCAATGCTAAGGCATTGCAGCAACGGCGCGGCGTTGCTTTCTCCGCTTCGCTATCGGAAACATCCACTGGATGTTTCCTTCACTCTTCCGGTGCGAACATCGGGTCCCAAGCGGGGAGCATGATGGGCTTCTGGTCGAGCATGGCGCGGATATTGGCGGGGATGTACTTCTCTTCCAGCACCACACGGAACATATACTCGTTGAACCAGTCGTTGGTCATGATGAGGAATCCCTGGTAGCCGTAGCTGCTGCCCCAGCTGTTCTCCACCATCCACTTCAACGGCTTGCCGTCCTTGTCGAGGTCTACGGCGCAGAGCGTCATGGCGTGGCTGCTACCGCTGGCGAAGGTGCTCACGCGCTGCTTCTTGTCCATGCCGAAGGTGGTGCCGAACAGCGACGCATAGTCGTAGTTGTTCACATCCATAAAGCCCTTGTCGCGGTTGAGGAACTTACCCACATCGCAGCTGAAATACATCATCGTGCTGTCCTTGATAGAGGCGATGCACATCGGCGCGATATCCTCCATCGGCAGGTTCAGGTAACGCCAGTTCTGCCCGTCGTACACATGACGGTCGTACTGAATCTCATACACCTTGTAGTACTCCCTCGTGGGGTCGTTCATCACCATGTAGTACTTCGAGAAATCGGTCTTGGCAAACTTCTCATAGAACGACATCGGAGTGTACGTGTCGGTCGACATAATCTCACCCTTGGAATTCTTCTGCTGCCAGACAAACTGTGCGGGAGGCTCACCCATCGTCAACGCCAGCATACGGTAGACGGTGCCCAGCATCTCGGTCTTCTTTGCCTGTAAATCAAGGGGCATAACGCCTTTCTTGGCCGCCATTTCGCGCAGCTGCAGGGCATCCTCGCGCAGCTTCAGAGCCAACAGGCTGCTGATGCTGGAGGTGTTGTTGGTGTTGAACGTCTCGGGCATCGCCTCGGCAGGCACCAAGCCGTACTTGTCAATCAGGTTCGCCACGCCGGTGAACTGGCCGCCGTCGCCGATGGGGTTCTTCAGCAACCATTCCACCTCCTTGCTGTCCAACGGCAGCTTGTAGGTATCGATAATCGCCTGCAGAAACAGGTTGGCCTTCTCCAGCTGGTCGTAGAAGAAGAGGTACGCCTGCGAGAACTGGAAGTCAGCCGGCAGCCCATACTGGCGGATAGCCTTGTTGCGCA
>JAEEGJ010022049.1_pt1 | contig 13578 bp, 18 predicted proteins | sample 8958761 | NCBI WGS metagenome assembly JAEEGJ01 (sample SAMN16246546, study PRJNA631951) | gut metagenome | biome: gut microbiome; feature: rumen; material: RS-attached | host: Bos | place: Iran: Karaj | collected 2018-10 | reverse complement strand
CTCGAAAGGCGAACTCTGCAACGAGGGCGAGGCCATCTACTTCCTGATGAACGAGGAAAAGGCCAAAGAAATGGGATTCCTGCATTGTGAGGTGGAAGATTAGGATTATGAGAAAAGCAAGTAGAGAGATGGATGCCGCCTTCGCATTGGAGGTGTTGGATAAGGCTCCATATGTAACAGTCAGCATGACGCGACCTGATGGGAGTCCATACGGATTACCCCTGTCGTTGGCTCGCACAAACGAGAAAACCTTCTATTTCCATTGTGCCTTGGAGGGTGACAAGTTGGACTGCATAGCACACTGTCCGACGGTATTCCTGTCGGCTGTTACCAAATGTGCGCCTACTGTTGGCCCTAAAGACGGGAGCTTTACGCTACAATACAAGTCGGCTACAGCCGTAGGTAAGGCAGAGATTGTGACAGACCGCGAAGAGAAGATTACGGCATTGAGAACCATCTGCCAACGTTTTCTCCCTCATCACATGGCTGCTTTTGATGCAGCTATTGAGCGAAGCCTGGAGCGAACGGCAGTAGTACGCATCACCCTCACAGAGCCTCCTGTTGGTAAGCGCAAGCAGTATGACAAGCAGGGAGAAGAAATGAAGTGGCAACGAATGGAATAGATTTATGAAGTTGACAGTATTATCGGATAATAGGACTAACGACCGCATGCTTCAAACGGAGCATGGTCTGTCAATCCTTTTGCAGACGGAGCGGCACAAGATATTGCTCGATACTGGAGCAAGCGACGTTTTTATCTGTAATGCAGAGCGGTTGGGCATCGACCTTAGCGACATAGACTATGTGTTCATATCCCACGGTCACAGCGACCATTCAGGAGGGTTGCGATACTTCTTGGAGCATAACCGTCAGGCTATGGTCATCGTTTCACCCGATGCTATGAGTGGGCAGTTTTTCTCCAAGCGAGGACTTCCGCATAGTATAACGACGGACTGGCCGGAGAATGAACGGGACAGGCTTATCACGATTGAAAGGACTTGTGAGATAGCAGATGGCCTCTTTATCATAGCCCATATACCTCAGGTGCATCCGATGCCCAAGGGAAACCAAAATCTCTACATAAAGGATTCGGATAATCAATACATTCCCGATGATTTCCGTCACGAACTGGCTCTATATACCGATGGACTCCTTTTTACGGGTTGTGCCCATAGTGGGCTGGAGAACATCCTCTCCGCATGTCCTTTGCCAGTCCATGCTGTTGTCGGCGGCTTCCATTTGCTTGATGGATATGAGTCAGAAGAGGAACTGAGAGCATTGGCTCAAAGGCTGAAAACAAATTATCCAGCCACACAATTCTACACCAGCCATTGCACAGGCGACGGTGTATTTGCGGTCATAAAGTATGTGATGGGCGAACAGTTACAGGCATTCTGTCTTGGAACAGTAATAGCCGTCCCATAGTCTTTCGTAACTATAACAACTAAAGAAAAATATGACTATACAGGAATTTAGAGACTACATGGCATCGGGAAAGCCCATTGAGGGCGCACTCATCGGCCACAATGTCGTGCTTGCCACACTCAACCACCTGCTCGACCCAAACCAGCGGGCAGGCATGACCTACGTCGGTGGTGTTCCTGCAAAGGTCATCAAGAAGATTGAGGTTTAATCAGATAAATCGTAATTATAAGAATGATTATGAAACAGTTCATATTTACAGTCCTTGCAGTGATGGTGACAACAATTGCAGAGTCAGCCACGTTGCCGCTACCAGGTATGACCTCTGCGATGCCGCAAAAGGTGGAATACATGGAGAACGATGCTACCCACGGCATCACGAGTATACGGATTTCCGGCAATGCGGGTGACATGGAATGGCTGGTGAAAACCGATGGGACGCAATATCCCTGGGTGACGGACAAGTACGAGTGGGGAACGGCCTATTTCGATGCAGATGGTGAGGTAAAGACTACCGTGCAACGGCATCACGACGGCGACGACATGGTAGAGACCTACACATTCACCAACCAGGGGAAGAAGGCTGTGCGGCTGACGGACATCGGCATCTGCACGCCCTTCAACGACAATTACCCCGATGCCCGCACCTGTATGGAGGGGCGTTGCAACGTCCATGTCTGGGCAGGCGGCAAGGCTGCTTACGTCAATGCCATGCGTATGTCGGGCCTGGGGGCGCACCTGGGGCTGATGGTGACAGAAGGAGCCGTCACCGACTATGAGCTGTGGGAGCGCGACTCCAAGAAAGGTGGGTCGAACTTCCGTGGCGTGCTGGCCCTATGCCCGCCAGACATGACACTGAACCCCGGCAAGAGTTACCGTCTCTCTTGGCGCATCTTCGTCCATCACGGTACAGACTTCGAAGAGCAACTGCTGCGTCGTGGTGGCATGGTGGTGAGCAGCGACAGATATGTCTACGAGGTGGGTCAGACAGCCAACGTCACTTTCCGGACTGCTAAAGCCACAAAGACCATCCGGCAGAAGATAGACCGCAGCGGTGACATCCGCGTCAGTTATGGTGGCACCCATGCTCTGTTGCTCGGTGTCGGCAGTGAGCAGACGCTCATGGAGCAGCGCATCCGATTCATTCTGGACCACCAGCAGATGCTTGACAAGAACGATGTACGCTACGGTGCCTTCATGGTCTATGACAACGAGGGAGACTCGCTGCTGACTAACGACCAGGGGCGCAGCGACCTTGACGAAGGCCGTGAGCGCCTGGGTATGGGGTGCCTACTGGCCGAATATTGCAGGCAGCATCCCAATCCAAGGATTCAAGAGACACTGCTGCTGTATGCCGACTATGTGCGGACAAAGCTGCAAGAACGCGACTACAAGACATGGTCTAACGCCCGTAACCATGGCAAGCACCGGGGCTACAACTATGCCTGGGTGGCCGACTTCTACTTCCGCATGTATCTGCTCACGGGCAACCCCCAGTATGCCCGCGACGGCTATGGAACCATGCGTGCCCTCTACCGCCATTTCGGCTACGGCTTCTATTGCATCGACTATCCTGTCGTCACCGGGCTGGAGGCACTCCAGAAGGCAGGTATGACCGCCGAGCGCGACTTCCTGCTCTACGACTTCTGCCAGACGGCCGACATCTTCACGAAAAACGGGCTGAACTTCCCCAAGTCGGAGGTGAACTACGAGCAGAGCATCATCGCCCCCGCCGTGCAGTTCCTCCTTGAGGTCTATCAGGCTACGGGCAACAAGCGCTACCTCAATGCAGCCCGCAACATGATGCCCGCCCTTGAAGCCCTGCAGTGGCACCAGCCCAGCCACCACCTCTGTGAGATTGGCATACGCCACTGGGACTGCTACTGGTTTGGCAAGCGGCGCATATGGGGCGACACCTTCCCTCATTACTGGAGCGTGGTCACCGCCGCTGCCTACCACCGCTATGCACAGATCACCGGCGAGGACACTTATCAGCAGAGGGCCATGCAGACCGTGCGTGGCAACCTCTCGCTCTTCGCAAATGACGGCCGCGCCTCGTGTGCCTTCGTCTATCCACGTCGAGTGAACGGCCTGCGGGCCAACTTTGCCGATGCATACGCCAACGACCAGGACTGGGCACTGCTTTATTACTTGATGGTGAACGAATAAATTCCAATTTATCTGCATATAATCTATATGTACAGCTTAACATATTAAAGTAACGACAAGCACCTGCGACAGCGAAGGAAAACTGAAGCTCTATTCAGTTCTCCAGATGATGCAGGACTGCTCAGAGATGTGGATTGACAGCGAGCCGGAAGTCAAGGACTATTTCTTGCAGCAGAATATGGCGCAGCTCTTGGCAACACGCCAGGTTGAGATTATCCGTGTACCTGACTACAAGGAGGAGTTGACGGTAACAACCTCCGTCTATGGCATGAAGCCCATGTTCGGATTCCGCAATACGTTCATCTACGATGCACAGGGAAATCCCTGCTACAAGACTTGGAGCATGGGAGCATTTGTTGACAAGGTGGCTGGAAAGCTGAAACGTGTGGACGATGCAACCATACAATCAATGAAGCTGGAACCGCAGCTGGAGATGAACTACAAAGACCGTCGTATCATCCTGCCAAAGACAGAAGGTGAAGTGCTGGAACCGATTAAGGTGCTTCGCGCCGACATCGACTACAACAAGCATCTGAACAATGCCAACTATGTCCGCATGGCGATGGAACTGTTGCCAGAGGATTTCGTGGTAAGCGGCTTACGGGTAGAGTATCGGGTAGCTGCCAAGCTTGGTGATTGTCTGACTCCTACTATTTACAAAACAGCTGACGGCATCATCGTTTCCCTGTCTATAGGGAGTGAAGTGAGTGCCATTATTGAGTTCAGTAAATGACAAAGTAATTCGATTATGAAAATAAAAAACATCATGCTTATGGCAGCACTAGCGACAGCAGCTCTGACGGGTTGCGGCAGTAAAGAAAATAAGGTGGAGACAACCGAGTTTGTGGACGACGTAAAGGTGGCACTTGCCGATAGTGGGCGCATCGACCTGAGTAAACTTCAGTGGACGAGGGAGCCTAAAGCCTTTGAGGTTAAAGGTGACACCATTGCCATCACCACCGCTCCGCATACCGACCTGTGGCAGCGCACGTACTATCACTTCCAGAACGACAATGCGCCAGTACTACAGATGAAGACAAAGGAGAAATTCTTTAGCTTCGTGGTTAAGACCGACTTCACGCAGAGTCACCAGCGCTTCGACCAGTGCGGCATTGTGATGTATCTCGACAGCGAGAACTGGCTGAAAGGTTCTGTAGAATTTGAGAACGACGAGTTCCAGCACTTAGGCAGCGTAGCCACCAATAAGGGCTATTCTGACTGGGCTACGACGGCTATCCCTGCCGATGTCAAGACGATGTGGTACCGTTTCTCGCGTCGCGAGGATGACTACTGCATCGAGTGCTCAACAGACGGTGAAAACTTCAGTCAGATGCGCATCTGTCACATGTATGCCGCTGCCGAGGAAATCCAATTCGGCATCTATGCCTGCTCGCCAGAGGAATCGTCATTCACCGCCCTCTTTTCAGACATGAAGATTACCGAGTGTGCCTGGAAGGCTCACGACGGTCAGCAGCCGGACATGTAAATTCTAATTTATCAGTCTAAGAATCATATGCCCAAGGAACGTAACAAGGCTGATGGCTATCGTGAGAAGGTACCGATTAAGCGAGAGAAAATTGATGCATGCATCGACTCTTCCGAGCGTGAGGTGTCTCGACCAAAGGTCAAGGCTTATGAGGGTGACACCAAGGCGATGAACAGAATGCTTGCCCCTATGGCTTACGCCGCTTCCCCGATTAACGGGGATGCTCAAAGGTATGAGTTGGCGGCCAATGGCGGTAATGCTCAGGCACAGTTCGCCACAGGCTGGTTCCTGATGACCGGCACAGGCGTTCCCGTTGATGAGAAGAAGGGCCTGAAGTGGATTCACAAGGCCACCTTCCAAGGTTATCAGCCTGCAATTGACTATTGCAAGGAACACGGTTACAAATGGTATTGAAATGACAGAAGCATTGCTATATTATCTGATAGTCATCAATGTCGTGACCTTCCTGGTCTATGGCATTGATAAGTGGAAGGCCAAGAAAGGCAGCTGGCACATATCGGAGGCTACCTTGCTGATACTTGCAGCTATCGGCGGAAGTATCGGAGCTTTACTTGGAATGAAGATATGGCATCATAAGACGATGCATAAGAAGTTCAAATATGGACTTCCACTGATTCTATTGGGCCAGATAGCACTTATTTATTTCATCTGCAACTTTTCGCATCGTTCTTACGTCTAACAGATAGAAACTTTTAAAGAAACGATTATGATACTCTCAACAACTCCACAAATTGAAGGTCACACCATCCGCGAGTACAAAGGTATTGTGACAGGTGAAACCATTATCGGTGCTAACATGTTCAAGGATCTGTTTGCTGGCATCCGCGACATCGTAGGCGGTCGTGCAGGCGCTTATGAGAAAGTGCTTTCCGAAGCCAAGGACACCTCCATGCAGGAGATGATGCAGCGTGCTCAGGCTATGGGAGCCAATGCCATCGTAGGCATCGACATCGACTACGAGACCGTCGGTGCTAACGGCTCGATGCTCATGGTAGCCACCAGCGGAACGGCAGTTGTAATCTGATAATGAAAAAATACCGCTCTTCCATCATTCTGTGGTTGGTATTCGAAGCTATTGCCATTTGGCTGTGGCAGGCAACAGGCAACTTGTTCTTCCTGTTGAACTTCTCGTATATCGGCTTCTGCATCGGCTTCGGGGGAATCCTGTTTGCTGCAGGCTGGAAGTACGCCAGGGAGTTCACTCAATTTGGCGTAGGTACTTATATGCTCGTGTTTCTCGGCCTGATATGCCGTGAGAACATGCAGATTGAGGGACTGTGGTATTATCTACTATGTGGAGTCTGGGGAGCAGGAACGCTCCACTATGCCATCGCCAAGATTTTCGGCCCATTGTTGTTCGGCAGAGGATGGTGCGGATATGCCTGCTGGACGGCTATGATTCTTGACCTACTGCCATATAAGCAGCCTAAGGAATCCAGGAAAAACTGGGGATTCATCCGATACATCATGTTCGGTCTTTCGCTGGCCATCGTCCTGCTTTTGTTCTGGCTTGGAAAAGCCAATGCCTACACCATGTTCACGCTCTTCGTCACAGGCAACATCTTCTATTATGCAGTCGGCATCACCCTCGCTATCCTGCTGAAGGACAATCGCGCCTTCTGCAAGTACATCTGCCCCATAACGGTGTTCTTGAAGCCGATGAGCTATTACTCCCTGATTCGCATTAAGTGTGATGAGGACAAGTGCATCAGTTGTGGGAAATGCCTGAAGGCCTGTCCGATGGAGGTCGAGGTGAACAAGAACGCTCGCATTCGCAAGAATGCTACAGAGTGCATCCTCTGTCAGAAGTGTACGAAGGCCTGTCCGACAAAGGCTTTGTCTGTTTGAATTGCAAAGCTGGCCCTGTCACCATTCGGAATGGAAGTCGTATAACAAATATGTGTTATTCAACACCTTTATTATATCGCAGACGATATATTGTTAAACTCTCTTAAAGTTTTCGATAAATCGCTTGCGATATAAAATATTATCCTTACCTTTGCGTCGTAAACGATACAAATAAAATAAAGATATGGCAAAGATTTATGATTTCAAGGCTCAGACGAGCAAGGGTAAGGAGATTGATTTCTCACAGTTTCAAGGTAAGGTTTTGCTGGTAGTGAACACAGCCAGCAAGTGTGGATTTACGCCTCAGTTTGCAGGACTGGAGGAGCTGAACCAGAAGTATAAGGATAAAGGTCTGGTAGTTATCGGATTCCCCTGCAACCAGTTTAAGGAGCAGGATCCCGCTGAAGACAGCAAGATTGAGGAGTTCTGCCAACTGAACTACGGTGTGACCTTCCAAATTATGAAGAAAGGTGACGTCAACGGTCCCGATGCCCAACCCATCTTTGAGTATCTGAAGGCTGAGGCTCCCACCGAGGAGTACAACGGTCTGAAGGCTAAAGCCGCCAAGACTCTTTTCAAGGCCATCAGCAAGAGCGTGGAGAAGGACAGCGACATCAAGTGGAACTTCACCAAGTTCCTGATTTCGAAGGACGGTGAGACCATCAAACGATATGCACCTACTACGGAACCCAAGGACTTCGAGAAGGACATTGAGGCTATGCTATAATATAAATAAAATGCACGAAGAATTACGACTCGACAAGCAGATATGCTTCCGTCTCTATACGGCAGCACGTCTTATTACCCAGGCCTACACGCCAATGCTGAATGAACTGGGTATCACTTATCCGCAGTACTTGGTACTGATGGTGCTCTGGGAGCAGGATTCCCAGCCTGTGAACGACATAGCCCATCGGCTGTTGCTCGAAACGAACACCGTTACGCCGCTGCTTCAGCGCATGGAGAAGCTTGGCATCGTGGTTCGCAAGCGTGGCAAAGAAGACAAGCGTCAGCAGATAGTTTCGCTGACCGCAAAGGGCAAGGCGATGGAGGAACAGGCCTACGCCATCATCCCTGCAGGCATGGGCAAAGAGCTTAAAGCTTGTCCCTTCCAACTGGACGACTATGCCAAGTTTGCCAGTGAACTCGACACGATTATCGAAACATTAAAGAATAAGGAGAAATAGAATTATGGCCAACACCAAACGATTCCATAGACATTTCGAGACTCCAGGGCTGCCGCTCTACTGGATCATCATCGCCTACATCATCCTCGGCTGGTTTTTCCCAGTGATTGGCCTGTTGGCACTCATCTGTATGATTGGTCCAGTGGTGACGAGCATCTTTAAGGGTCGCTGGTGGTGCGGACATGTGTGTCCTCGTGGCAACATGTACGACCGCCTACTGTCAAAGTACTCACCCCATCGTCCGATTCCAAGGTTTGTGCGTACCTTCGGTTTCCGCCTGTTTATGGTGTTCTTCATCTTCGGCATGTTCGGCTTCCAGCTGAGTTTCGTACCTTGGAGCGAGGGAGGACTTCCCATGTGGGCTGGTATAGGCAAGGTATTTTGGACAATAATCGTAATGACCACCATTGTTGGTATCACACTCTCGTTCATCTATGCCCCACGCACATGGTGTTCGTTCTGCCCGATGGGAACCATCTCCAATTGGGTAGCACCTAAGAAGGCTCCACTGCCCAAGGCATTCACGAATATCCACGTGTCGAATGCCTGTCAGATGAAGTGCAAGCAGTGCGCCCGCGTCTGCCCGATGCAGCTCACGCCCTACGACTCTCGCGGCGAGGCTGTCGGCTATCTGCATCCCGACTGCCTGAAGTGTGGCAAGTGTACTCAGGCCTGTCCTACTAAGATAATGACTTTGAAGCATTAAGATTATGGAGAATATAAAAGATTATCAGCAATATCTCAGAGGCTACAACTATACAGGGGTTACGCCCGTCATCATCGATTTCTACGCCACATGGTGTGGTCCTTGTCAGGCTATGGCTCCCATGCTCAAACGATTGGCACAAGAATATGAAGGCAGAATCAAGGTTTTGAAAGTCGATGTTGACAAGAACCAGGCACTTGCAGCAGCAGCCCGCATCCAGTCGATTCCTACACTGTTTTTCATTACGAAAGACGGTCAGATAGAGCGTCAGGTCGGCGGTCTGCCTTATCAGGAACTGGTAAGGCTGGCTATGCGGATTATGTAATTGTAAGATGCAAATGAACAAAGACGAGAAACGAGAATTGCGGCGCAAGCGGCTGATGGATAATAAGGCCTATCAGACGATGAACGGCCTGACGCGTTACATGGATCGATACTATCTCGATGCGCTTATTGGCATCATTCCTGGCTGGGGTGATGCCATTGCCTTGCTCAGCGTCGTGCCGTTCATCTATTTCTCGTCGAGAGTCATCAAGAGCATTCCCCTGACGCTGGCCGTCCTGAACAATGCCCTCCGTGATGTGCTGATGGGTATGATACCGTTCTTCGTTGGCGACGTTATCGACTTCTTCCATCGTGCCAACATCCAGAACATGCAGATGATTCAGGGCTTCGTTGACGGTGATGAAACCATTATCAAACAAGTAAACCAACGGGCCTGGCAGTCAGCCATCGTCCTTATCGTCCTTCTGCTGCTCATTGCCCTGATGATATGGGCACTCGTCAGCTTCGGCAGCTACCTGTATTCATTGGTAGCATCCATCTTCTGAACTGCCAATGTTTAAACGAGTTTAAGAAATTGGCAGCAATGTTTATCGTAGTTTAAATTCGGTGCCATAATGACCTCTTCGGCGTGCCACATTGTCATTCGGCACATAACTTGCTTTTTGGTGTGTGAGAGCCGGAGTTCAAAAGGCAAAGGCACTCAGAACATACGTTAAACTAAAAGTATAATTAGGAGGTATTGATTATGTTACCAGTGATGTTTAAAAACAGTTGGTTCCCAACAGTATTTGACGATTTCCTGAACACTGATTTTATGCCTCGTGCCAACAGTACAGCACCCGCAGTCAATGTCAAGGAGAGTGAGAAGGCCTACACGATGGAGCTTGCAGCACCTGGCATTAAGAAAGAATATTGCCGTGTGACTATCAACGACGAGGGCAACCTCACCATCGCCATCGAGAACAAACAAGAGCACAAGCATGAGGACAAGCACCATCACTATCTGCGCCGCGAGTTCAGCTACTCGAACTACGAGCAAAGCTACACGCTGCCTGACGATGTGTTGAAAGATCAGATCTCTGCCAAGGTCGAGGACGGCATCCTGACCGTCACCATGCCGAAGACCGAGCCAAAGCAGAAGGTCACCAAGGCCATCGAAGTATCATAAAGTGATTCCACTTCAAAACAGCAAGGCCCCGACCTGCAGGAATGCAAGCCGGGGCCTATTTAATCCTGATACAATACTTTTTACTCCTTAGTCTTCAACTCCTTACCATTCACATATAGGCAGTGGCCATTGGACTTGATGTGCGAGGCATCGCCTGTAAATGATGTGATATAGGTGTCTGCTGTGAGATTCCAAGTGCAGCCTTCGTCCAGCGTAACATCCACCTTGCCCGTCTCACTCGATACGGTGTCGCCTTCTGCATTGGTGATGTTGCCACCGATGCAGCCAGTGAAGGTGGAACCGTCAGTGAGCGTCAGCGTCAGTTCAGAGTCGCTGCCCACCAGGATGGTGCCTTCCAACTGCTGGCCAGTGGCATTGAGCGTAGCCTTGTTGCCGGCTCCGTGCCAACCGTCGGCACATACAGAGAGAAGTACCTTAGCAGGGTCGTTGTTCACGAGCTTAACGCCGTTGAGGGTGATGATGGCGTTGGTATTGGTGACATGAAAGAGATGGCCCTGACGGCTGGTGAGCGAACCGCCGTTCATGGTGAAATGCGAGTTGCCAGTAGCAGCATCGCCCGAGAACGACTGGAACAGCATGATGCCGTCGAGGAACTGGGCATGACTGTTACGTCGCGTGTTGCTGACGGTCATCTGGCAGTTGTTCAGCGTAATACTGTTCTTGCCCTCGATGACTGCGCCCTCCGACATAGTCGATGTAAGCACAGCATCACTCACGGTGATATCTGCTGTAGAATAAATGACGGGTGAGCCTTGTCCACTGCTGGTATAGTTGCCGCCCTCGACGGTCACTTTGCCACCGCCTCGATCGCTGCGTATCGGAGCCGACGAGCGACCACTGGTATTCACCATCAGATTCTTGGCCTTCGTCACACCACCGCCAGTGGTCATGATGCCGCCAGAGCCATTGCCAGTAGTTGTGATTTTCGTATCCTCGATGATAACCGTGGTTCCGTCACCTTCAGCACCGTTTCTGCCACCATTACCACCGTATGAGAACACGCCGTTGGCCCCCATTGCGCTACTGGATATAGTGCCGCCCTTGATAGTCGTGGTACTGCCGCCTTTCACTAGTAGTGCAGCATTCACGCCGTAGAAGCTGCAGTTGTCGCCGCCATCAGAGTCGCCGGTCTTGCTGATGGTAGGTTGTGAAACGGTCACAGCCTCCTTGGTAGAAATCAGCAGCGCACACTCGTCGATCTTACTGCTCTCATAGGTTTTGCCAGTCTCTATCGTTGCAGCTGTCAGGCTCGTCGCCCCTGAGTACTTGATATCCTTTTGTCGAGAGCCATGACCGCCAAAACCGCCTGGAGGCATGCCCATCTCGCCGCTCATGCTATTGCCGCCCATCAGGAACTCACGAACCCTGCGCTGGGAGTAGAACTGAGGCTTCAATTTCAGATAGCCCTCATATTGTTCATCGGAGAGCAACTTACGCATCTGCTCGTCATATTTTGATTGCTGTTTGTCGTGGTCATAGCTGGCTTGCTGTGAATCGCTGCCACCAGGAGGCATTCCTCCACGAGGTCCACCTTGCATGCCGCCGCCGAAACCACCAGCACCACCAGGGCCGCCCATGCCACCACCGGGCATACTACCTCCGAAGCCGCCACCAGGTCTGCCACCTCCACGATTACCGTCAGGTCTGCCTTGTCCCATAGGAGGACGTTGGTCTTTCATATTTTCCTGTTGTTCTCCTTCGATAAGCGTCTTGAACTTCTTGTTCAGCTTCGTCACCTTCTTGGCCTGCTTCTCGTCGAGTTTCAGCTCACTGATCATTTTCTCTGTCATCTGCTCCTGCGTCATTCTGACCCTCTTGGGTCTCATTACTTTAGAGTCCTGTCCGTTAGATTGGCTCTCTTGTGCCATTGCCGAGCCAGATAACATCATCAAGCTCAGCATTAAAATCATCACTTTTTTCATCTTGCTATTCAAAATTTTGCTGCGAAGATAGTAATAATGCAGATTTCGGCCAAAATTATTCTGCGAAGCGGGCGATTTATTCAGCATAATACTATTCGCCACGTTTGCATGGCTATGTGTCCAGGATGTCATTCTGTTTCCGTTGGGCGGAACGGCTGTAATTATCTAAACAGATATACCTATTTCTGATTAACCTGCTTATGCAGGACTTTGCTGGTTCGCAATACTTAAAACACTACGTTTTAGGTATTGCGTACCTTGTTTATTTACCGTACCTTTGCAGCCGATTTTATAATATCAACTATGACAAAGAGTATTAAGATTTCGGTTCTGTGGCTGCTGACCATCTGCGGGTTTGCGGCACATTCCATTTGTGATGTCCTTCCCATGTTCTGGGGCAAGAACATGGCCGTTGTTGCCACCGACGGCAACGTTGACCAAGGTATGATCGTGTTCATGATGACGCTCTCGTACCTTATTCCAGTCTGTGGCATACTCTGTGTGCTCTGGAAAGCAAAGGCCCTGAAAGTCATCAATGCCGTGCTGGCCGTGCTCATCGGCTTTTTCAACATCGCCCATGCGTTCATGGAACTGCCTTCGGACAACGCAGGTCAGTATGTCATCATGCCCATGATGATTATCGTTGGTATCGTGCTGGCATGGTACAGTATTAAGTATGTAAGGGAGGATTGAAAAACACCTTTGCAACCGAGTTGCGATGACTACACCGTACCTTTGTACCGTCAAACGAAAGAATAGGAATTATGGCAGACAAGATTAAGAGTTCGTACAAGTTTAGCAAGAGTTTCTATGATGATGCGATTACCCAAGGTAAGTGGTGGAGTAAGTTGTATTTCAAACTGCTCTGGGGCGGTGTCGATGATAACGAGATTGCCCGAAGGGTACTGAGTTGGATTCCCGATGATTTCAAGGGCAAGATGCTCGATGTACCTGTGGGGACGGCTGTGTTTACAACTGAGAAATACAGGCGGATGAAGCAGGCTGACATAACCTGTCTGGACTATAGTCAGGACATGTTAGAACAAGCTGAGTATAGATTTCGTGGTGCAGGCATCACCAATATCAAGGCTGCGATTGAGCGAGAGCAGAGTGATGCTTGCATCAACTCTGCCGAGCGTGAGCAGGCTCGACCGAAGGTCAAGACCATGCAGGGCGACGTGGGCGCACTGCCCTTTGAGGAAAGTTCATTCGATGTCGTGCTCTGTATGAACGGTCTGCATGTATTCCCCAACAAAGACAAGGCTTACTCTGAGATTCTACGCACATTAAAACCAGACGGCGAACTATTGGCCTGCTTTTACATTGCAGGTGAACAGAAGGTA
>JAEEGJ010022048.1_pt1 | contig 13579 bp, 8 predicted proteins | sample 8958761 | NCBI WGS metagenome assembly JAEEGJ01 (sample SAMN16246546, study PRJNA631951) | gut metagenome | biome: gut microbiome; feature: rumen; material: RS-attached | host: Bos | place: Iran: Karaj | collected 2018-10 | reverse complement strand
TCAATGTGGATTGGAAATACCGCATCCTGGTCTTCTTCTGGAAGATGATACCACGGTGGATTTGGGTGAGGATGCCTGTGGTTTCGAAGAATAGATAGTGGCTATAGTAGCTATAGTGACTATAATAATAATGACTATAAATAATCCCCTCCATTTCTATAAAAAAGGAAATGGAGGGGATGTCTTTTGATAAAAGGGTATTAATGCCACTCTTTGGTGACCTTATCGCCACGAACGACGATGTTCAGTCCATGAACGGGTGACTCGGAGATGCGGCCAGAAGCATCGTAATAACGAGGAGCAGCACCATCGGTCGAAATCGAGCGGATGCCCTCATCTCCATTGCCAAACTGAGAGGCTGTGATGGCCATCGTATTGGCTACTTCGCACTTGGTCTTGTCGCTTGGATCGTAATCGTGGACAAAAGCGAGGATACCGAGGTTCTCGAAGACGTAGTTCTGGTTGTATGGGATGACACATTCGTAGGTGTAGTCGTCACCTTCCCATTCGATGACATCGCCCCACGTGCTGTTGACACGACGACCCACATTGTAGTGGATATATTCGCCACTTGCACCAGCCTGACTGATGGCAGCGAGATTGGTTTCGGTGAGGACAACGGTGATGCGGGCAGGCTGACGTGTGAAGTCTTCCTTGGCGCGGGAACCTGTCACGCGAATCTTAATCTGAAGGTTTTCGACATCAGCTTCGGCAGTTACCTTGAGGCTTACAAAAGCCGTTTCGCGCATACGCTCACGAATGAGGGAATACATCTCCTGCTTGCTGCCAGGGTTGCTGACGGGAGTTATAGCATCGGGCTGAGCATAACGATCGTACATCACGGCAGGGGCATACTGATTGTCGTAGAACCAGCACCAATCGGTATCGAAGCGGGTGGTGAAGTTGTCGGTATAGTATCCAGCGTGATGCTCGGTGGTGAAGAGACGGCCTTCGAACTCAGGTTCATTCATAGCATCGTGGATGTAACTAGCTACGCGAGGGCAGTTGACACACTTCTCGGTGGTGAACTCCTCGAGCAGGACGTTGCGCACGAAACTGTGGAGCGTCACACTGAAAGAACCCGTCATCGAGTTGTCGCTCATGTTCTCGTCCTTTCCCTCGTTGAGGTTGTCGATAGTAAGAGTGAGCGTGCGCTTGGCAGGATCCATGGTCTGAATGCCCGGGAAATTGGCAGTGAGTTTCACTGTCTTGACCTCACCGTAAGCGATGACCGAATCGCAGTGAACAGAGTAGGTGTCGGTAATACCTTCGATGGTACAAAGCACGTCGAAACCCGTGATTGTCACGGTAGCATTGTTGCGCACCTGCAAAGAGAAATTGAACGTTCCCTCATCGACCACGAAGTTCTTTTGAAGCGTAGCAGCTTCGAGCGTGAGGTCATACTTGGGAAGATTATCACCGTAGAAGACGGCTTCGACACAGGTGGTATAGTTTTCGCTGTGGTCGGTCCACTCATCACTGCCAGACTGCACGAAACACGAGAGGCCAGGCACTCCCTGTTCCAAGGCGCTCATTGCCTTGCTGGTGCTCTTCTGATGGTAGGAATAGCCGATGTAGAGCGCACCCGTCTCAGCCGTGATGGCGAGAGGCACATTGAGCGAGACGGTGTTCCAATTCTTCGAAACACTCTCAGCAGTACCTTCTGCGAGGTTTTCACCATTGAGATCGCTGCGCACCCAAACGCGAAGTCCATCGACATTGAGTTTGGAGGCAAGTGCAGCACTGACTTCACGGAGTTCATTGCCCTCGAACATTTTCACCTTGTCGGCAGAAAGAAGGATGGCAGCACTGGTCCAAGTGTCCTTCTGAGTGGAGACATTGGCGAAATATTCGTCAGCCGTCGAGGGGAAAGGTCCCATCTCGCCCTGGCAATAACCTACATGGAAGCCCGATGTCTGAGCATTGCCCACCCCGATAAGGGTGAGCAATGCGGTTAGGATTAACGTAAGACGTTTCATAGATCAAAGATTACTTCATGATCTTCTGAACACTGACACTTCCATCGGCGTTGTTCTTACGAACGATGTTGATGCCATTGACCATACCATTGGCCTTGCGACCATCGACGGTGTAGATCTGAACGGCCTCAGGAGCCTCGACTGCATCGATGCTACGAATTGCATCGGGCTGCTGGACGTGGAGAATGTTTACGTCGTCGAGACGAATGATATACTGACCGTTGCAGTCATGGTGACGGAACAAGAGTACGATCTGCTTGCCCATGTAGTCAGCCATGTCGACTTCGCGATACTGCCAACCATCCATAGCTCCAGCCTCTTCGGGGAGAGTCTCGCTGCAAACAGGATCGGTGAGAGCCACCTGCTGGATGTCGAGGCCAGCCTCAGCGTCGTACTCAGCAATGTAGAGACTATAGTGCTCGGCCCAACGGGTTGGGCTGAATGCTGCTACGTAGTAAGAAAGTGTTGCACTACCATCAGCAGGCATGGAGATGATTGGAGAAAGGGTCCAGTTGTCGGGCTCGATGGCGCCGAGGTAGTTGCTGTAAGAGATGGAAGCAAGGCACTGGCTGCCGCTGTGGCAGTACTCGGGACGATCGCCCCAGAGGTTAGAACCCAGATTCCAGGTCTCGCCGTCGCCATCAGGATCAGAGGCAGTCCAACCAGCTGCATCATCCTCGAAGTCACCAAGCAGGATGAAACCTTCAGCTGCGGGGTCAAGAGCGGTGCCGTGGCAGACAACCTCTACGTCACCAGCGCTGGTGGTGATAGTTACCTTGCCGTCATAGGTACCAGCTTCCTCAGGATAGAACCAGAGTGTCACATTGATATTCTTGTTGAACTGTGCAACCTCGGTAGTCTCAATGCCATAGAATGGAGCCTCACCATTGATAGCACTTACACTGAGGGCATTTGAACCGGTGTTGTGGAGACGGACAACGGCAGTTTTATAGCGGTTAGGACCTACGTAAGCATCTTCGAAGGTCACTTCTGGATCGAGTAGTTCTACGCCATCGGGATTGAAGTCCTGGACCTTGATGCGGATGTTCGAAATCTCGATCTTATCTCCCTCAGGCACAGTACCGTCACCATTGTGGTACCAGCCCCACTGATAATAGTGTTTGCCAGGGATACAAGCGAGGTAGTCAGCCCAGAACGGATCGTTGGCAAAGACATCGGAGCTGGCGTCAGCACCATCGGAACCATAAGCAGTCTTCGAACCAGAAGTCATGGGGTGAGAAACGTTGTAAGATGCATAGCTACTGTACTGGTATTCGTAGGAACCCTCAGTGATTGGGCGTCCCCACATCTGACCATCCCAAGTTACATAGGCAAGCTTGCCCTCGGGGATGGTGAGATTCATCTGGAAGTAAGCGGTAGCGTATGCACTGTTGTCACCAGCGTTCTTATTGGTGGCCTTACCATCGACGATGACGAACGGATAGGATTCGTTCATCGTCCAAGAGGTGATGTACTCAGCGCCCTCAACAACAAGGCTTGCGAAGTCGGGCATGTCCATTACGCTGGCAGTAGCCTGAGCAGTGAATGTACCTGCAGAGGTGACGATGGTATAGGTAGCCGACTTCTCGCCAGAAGCCTTAGCCTCCATTGCGATTGGGATGTTAACCTCCTGCATTGTAGCAGCTTCGGTGAGACCACTGATGTCGGCTGTGAATTCCTCGTTGTCACTTGTTACGCTGGAGATAGTAAGGGCATTAGCACCGAGATTCTTGACAGTAATGAAACCATTCTTTGTCACAGTGCCACCAACGGGAAGGATGGCGTTGCCAAGAGCTACCTCAGGAGTGAGGACTGCAGCAGAGTCGGCGTTGAGCGTAGCCTCAGTATATTCAATGTCGTAGACATAGAGACGGTTTTCGGCGAGGCCTGAGTAGTAGTTACCATCGTACTGGAAACGAATGAAGTGGTCGCCAGGAGCGAACTCCCAGTTGCCCGACATATCTTCATTAGCGCCCTGGAAAGAAGCCTTCGCACCATTGAGCGTATCGATGAAGTAACCACCGGCATTGTAATACCAATAGCTGACATTGTTCGAAACGCCCTTCCAAGCTACTGTGGCAAGTTTGCCCTCGGGAACAGAGAAGGCAAGATTGAGCCATGACGAACCGTATGCGCCATAGGTGGTAGAAGAGGCAACGATGGTGCCATCCTCAAGGGGCACAATCTCAAATGGATACTCAATGCCTGTGGTAGCGGTGAAGTTACCGCTCTTGATGACAGCACTGTAGTCGGGATAATCCTTGGCAGAACCAGCGAGATCAACGACGAGGGTGGATTCGCCTGCACCATTATCATAGGTGATAGTGACGATACCTTCGTAAGCACCAGCCTTGTTGGCAAGGAAGTCAAACGAGAGGTCAAGTGTGCCCTGTGCAGGAACAGTGCCTCCAGTTACAGCAGAAGTGAATGCATCGTCCTCAGCCTCGAGCTCGATGACGAAATCGGCATCTTTACCACCGGTGTTGATGAGCTGGAAGCCCTTGGTAGAAGATGTGCCGACGAAGCACTCGCCAAAGTCAATCGACTCGGTAAAGGTGATGACATTAGCCACCTCAGCATTAGGCAGCACAGCAGTGAACGACTTATAGACACGAATGTTGCCGTAGTCATATCTTGCGAGGAAAGAAGTACGGCTGGTAATCGTAGCGATAGTGCCATCCTCGTTGACCGTAACGTCAAAAACGAGTTCCTCGGCAGGAGTCAATGTGCCTGTCTCGTTGACTGTGCCAGCGAGCAACATCGCGGTGTAGTAGCCGCCCATGTAGTTGCCACAAGCCACACCTGTGGTTCCAGTAGCGATGGTGATGGTCTTTGCATCGGCATCATAAACACCATCGACAGGATAGTCGTAAGACTGATAGTAAGAATCGGCCGAAGCAGCCAGCATGTCGAAGAGGTTGGTGAACGTAGCCTTTGTGCCATCGAGCGCAAGACCAACGTTATAGGTGAAGATGTCTCCACCCTCGTAGTTGAAAGTGTAGCCGTTATGGAAGGACTGTGCTACAGCAAAATAGGACACAGTATCTACTTCGGCGGCATCGAGACGAGCCAAAGGAGCACGACGGGCTGGAAGGGCTGCTGCAGGAGCAACGCCATCGAACAAGCCATCGACATTGTTTGGAGTGGCCAGGAAAGTCACATCACTGGGGTTGAGAGTTGCTTTCAACTCTGCAGCGTTGATTTTCTGCTGCGGGACGAGCTTCTGCGCATCAGCAGTAGCTGTCAAGCAGAGAACGGCTGCCAAAGGGAGTAAGATTCTCTTCATGTTGTGTAATATTAAAAATGTGAATAAAAAGATGAATTCAATGCTGCAAAAGTAGTCAATTTGGACGATTAATGCAAAAAAAGTGGCTTTTGGATTCGACATTTTCAAGAAATTGAATAAAAAAAGATGGATTTCGGTTGATTTTTGCATACTTTGCTTACAGAATATGGAAAAAATGTGTAACTTTGCCAAAGATTCAGGGACTAAAACTGCCCCTCGTAAGCTAAATAATGAAGAAAGCGCTCCTTGCACTATTGACTTGCATCTGTCTTTTGCCTTCGTTGTGTGCCATGACGCACAGCGAAGATGCTGACAGTCTCGTCAATGCTGCCCATCATTATTATAGCGAATACCGTTATATGGATGCGCTGGACGCGCTTGCCAAGGCTGTAGAAAGGGCCGATGCCACCAGCAATGAGATTGCCATGGAGAAAGCGCTTCTTTCGATCGGCAACATCCATTCGATGTTCAACGACTACGAGCAGGCTTTGCACTACTACACGCAATGCTACAACAAGGCCCAAAACGCGGGCAATGAATTGATGCGCTCGCGTGCAGGTGCCAATATGCTGATGTGCTACTGCATGATGGGCGATGCCGATGAGGCGCAAAAGTGCTACGACAAATTAGGACCATTAGATATGGAGGATCCTAATCTGACACGCTTCTACAATTATCTTAATCAAGGATTACTCGCACGTGTGCGCAAAGATCTTCATGCAGCCATCTTTATGCACACACAGGCACTCGACTATGCCCGCAACCATGAGATGGACGGGCATTTTGCAGTTTCACAAATGGGGCAACTGGGCACACTCGAAGAGGAACTGGGCAACGAAAAGCAGGCCATTGACTGGTATCTGCAATGCGAGAAGCTTTCGAAGGAAGGTGGCTATATGAGCCCACTCGTTACCGCCTATGAGAAACTATCAAACCTCTATCGCAAGCAGCACAACGACAGCGCGTCGATGCGCTACCAGCGACTATTCGTCAGCCTTTCCGACTCGCTCTTCAACGAACGTGAATTCAATAGCAAGCGAGGGCGCATCGTCGATTACGAGACGCAGCACAATATCCTTGAGATCAGTTCGCTCAACAGCCGCAACCGCACACTTTTAGCTGTCATCGTCCTTTTTTCACTTATGCTGGTAGCGCTCATCGTTTTGATCAGCTACATCTTCCGACAGAATCGAGAACTTGTGTCTACACAACGACTGCTCATCGAGAAGCACAACGAACTGAACAAGCAACTTGAGATGCAAAACAGGTTGAGCGATGAATACTTCAAGGCTCCTGCCCCATCAGATTCCCAAGCCAATCCACTTGCTGAAATTGCCAACGACAGAGACAAGAATGAAGTGAGTGGCAACGCCATGGACGAGGAGAGCTACGAATGCGCAGCACCACTGCTTAGCAAGCAACAGTCAGACATGCTACTCATTGCCATCGCCAAGGTCATGGAGGACAGCCACACCATCAGTGACCCTGACTTCGGGCTGCAGACACTGGCCAATCTGGTGGGTTCGAACACGAAATATGTGTCATGGGCCATCAATGCGACCTATGGAAAGAACTTCAAGACCTACCTGAATGAATACCGCATCAGAGAAGCCTCACGCCGACTGGCAGACACCGAGAAATATGGTAATCCTACTATGGCCGTGCTTGCCGAACAACTTGGCTACAAATCGCCCACGAGCTTCAATCAGGCGTTCAAGCGCATACTTGGCATGACTCCTGCTGCCTATCAAAAACTCATCCGTCAACAATAAAACACACTATTTTTCAATACAGTTAAAAGACATGAAAAGAACTATCACATCACTTGTGGGCGTCATCGCCTTGACACTTGGCATGACTGCGACCATGCAAGCCCAGGCACCTTCGAAGACCTGGAACCCCAACATCAAGAACGGCATGTACAAGAATCCGGTGATCGATGCCGACTACTCTGACCCCGATGTTTGCCGTGTGGGTAATGACTACTACATGACATCGTCGTCGTTTGCCTGCTTTCCAGGACTGCAAATCCTCCATAGCACCGACCTGGTGAACTGGGAGCTCATCGGACATGCCTTGACCGACGACTATCCCGTACTCCCGGAATACGAAGGTACCGACCTCGACTGGCACAAGAAAATTCAGCACGGCAACTACGTGTGGGCTCCTGCTATTCGTTATCACGATGGGTGGTTCTACATCTATTGCGGAGACCCCGACCAAGGTCTCTTCATGACCAAGACAAAGGACCCTGCAGGCACATGGGAGCCCATCGTCTGGGTGAAGAAGGGCAAGGGCATGATTGACTGCTGCCCCTTGTGGGACGAAGACGGCAAGGCCTACCTTTCGCACGGTTGTGCAGGCTCGCGTGCCGGTGTGAAGTCCGTTCTATTTGTAGCACCCATGTCGCCTGATGGCACCAAGGTAATTGGTCCTTCACGTATCGTATATGACGGACACGAGGACCAACCCACCATCGAGGGCACGAAGTTCTATAAGCGCAACGGCTACTACTACATTTTCAGCCCCGCTGGTGGCGTGAAGTACGGCTGGCAGGTGGAACTCCGCAGCCGCAGTCCTTTCGGTCCCTACGAGGAGTATGTGGGCCTCGCACAAGGCAAGTCGAAGGTCAACGGACCTCACCAAGGCGCGTGGGTTGATACGCAGAACGGCGAAGACTGGTTCCTCCACTTCCAGGACAAGCATGCCTACGGACGCGTGGTGCATCTGCAGCCTGCACGCTGGGTGAACGACTGGCTCGTGATCGGCGAGGACAAGGATGGTGACGGGTGCGGTGATGCCGTGGCACAATGGAAGAAACCTGACCTTCCCTCTTCGGGCGAATTCCAGCCCGCAGAAGACGACGAGTTCGACTCTCCCGAACTAGGTCTGCAATGGCAGTTTGAGGGCCCTTACAGCCACTACTGGTACTTCTGTGATGCCAACAAGAGCAAACTTCGTCTCTACGGCGTACAACGCCCTGACGGCTTCAAGAACCTCTCCGACCTGCAGAACGCCCTGCTCCAGAAGTTCCCTACCGAGAACTTCACAGCCACGGCCAAGATGCAGTTCATCCCCAATCCCGATTACAAAGACAAGGGTGAAGAGGGTGGCTTCATCATCAAGGGACAGGACTATGCAGCAATCAAAATCGTCAGCACCAGCAATGGGTGCGAACTGCGCTACGTGACCTGCGGTGACGCGATGAAAGGCAAGGCCGAGAATCTCGTGAAGCGCGTGGAGCTGAAGATGTCGAAGATGAAGGCGCCCTACACACAGAAGTATGCCGTCGATGACATCCCACAGCCTCGCATGGCAACGCAGGACGTCTATGTACGCGTCACGGTGAAGAGTGAAGGCACCGGCAACTCCATCAAGTCGAAGGCACAGTTCTACTACAGCCTCGACGGCAAGAAATACAAGAAGATCGGTGACGAATTCACCGTGAAGGAAGGCCGCTGGATCGGTGCGAAACTCGGTTTCTACAATTCCCGTCCCGGTGTAAAGAATGACGGTGCCTTCCTTGACATTGACTGGATCAGATTCGAAAAGTAAATGAACGCAACACTGGTACTGGGCGTCATCGTCCTTTACTTCCTGATGGTGTTCGGCGTCAGCTGGTGGACTACCCGCCGACGTGACCGTGACACCGAAACCTTCTATCGTGGCGATCGCAAGAGCCCCTGGTGGGTGGTAGCGATTGCCATGATTGGTACATCCATCTCGGGCGTGACCTATGTGAGTGTGCCTGGCATGGTCGAGGCGAAGCAGATGAGCTACATCCAAATGGTGATCGGTTTCGTCTGCGGCTATTTTGCCGTGGCATATATCCTTCTGCCCCTCTACTATCGCCTTGGGCTTTCGAGCATCTACGTCTATCTGGAACAGCGCTACGGGCGCTATGCCCACAAGACGGGTGCTGCCTTCTTCCTCCTGAGCAAATATCTCGGCTGCGCGGTCAGGATGTACCTCACAGCCGTCGTACTGCAACTTGTACTCTTTGACCAACTGGGCGTACCCTTCGGCCTATCGGTGGCCTGCATCATGCTCATCGTCTGGCTGTACTCATTCCGTGGCGGAGTGAAGACACTTGTCTGGACCGACCTGCTGCAGACCCTCTGTCTGCTGGCAGCGATGATAGGCTTCGTGATTTGCATCAGTTCGGCCATGGGATTGGACTTCAAAGGACTGTGTGGCACCATTGCTGAAAGCCCGATGTCGAGGGTGTGGTTCTTCGACGATGCCAACGACACGCGCTACTTCTGGAAGCAGTTCCTGGGCGGCATGTTCACGACCATCGCCATGACGGGTCTGGACCAGGACATGATGCAGAAGAACCTCTCGTGCAAATCGCTGAAAGAGGCTCAGAAGAACATGGTCTCATACGGCTTCGGGTTCCTACCCGTCAACATCATCTTCCTTTCGCTGGGTATATTATTATATATGTACGCGCGAGAAGTGGGCGTTGACAAGAGCGGGGACGAGCTCTTCCCATATCTTGCAACAGGCATCAATCCGACCACGGGACAGCCATTCCTGCCCCTCATCGTGAGTGTGCTCTTCGTTCTGGGACTGGTTGCCGCCGCCTTCTCGTCGGCAGGATCGGCAGTGACAGCGCTGACGACAGCCATCATGGTGGACTTCCTGCGCAAAGCGCCCGGGGAGGAGAAGGGTTCGAGAGGTTTGAGGGGTTCGATAGAAGGAAAACGTTTCTGGGTGCACATCATCAACTCCATCATGATGGGATTCATGATCTACCTGTTCCATCTGCTGGCATCGGGCTCGGTCATCAACGCCGTCTATGTCGTAGCATCCTATACCTATGGTCCGCTCATCGGACTATTCTTCTTCGGCATGTTCACGAAATGCAAGGTGAAGGACGGATGGTGGATACCGATGATCTGCATCGCTTCGCCCCTACTCTGCTGGATTCTCGACCAAAACTCCGAAGCGTGGTTCAATGGCTATAAGATCGGCTACGAGATGCTGCTGATCAATGGAGCACTGACAGCGTTAGGACTGCTGGTTGCTTCGATGAGGAAGAACTGAAAGAACATTGCATACAGATAAAAAAACGACCTTACTTTCGCAAGCAAGGTCGTTTTCGTGATTTACCATTAAATCCCTTTTATATTATGGGGAGCCGAAGACGGGACTCGAACCCGTGACCCACGCATTACGAATGCGTTGCTCTACCAACTGAGCCACTTCGGCAATATTCGCTCAAAAGCGGGTGCAAAGATAGCGTATTTTTATTATATCTCCAAATTTTTTGAAAAGAATTTGTCTTTTGAAGCGAAAATTCCATGTTTTTGCCTAGAAATAGACATCGAAATCGAGCAAAATAGGCAGGTGATCGCTATATCCTCCCTCATACTGGTAACCATAATAGCTTCGTGCGGGACGATGTCCCAAATGACTGGTGTCTTCGGCAAGCATAAACGGGAGGTAGAAGACACGGGCATTGGAGATGGAGAAAGAAGGCGAAGACGCAATGTTGACAACAAACTGGTCGAGGAATCCCCATTCGCCCTGATACTTGTGGCTACCGTAGGCCGAAGGATGAGTCTTCAGGGACTTTTGCAGCGGTGCCATCAGATTCACATAATCCTTACCCCACCAAGCCCTGGACTTGCGGGCATAGTCGTTCATATCGCCCATGATGACGATGGCAGGATGCTGGCGGCAGTGACGTAGGCTGTCGGCAAGATGCATCACCGTATGATGTGCAGCATCGCGAGCAGACTGCGACTGCTTGGACCCACCCAAACGGCTTGGCAGATGACAGACGATGACATCGAGGGTATCACCATTCACGATACGCCCGGCGGCATGAAGCACATCGCGCGTAGGACGGACACCATCGGGCAACTGGACGCGATGGAAGTCGGCATGGAGCAGCTTGAAGTCGGTAGGCTGATAGAGCAAAGCCGTCTGGATGCCTCGCACATCGGGACCGTTGCTGACGATGTAGTTGTAATGCAAATCCCAAAGGGGCGTGGAATGTGTCCAATAGTGCATCACACTGTCACCCTCTATTTCGGCCAGCCCTACAATCATGGGCGCCTTCCCATCGCCAGCTGCGACGATGACACGCGACAACTGCAATAACTTCTGACGCAGACGTGAGCGTGTCCAATGACGGATACCCTCAGGCGTGAACTCGTCATCCTGATGGAGCGAATCATCGGAAGGCCAGAAGGCATTCTCAACATTCCAGAACATGATGCGCTGTTGCTGCACATTCTGCCTGTCCTGAGCCACGGAAGGGGCTAAGGATGTGAAGAGGAAGAATAATGAAAAAATGATAGCAGAACGCATGTGGGGAAAAAATGATGATAAAAAAACCGGACCATCGGGACGATGATCCGGTGTGCCTTTATCGAAACTCGATTAAGCTTCGGCAGAGGTTTCAGCGGCAGCAGCCTCAGCAGCAGCGGCAGCCTCAGCAGCAGCGGCAGCAGCCTTAGCGGCGGCCTCAGCCTTCTTGGCAGCCAGAGCCTCAGCCTTGGCGTTCTTAACTGCAACCTCAGCATTGGCAGCCTCCTTCACCTTCTTGGCAGCTTCGGCAGCAAGACCAGAGATCTTAGAAGTGATCTTAGCCTCCTTGGCTTTCATCCAAGCGTCGAACTTAGCCTGAGCCTGCTCGGCGGTGAGGGCACCCTTCTTCACACCTCCGTTGAGGTGCTTCATCATGAGAACACCCTTGTAGGAGAGAATACGACCAGCGGTGAGAGTGGGCTGTGCACCAGTCTCAACCCAGTAGAGGGCGCGGTTGAAATCGAGTTGAATAGTAGCAGGGTTGGTGTTGGGATTGTAAGTACCGATCTTCTCAATATACTTACCATCACGTGGCGCTCTGCTATCTGCGACTACGATGCTGTATACAGCGTAGTCCTTGTGACCATGTCGTGCAAGACGGATCTTTGTAGCCATTTCGCAAATTGATTTAAAGATGTTAATACTTGTGCAATCCTAGGCGGGAGTGGTGACACGTCACGTTCCCCGGTTTTGCGGACGCAAAGATAGAGATTTTATTCTAACAAACAAAATATTTGTGCTGAAAAATTCGCGATTCGTAGAAATTTACGTTTCCAAACAATAAACTTTTCACTTTTTGCAAGGTCAAAAAGGCAAAGTTGGTAATTATCAATATATAAAAACTATTCACAAAACAAACAAACTACAAAAATGAAAAAGATTCTATTGGCAGCAATTTGCTGCATGACAATGATGACGAGCAGTGTAGTGGCACAAGACCACCCTCAGAGACGAGGCATGCGTGACGGTTTCCGTCAGCAGATGTTCCAGGTGGCCGATACAGCCATCACCAACCAGCTCAATCTCACCACAGCCCAGCAAGTAGAGATAGCCAAGCTCAATGAGAACTACCTCGAACAGATGAAGGCAGAGGGTGAAAAGGGCAAGAAAGTCGACAAGGAAACACGTGAGGCACGACGCGCACAAATGGAAGCAAAGCGTGCTGAAGGTCGCAAGCAACTGCGCGCCATCCTTGGCACCGAACTCTACATCGAATATCTTGAGAAAGCCCTCGACCGCCGACCGATGATGATGGGTGGCCAGCGTGGACCACGTCCCGACGGACAGAACATGCAGCGCTCGCGTGGCATGCGCGGTGGTGGCGGCTTCGGAGGAGATTTCGGTGGCCGAGCATTCAGTGAAGAGTTCTAACCCTCCCCCATCACAAAGAAACCACTTAAATGAAAAATAGAGGAAGTATTCTGATGTGTAACAGGATACTTCCTCTTTTTCATTCTATGACTTCAATAGCAGATGTGATCAGAGATTCTTCTTGAAGTAAGAGCAGACCTTCTTGTAGATATGGACGTTGCTATTGCCACCCTGGATGAAGTGATTGCGGTTGGTATAGACCATCATATCGAAATCGAGGTCGTTCTGCACAAAGGCCTCAGCTACTTCGTAGGTGTTCTGCGGATGCACATTGTCGTCGGCAGTGCCTGTGACGATAAGGAGTTGGCCTTTAAGATTTTGGGCACGACTCAAGACAGAACTTTTCTTGTAGCCTTCGGCATTCTGCTGTGGTGTGCGCATGAAGCGCTCGGTGTAGATAGTGTCGTAGAACTTGAAGTCGGTGACGGGAGCCACAGCCACGCCAGCCTTGAAGACATCATTGCCGCCGCACATCGTCATCAGCGTGTTGTATCCGCCGAAACTCCAACCCCAGATACCGATACGATCGGCATCGACATAGGGAAGCGAAGCGGCATAACGACCGGCTGACAACTGGTCCTCGGCCTCACGCACGCCCAGTTCGCAATAGACCTGTCGCTCC
>JAEEGJ010022047.1_pt1 | contig 13579 bp, 10 predicted proteins | sample 8958761 | NCBI WGS metagenome assembly JAEEGJ01 (sample SAMN16246546, study PRJNA631951) | gut metagenome | biome: gut microbiome; feature: rumen; material: RS-attached | host: Bos | place: Iran: Karaj | collected 2018-10 | reverse complement strand
AGCCAATCTGCAGACATCGATTCAATCGCTCGAATACGACCTGACGTTCGCCATCAACCAACTGCTCACGCCCGAAGCGCCCGTCATCGGCTTCCTGCGCGGCCACGGCGAACTCACGCCCGAGCAGATGGAAGATATGGCCTACACGCTCGGCAAATTCTACACTCTGCGCCAGGTTGACGCCGCGCCCGAACTTGCCAGCACCGACTCGGCAGGGCGGCTCACCTACCGCGCCCTTGTGGTTGCGCAGCCGCTTTCGCGATTCAGCGATGCCGAAAAATTTATGATTGACCAATATGTGATGGCTGGCGGCCGCGTGCTCTGGCTCATCGACAATACCACAGCCAGCATCGACAGCCTGTCGCACGGGCGCGAAGTGCAGGCAATGCAGTTGGACCTGAATCTCGACGACCTGCTCTTCAACTACGGTGTGCGCATCAATGCCAATCTGGTTCAGGATATGCAGTGCGCCGTCGTCCCCGTCAACACCGCCCTGGTGGGGCAGCCGCCGCAGTTTGCGCCAGCGCCGTGGGTTTTCTCGCCCATCATCACGCCCGCAGCCAACCATCCGCTCACCAAGAATTTGGATATGATTCGCATCGATTTCGCCAGTTCAATCGACACCGTCGGGCGCGATGCGAGCGTGGCGAAGAGCATTCTGTTGGCCGCATCTGCCAACTGCCGCGTAGTTCCGCTTCCCGCGCGAGTCGATTTGTCGATAATCAGCGAACGCATTGCGCCTGAAGCATTTACGCACTCAGGGCTGGCCGTCGGGGTGCTGCTCGAAGGTGAGTTCCGCAGCGCTTTCGCGAATCGTCCGCTGCAGATTGATGGTTTCAGCCGCCAGCAGTTCCGCCGTGAAAGCGCCGCCACGCGGATGATTGTGATTTCTGACGGCGACATCATCCGCCAGCAGTTCCGCCAGAACGGCGATCAGCGTGAGCCGCTGCCGCTCGGCTACGACCGCTACACACGCCAAACATTTGGAAATAAGGAATTTCTGCTCAACGCGATAAACTACTTGTGCGGGTTCGACGAGTTGATGGAAAGCCGTTCGAAAGAGTTCAAACTGCGGATGCTGAACCGCGCCAAAATCACCGAACAGCGCACCACCTGGCAGATGCTGAATGTTGTAGTTCCAGTTTTAATAATTGTGGCTTTCGGATTCATATTCAACGCATTAAGAAAACGCCGCTACCAATGATTACAAAAAACGCTCGGTTGCTGATTGCGTTTGCCGTGCTTCTGGCGGCAACGCTGGCAGTGGTTTTGAGCAATCGGAAATCGACTTTTGACGGCCGCGAAGAGCGCCTGATGGTCAAAGATACGGCCGCCGTCGCACTTGTTTCAATCTCTAACGCTGGCGATGGTGTTGAGTTGCAACGCGCTGACGGTCAGTGGCTTGTCGATGGCCAGACACCCGCCCGCACCGACCTTGTGCCCGTTCTGCTGAAAGCCGTGCACGACATCAGCATCACCAAACCCGTGGCCAAAGCCGATGCCAAAAAGATGATTGCCGAAATGGATAAAAGCGGCTACACAATCAAAATCAATAGCCGACGCAAAACGCTGGTTCACTACAAGTTACTGTTTGCAGCCAACGGCGAGTGCTATGCCTGGGCCGCTGGCTCTGACCGCGTGTTTGCTGTGGAAGTGCCTGGCTACAACCGCTTTCTGTCGGTTCTGCGCTTGTCGAGTCCTGCCGACTGGAAGAGCCGCACCGTTTTTGCCATCAAATCCGACCGCGTGCGGCAAATTATCTTCAACAGCACCGCCAAACCCGAAAACTCATTCGTTATCAAGCACAAAGGCCGCCAAAGCGAGATTTTCTCGTACCCCGTCGGCCTGAAAATCGCCGATGCCGACACCGACAAACTGGAACGCTATGTGTCGCAGTTCACCCGCAAGGATTTTGCTGATTATGTGCAACTTCCGCAATCGCAAATCGACTCGATAACGGCCACGCAGCCAATGTACTCGCTGTCCGTCACCACCGACGACGGCCGCGAAGTGTGGTACAAGGCCTTTGAGCGCCGCCTTCCGCAATCCGCCACCCCCGACCCCGACAATTTCTACCTGCTGCTGAGCAACGGCGACTTTGTAGTGGCCAAATACTACGATTTCGACGCGGTTGTGAAGAGTTTGGGGTGGTTTAGAAAGTGATTTGAGGAGTTATAGTTTCCCCAGTAGTGTTTGTAGGTTGCAAACCTCCACATTTTCAGCCATAAAATACGAGTCGTCAACTGGTGCCACAACAAAGGTTTTGGTGGGTTTCAGAAACTCTATCGCCTTCCAGAATCCTTCTTGAACCGTGGGGGAAGCTGACGATTTGCACTCAATGGCGATTGTGGCGTTGGGGTAGAGCAGAACCAAATCCATCTCCTCGCCAGTGGCGCTGCGGTAGAAGCAGCACTGCGCGTTGCGGGCTTTTGCGCACACGTTCTCAACCACCATTCCCTCCCACGAATTGCCGAAAATGGTATGTCCCAAAAGTTCGTTGAACGATGGCAACTGCAAGATTTGATGCAAGATACCGCTGTCGCGAATATATATTTTGGGCGATTTCACAAGCCGCTTCTTTGTATTGGCAAAATATGGTTGCAAAGTCCGCACAATGTAGGTTTGCTCCATAATGTCGAAGTAATGGCGGACGGTGGGCGCTGTAACACCAAGCGATGACGCAAATTTGGCCAAATTAAGTATTGCACCGTGCTCGTGGGCGGTCATAGAAAGCATACGCATAAGCATTGGGGCGGCTATTTGAAAACCGAGTTGCGGAATGTCGCGCTCAATGTAGGTGCGGACGAAATTCTCGCGCCAAAGGGCGCTTGCTTCATCAGAATCGGCATTGTAACTATCAGGGTAACCACCTCTAAACCAATATTTTTTAATATCGAAATCAGACCGATTGCAAATCTCGTCAACCATAAAGGGTGTGAGGTCAATCAGCCCGACCCGGCCGGCAAGGGTTTCGGTTGTGTGTTGCACAAGGTCGCGTGAGGCTGAACCCAACAGGATGAACCGTCCGTTGCGTCGGTCGCGGTCGATAATGCTTCGCAGAATGCTAAACAGGTCGGGACGCAATTGAATCTCGTCGAGACAAATGGTTTTGTCGGCATTGTTGTCGAAGAAAAGTTCGGGCTCCGAGAGTTTTGCAAGGTCGCTGCGGTTCTGCAAATCAAGATAGAGATAGTTGCCTATCTGTTCCGACATCATCTTTATAAGCGTGCTTTTTCCGCACTGCCGCGAGCCGAGAATCACCACCGCAGGAAAAACCTGAAGGTTCTGAATTATAAAACTTTGAATGTTTCTGGTTACAAGTGCCGCCATATTGTTTCGTTTTTGCAAATGTAGGCATTTAATTACCAAGTTTCCAAATATTTACCTATTATTTTTGTAAATCGAAAGTCTGTCTTTCGATTTGCAAAAACTAATCATTGTATATTGATAATCAGAAAGATATTTATTTGCTCTAAAATTTATTCCAAATGGCGAGCTGAGCAAATTTCGATGGGTAAATCGTACTTCGAGATTAGTTTCCTCCGCAAAACACTATATTTGTTGTTATTAAACATCATAAAACAACTTTATTATGAAAACACCCCGTTTGTCGGCAATAGCCTTTTGCGCTTCGCTGATTTTGTTTTGCTCTTGCAGCGAGAAAAAGTCTGACATTGTTTCAATCGATTTGAAGAATTGTGTTGCTCCAGCCGAAATGTTCGAGCCTGATTTCGAGATTATTCCGCTCGAAACCACCGAAGAATCGCTGATAGGAGAAATCGAGAAAGTCAAACTACACGACAGTTGCTTTTTTGTTGAGGACCGAGCACAGAAGGCTATTCTGATTTTCGATTGGAAAGGCAAGTTTATCAACAAAATAAGTCGTCTTGGACGTGGCCCGGGCGAATATGTTAACATTCTTGATTTTGATGTTTACGATGGATTTGTTTACATTTTTTCCGGGTCGGGCTATGTTTTGCGATACAGCACCAACGGTAAATTCATCGACCAGATGGAAGTGGACGACGCGTACTGCAGTATGTTGGTGGTCGGGCGTGACAGCATATTGTTGTTTGCCAACAACATCAGCAACAACAAATTAAACTATCGGTTGCTTGACTGGAAGACCGGCGGCGTTTTGGATGAATGGGACAAGTTTGAGGTACGCGGAATGGGTGTGGGTAGTTGGTCCCCGATGTGCAGAACCGACAAGGGCATACTTCTCTCAAAACTATTCGATTACAGTTTGTATCTCTACAACCAATCGGACTATAACAAGATTGTTGAAGTTGATTTTCCTGGTCTTGATAAGATACCCGAAACTCCGGAAACCTTTTACGAGAAATCACGAGTCATAGTCTCTAATGGATTAAACGTGGTGACTCATTTCGAGCAGACAATGAGTTATAAGGGGAAACTTTACCTGTATTACAATTGTACTGAAGATTGTTACGTTGATGGTATTAAAGCAGCCAAATTTATGCAATATCTGTCTGAAATAGACGTCGATACGAAAGAACAAAGAACGGCAGCGATTGATGGTTATACCAAACGGGAGGATTTTCCATTTCTTGGGTGTAGTGTTGAGGCTTTGCAAGATGGCAAACTGGTAACGAGTATTCCCTGTAATACCATATTGAATTATAAGCCTGACTGTGTCACCCGATACCCGCAACTTGCTAATATTAAAGAGGATGATAATTTGGTGTTTATTGTCCACCATATTAAGTGAACAACTTTATTATGAAAACAAGCGTTTTATTTCTTGCTGCGGCAATGGTTTTTGCCTCGTGCGGCAGTCATTCGCCGGAAGTACCGACAATCAAAAACGATATTTTGGAGGTTGAGGAAGTCTGGCTCGACGATATTGCAACCGACATTGAGATTCAGCCCATTGTGTGCGACTATCCGTTGGAGACGTTTCTTATAATTTGCGGCAGCGACAGCGTGTTTGTCGCCCTCGACGAAAACGTGCAGACATTGTATTACGTGGTGGATAACCACGTGGTGTCGAAGCTGAAAACCATCGGGCGCGGGCCTCGTGAGTACCGGAACATAACTGGTATAGCGTATTCAGCGGTCGACAAAACCCTCTACGCCTACTCGCCTGACCGACAGAGTATTTACTGTTATAAAATGCCTGGTTTCGAGTTCGCTGGCAAGCGTGATTTGAAGCAAGATGTGAACGCAATGATTCTGCTGGATGACAAAAACTTGCTGCTAACCGGCTATGATTACGACAGTTGCGCCAACAGCGGCATCTATCGCTACAATTTGGAAAGCGGCGCGGCCGAAAGAATCATCGAGACCAATTATGTAAGTAATACTTACACCAGCACTTCATCGTTCTGCACAAAGGGCGGCAGCGTATTTTTTTGCAATGCCCGGCTCCGGCAACACCATTTACCTGTATAACGGCTCCGCGCTGCAGCCGTATGCAAAAATCGATTACGGCAGCTTCAATTTCGACAACGATTTGTTCAGCATCGACGGCAACAAAGTCGAAGATTTGATTAAATATGCCAGATACACCGATGAAAAAGACTTTGCCCTCGGTGGTTATTATTTGGACGTAAACGATTCAACCATAACCTATTGGCACCGTCCGCACATCGGCAAAAAGTATCGCATTTATTATACTGTCTGCAAAGACGGAGAGAGCTACAATTACAGCATCAGCATTGCCGGATTGAACTATAAATTATTTCCGATGATGATTGAAAACGGCGTTTACACAACCATTATCCAAGGCGATTGGGAGAGCAAAATAAAACCCGGTGAACCGCTGTCGCCATTAGCCCAGAAAATTGTTGAGGCAATGAAAAACCAAAACGACTATAACCCGGTTTTGTTGAGGTTCCGATTGAAGTCAGTTGGAACTTGAGGACGATAAAACTTCGTTCCCGATGTTTTTTCGCGTTTTCCGTTCCCGATAGCTATCGGGGGTCTTGTGGTTATTTTCCCGGTTTGAGCCGAATCAGCGTCACCTCGCTGCGAGTGCCCACGCGCATTGGCGGGCCGAATGTGCCCGAACCTTCCGAAGTGTAGATTTGAAGGCTGCCGTGTTGATACAAGCTTCGGTTAAAGTTGAAAATGCGGTCGTTCACGAGAGTGACCGGAAAGAGCTGTCCGCCGTGTGTATGTCCGGCCAGATAGAGCCCGATGCCGGCCCGTTCGGCATATTCGGCGCCCACAGGGTTGTGGTGCAGCAGAACCGACGGGAGAGTGCTGTCTAAGGCAATTGTGGGCAAAGTGTTCTCGATGGTCTCGCGGCCAACTCCGGCGTGCATATGGTCGATGGTGCGGTCGTCGGGGCGCATATAGTCGAGCCCGACAATCTGAATGCCGCAGCACTCCATCATAGTGTTCTCCAGCACGTTGACGCCCGCTTCGCGCATCAGCCGCTTCACGCTGTCAACATCGACGTACATATCGTGGTTGCCCGAGACGAAAAAGATTGGCACCGAGAGCTTTTTCAGCGGCTCAAGTGTCTTTGGCTCAAGATTATAGAAACTCTCGAACATATCGCCGGTAATGACCACCATCTGCGCATCGGTCTTGTTAACAATATTGACCAGTTTCTCAAGGTTGCGCCGCCCGCGGAAATGCCCCAAATGAACATCCGACAGTTGTGCAATCTGCACTGGCTCAGTGAGTTTCGACAGCTCAATGTCAATGGTTTTCAGTCGTGGCCACGATGTGTTGACAATGCCGAACAACGAAATCAGAACTGTTCCGGCAGCAACTATCAATCCGAAGGTTTTGGGTTGGAAGTGCGCAAATATATTCACTATGTCTGTCAGCAACATAACCAACAGCATATAAAGAAAAACTCCAACCATTGCCGACAGCGCCACAACCACCGGATGAAGCACCGGAAAGTAGTTTTTGGCGGCCATCATCGAGTTAATCGCGAAGAAAGCCAATACAAAAAGGCCTGCGAAAAGCCTCCACTTGCCAATGCCTGTGGCAAAGGCTATGCGGCTGGCCATATAGTAGGCGGCCAAACCAATGATGGCGAAAAACAGCAGCGGAACAATCGCAAACATACGGTTCATTGGTTAAAAAGTCACTTTGTCGGGATGTTGCCCCGACCATCCGAATTCGGGCAGTTGGTCGATTTTAAGAATGTCGTTTTCAGGTAGGTTAAGGCCATCTGATTCAAGATTCTCTTTAACTCGCTCGGGTGTTACCGACTTGGGTAGCGGCACAATCTGCTTCTGGCGGCACCAGGCAAGGCAGAGCTGCGCCACCGAACAGTTGTTGCGGTCGGCAATCTGCTTCAGCTCAGCACTTTTAAACGCCGCACCGCGCCCAAACGGACTCCACGCCTCAACCACAATGTTGTTTGTCTGGCAGAATTTCACATCATAGGCTTGCGTGTATCCCGGGTGAATTTCGAGCTGGTCAACCATCGGCTTGACCGTGCAGCTGTCGATGAGCGGTTGCAGATGGCTCGCAAGGAAATTGCTCACGCCAATGGCACGCACGCGGCCGTCGGCATAGAGTTTCTCAAAGGCGCGCCAGGTGTCGAGGTTGCGCTCGCGCCAGTCGGAATAGTGCGACGGCGACGCCGGCCAGTGAATCAGGTACAAATCGAGGTAATCGAGCCCCAGACGCTTGAGCGATGCGTCGAAGGCGCGCAGGGTGTTGTCGTAGCCGGTCTCGGTTGGCCAAACCTTTGTTGTAACCCACAGTTGGCTGCGATTGATGCCGCTGGCGGCAATGCCGCGTCCAACGCCTGTTTCGTTCTTGTAGAACGATGCTGTGTCGATGTGGCGGAATCCGCACTCGATGGCTGTTTTTACGGCCTCGGCAACTTCCGCGCCGTCGGCAATGGCCCACGTGCCAAAGCCCATTGCGGGCATTTCAACACCGTTGTTCAGTTTGATTGTTGACATATTAATTGAGTAATGTGTAAAGTGTAGTGAGTAATGAGCAGTGAGTAATGAGTAGTGAGCAATTAACTTTACACTTTAACCCTTACACCTTACTCTTTGAACCTTACTCTCTTACCTGCGTTTTCTAACCTTTGGAACGTAATCGCGGCCGGTGACAACAAAGTCGGTGCGGCGGTTGATTTGGTTGCAAATCTCCTGCTGCTCGTTGGTCAGGCGCTTGATGAAAGCTTCGGTCAGCGTGTCGCCCTCTTTCAGGAACGGGAATTTTTGAGCCATCTTCTTGTCCACTTCCTTCGGCATTGTCTCGCCGTAGCCGTGCGATGTCAGGCGCTCGCGGTCGATGCCGTAGGTGGTCAGGAAGTCGACAACCGATTTGGCGCGCGCCTCCGACAGTTTCAGGTTGGCGTCGTCGCTTCCGCGATAGTCGGCGTGTGAACCAATCTCAATGGTGATGTTCGAGTTGTCGTTTAGGATGCCCACAAGCACCTCAAGTCCGGCAATCGACGAAGGTTTCAGCTTGGCGCTGTTGAACTCATATTCAATTCCGTCAAGGTCCATACGGCGGTCATCGGGCTGAAGGTCGATGTTCACCTTCAGCTGCTCGCTGTCGGTCAGGCCTTTGGTCGATGTCTTGTCCTTCGAGTTGAGGAAGCCGCCGCGCTTAACCACAATGCGGTAGTCGGCGTTCGGCGCCAGATTGAAGTTGTACGAGCCGTCGGTTTCGGTTTTGGCGGTGATGTTTGTACCGTCGCTACCAATCAGGTTTACCTCGGCTCCGGCAATGATGGCGTCGGTTTTGCCGTTGCGCACAACGCCGGTCAGTGTGAACTCAATCGGCGGAAGCGAGAACTGGTAAATATCATCAGAGCCCTTGCCGCCGGGGCGGTTCGAGCAGAAGTAGCCGCGTTCCACCTCAGACTCGAAGCAGATGCCAAAATCGTCTGACGAGCTATTGATGGGGTATTTCATATTCTCAACCTTCCAGCCCGAGTTGCTTTCGGTGGCCTTGAATATATCGAGTCCGCCCATTCCCGGGTGGCCGTTCGACGAGAAGTAGAGCGTGCCGTCGGGGTGGATGAACGGGAACATCTCGTCGCCTTCGGTGTTGATGGCCGGGCCCATATTTACAGGCTTGCTCCATTCAGCCGATTTATTGGCGCGGGTAGCTTTCCAGAGGTCTTTGCCGCCGTAGCCGCCAGCCATCTCCGACACAAAAACCAGAGTCAGCTCATCGCCGCTGATAGCCGGATGGCCCACGGCCACTGTGTCGGGGGCAAGGTTCAGCTCTTTGGGCTCGCCCCATTCGGCGTTCTCTTTTGCCGAGCTGAAAATCTTGCAGACCATATTTTTGTTCTTGTCTTCGCGGAAGCTGGTGAAATACAGCGTGTTGCACTTTTTGTTGGTGCTGGGCATTCCCTCTTCGTATGCGGTGTTGATGACTTCCTCAAGAGCAACCGGTTCAGACCATTTGCCTTTGCGGTCGACGCGCGAGCGGAACAGGTCGCAGTAGTATTCGCCCGTCACACCGCTGATTTTGCCGCCTGTGCAGCCTTCGCGCGACGACGTGAAAATAACCATACTGTAGTCGTCTTTCGCGTAAGCGATGCCGAAATCGCTGAACTTCGAGTTGAAATAGTGCATATTCTCAATCTTGTAGCGGGTGGGCTGCCCCATCCACTCAATGGCCGCCGCGCACGACTCAACGCCTGCCGGTCCGCGGTCGTCCGACGGGGCGAGCTTGGCGTAGTTCTGGTACTCCTTCATTGCCTCCTCATACTGGCCCTGAGCGCGGATGGCGTCGGCAAGGTAGAGCGTTGCCAGCGGGTTGCTGTAGTTTTTCTTGATGACCTTGCGGTACCAAATCTCGGCCTGGCGGCTGTTCTGCACCATACGGTAGCATTCGGCCACCATAAACATTATGTCGTTTTTCTTGTCTTTGTCCTTGGCCTTCGCGTAGGCGTATTTGTACTCATCGACGGCGTCGAAATATTTGCCGGCCTCAAACGCCTTGTCGGCCTTCAGTGTCACGTTTCGCTGGGCGATGGCCGGCATAACGGCGAGCGCGGCGATTGTTATTGCAAAAAACTTCTTCATCTTTTTCGTATGAATAAAGTGCGGAATGTCAGTTCTTTTAAACTTGCGAAAATAAGGATTTTTGTTCACGTCCGAAACCCGCGCCTTCCATTTAACGCAAAAATTTAGCGTTGGGGGTGATTTTGGGCGATGAAACGGAGAGATTTTGCTTCTGCGGAAGTTATTTCGCATTTAAATTCAATCGGTTCACCAACCGGTGGACCACTAAATGGTAAACCAATTTCATTTTCTTTTAGAAACATCTATAAATCAGCAAAATAAAAACGGTATAAAGTTTTGTGTAATTGAAAATAAAGTGCCATCTTCGCATACTTGAAAAAAGTTCACCAACTGGTGGACCACTAAATGGTGAACCGCAAAGATGAAAGATTAAAAGTCATACGATATGGAAACAATTAATAAGGCTTTTGTTTATGGAGTTTCGGTTGAGGGAGAGAACTTCACGGGGCGTGACGCTGAAACACGGCGGATGAAGATGAATTTCGAAAACGGATTGAATGTGATACTCATATCACCGCGGCGGATGGGCAAGACATCGTTGGTGCGTCACGTACAGCAAGTGGTTGATGCAAACATTGTAAAAACCATATACATTGATATTTACGATTGCCGTTCGGAGTATGATTTTTACAACAAATTTGCCGCTGCTGTGATGAAACAAACCGCCACCAAAGCCGAGCAGGTTATGGAGAACATCAAGAAGTTTTTGGTTAGGGTTACTCCCAAATTCGCGTTCGGTACCGATCCTATGGCTGACTATTCTGTGTCGTTGGGCATAACACCAAAAGAATACTCGCCAGAGGAGATTCTGCAGCTTCCCGAACTTGTTGCACAGCAATTGGGGCGGCATATTGTTGTTTGCATCGACGAGTTTCAACAGGTGGGCGAGTGGCCCGACAGCTTGCAGGTTCAAAAGCGGTTGCGCGGAGTCTGGCAGCATCACAAAAATGCGTCATATTGCTTGTTTGGCAGCCGCCAGCATATGATGAACACTCTTTTTCAAAATAAATCGATGCCATTTTATCAGTTTGGCGAAATCAACTATTTGCAACCCATTCCTGTAACCGATTGGATTCCATTTATCCAGCAGAAATTTCAGCAAAAAAATATGGTTATCGAGCCAGAACAAATAGAGAAGATTTGCCAAACGGTTGGTAATCAGTCGTCGTACGTTCAGCAATTGGCCTGGAATGTTATGCTGAATACAGAAATGGTGGTTGGCGAAGCCGAAATGGAGCAGGGAGTGAGCGATTTGCTCATTCAATGTTCTCCGCTTTTTATGGAGCAGACAGGCAGCCTTTCATCGTACCAGATGAATATGTTGCGAGCTATTGCCGATGGCCAGCGCAACAACTGGATGGCCAAATCGACTCTCGAAAAATACAATTTGGGTAGCAAGTCGAACGTTTCGAAACTTCAGGAAACCCTTTTGGAACGTGATTTTATCGAGAAAAGGCCGGATGGATTATTCTTGTCCGACACCGTTATGTTGCTATGGATTCAGCAAAATATGGATGTTTTTTGAGAGAGAAAATATAGAGTTCACCAACTGGTGGACCACCAACTGGTGAACCGGCCAATTCCGCTTTATAATAACATTTCCGTCCATTCTTCGCAAAATGCGTTATATTTGAAACTCACATTTTGCCGGAAGCACAGAATGATTGAACCGAAATTCGATACCACTTTTTTTGAGCGCTACGCGATGATTGCGCTGCAAACCGTGCTTGGCGCGAAGTATGACCATCTTGTCAACTCCGACAGGCCCGATTTGCAGGATGTGGAGCACAGCCTGGGCATTGAAGTCACGCGCTCGATGAAGGAGAACCGCACCGAGGCCGAGCTGCTGGTGAACGAGCTGGCCGGAAAGGAGATTTTCTGCGTCAGCGAGTCCGATTTGCAGGACATCCGCCTCTATGGCTACTCCTACGGTCTCGATTACGGGCAGTATATGGGCGAACTGGAGAAACGCTACTGGTCGCTGGCGCTGCCACTGAAGCGGATTATCAAGAGCAAGGTGCACAAGGTTGCCGACGGTTTCTACGGCTCTTTCGACCAGTTTGAGCTCTTCATCTTCACAAAAGACAACCTGACGCGCCACGAGGTGCAGCTCACGGTTTATTATATGACTGAGCTTCAGGACTCTAACGCCATTCGCTACTCGAAACTGCACATTGCCCAAACCGACAAACTCTATGTCTGCGACCTGAAAACGCAAGTTGTTGAGGAGCACCCCATCAGCAAGGAGCTCTGCCGGCAGTTCTACCGCAAGGCCGTGGGCAGCGACGAAAAGCAATAGCCGCCGGCGTTTGGATTTTCAGCCGTTTTTTCTATTTTTATGAAATTTTTCGTGTCTGAGCCGAGTCGCCATTCAAACCGATTCGCGCCGGCGATGACATCGAACTAAAACGTAAAGAGCTGATGATTAGAGTAGTTGTGGTTGACGACGAGGAGCAGGGCCGTGGCATTATCAAGCAGTATATTGCGCGTTACTGCCCCTATATTGAGGTGTGCGGCGAGGCCGATTCGGTGAAAAACGGCGTTGCAGTTATCAACGAGCGGCATCCCGACATTGTTTTTCTCGACATTCAGATGCAGGACGGCACCGGTTTCAACCTTTTGGAGAAGGTATCCGAAAGGGCGTTCAAGGTGATTTTTGTGACCTCGTTCGACCAGTTCGCGCTCAAAGCCATCAAGTACAGCGCATCAGACTATCTGCTCAAACCCCTCGACCCCGACGCCTTTGTTGAGGCGGTTGAGAAGGTTAAGGACGACATTGAGTCGCGAAGCAAGGTCAAAGACGTCCGCATTGAGGAGCTGCTCACCAACATCAACAGTTTCAAGAAGATAGGTCTGCCGTCGGGCAGCGCCATAGTTTTTGTCAATGTTGATGACATTATACGGTGCGAGTCGGACGGCAACTACACAATGTTCCATCTGACCGATGGCCGCCATCTGCTCGTTACAAAGAGTCTGAAGATGTACGAGGAGCTTTTTGCCGACCGCAAGTTTCTGCGCGTTCACAAATCGCACCTGATAAACGCGCGTTACGTTGACCAGTACATCAACGGCGACGGTGGCAGCGTTGTGATGGCCGACGGCTCAACGGTTGAGGTCTCGCGCCGCAAGAAGGATGAGCTGCTGGCGATTATGCAGATGCAATAGGGCAGGGCGGGATTTTACTCCCGCGCCACTCTTTACTATTTCTTCAAATCTTCAATCAGCCGTGCTACAGCCTTATCAACCGTTGGCTCGGCCTCGAGTGCCTTGACGAAGGCGCTGCCCACAATGGCGCCGCTCGAGTATTGGCAAGCAGCGTCGAAGGTGGCTTTGTTGGATACGCCGAAGCCCACCAAAGTGTGGTTTTTCAGGCCCATAGCGGCAATGCGTTTGAAGTAGGCTTGTTTCTCGTCGTTGAAACTCTTCTGCGCGCCTGTTGTCGAAGCCGACGAAACCAAATAGACGAAGCCTGTGCTAATGTCGTCGATACGGCGGACGCGCTCCTCGTCGGTTTCGGGGGTTACGAGCAGCACGAATTTCAGGCCGTAGCGCTCGGCAATGGGCTTGTAGTGCGACTCGTACTC
>JAEEGJ010022043.1_pt1 | contig 13581 bp, 9 predicted proteins | sample 8958761 | NCBI WGS metagenome assembly JAEEGJ01 (sample SAMN16246546, study PRJNA631951) | gut metagenome | biome: gut microbiome; feature: rumen; material: RS-attached | host: Bos | place: Iran: Karaj | collected 2018-10 | reverse complement strand
CTCGTCGGTGGTCCGCAGTACCTATATGATTCTGATCATCCCGGGGTTTGCCTTTGCTGCCACCGCAAATACTTTGACGAGCCGCATCATCGGCGAGGGCAAGAGCGACGAGGTGATGTCCATGCTGTGGAAGGTAGTGAAGAACGGCGTGCTTTGCTCCGCGGTGCTGGTCGTCGTCACTGGCATCATCCCCGACCTCATCTTGAGGATCTACACCGACGACCTCAGTTTGGCTGCCGCTGCCGTCCCCTCCGTGTATGTGGTATGCGTGGCCACCTTGTTGGGCGCCATCGGCATGGTCTTCTTCGAAGCCGTCTCCGGAACGGGCAACACCACCGCCGCCATGGCCTTGGATTTCGGGGTGCTCATCGCCTACATGTTTTACGTGTTCCTGATGTCAAAGACCCGTACCATCGCCCACGTGTGGACCGCGGAGTGGTTCTATAACATCGTCATGGGGTTCATCGCCTTCATGTACATCTGGAAGGCCGACTGGAGAAAAAAGAAGATTTGATCATCAAAAATGATTATATTTGCCTCGTAAAAACCTCATTATCATGAATTGGAACGAAGTCCCCGTCGATGAGTTGCTTGAAAAAATCAAGGACAAGACAAACCAGGAAAAGGAAACCATCATCAACGACTACCTCGTTGACAAATACAATTATCTGCTGACGGTGCCGCTGAAGGCACTCCCTCTGCTTCAGGAGCTGCTTGCCATCAAAGAGGCTTTTGCGGCCAAGAAGCGGAAAGGGTCGGAAGCATACGAGAATTATTCCAACGACTGCGTCTTCATCTATCTTTGGATGGCGAAGATCTACCTCAAGGAATATAATGACGAGGACGGATGCCGCGAGTTGTTGGAGAAAGCCCAAAAGCTCATCGTGACCTACACCGGAGAGTTTGTCGGGGGGCTTCGCGAGGACAATCTGAAAACCATCAGGGAACTCACTGAAAAGTTAGACCAACGTCATCAAGAGATAAAAATGGAAGACAACACCACCATGCCCAAACATTTTGAGGAGTATCTGCAACTATTGGAAAAGAAACGTGTGTTTCAATCGACAATCAACGAGAATGTGGGGCACACCCGTCGCTACGGTTATCTGCTTACCGGCAACAGAGGAACAGGCAAGCGCACGGCAGCCAAGAAACTGTTTGAGGCGTTGAAAGCCATCGATCCCCAGGTAAAGTCATGGATGGAGGTCCCTGCCGCTCAGCTGTTCGAGCCCAGCAACGGCTTTGCCAGCATCAACGACACCATAAGCGAGAACCGCAACAGCTTGATTTACATCAGCGATGCCGAGGATCTGAGCATGAAGGGGCTGTTGTCACAGACTGGCATCGAGATATTGGCCACCAAGCTGAAGACCGAACCCACGGTGACGGTGGTGCTTTCGGGCCGCCGTGACGAGTTGACCCAGATCGTACACTCATGCCAGGCTGCCAATGAGTTCTTCATCCACCGGTTCCATTTCGACGACTTCAAGCCTGAAGCGCTGACCGACATTGCTGTCAAATACGCCGAAGAGCATGGCTACCGCTTCACTGAAGGCGCCTTGCACGATCTGTTGAACTACTTCAGTTACGAGTACAAGATGCGTGGCAGCGAGTTCGGCAACGTCCATTTTGTCCATCATGTCTTTGACGACCTCATCCTTCCTACCCTCATCCAGCGGATGGTGAACGACGACATCGTGGAGAGCGACAAGGAGTCGGCCACCACCATCACCAGCGACGACATCCCGAAGGTACGCCACCGTGACCCGAGAAAGGCCATTGAACGCCTTGAGTCGCTCGTCGGACTGGAGAACATCAAGCAGAGCATCATGGCCCACGCCAGTCTGGTCAACCTAAACAAACGTCGCATGGAGCTAGGGCTGTTCAACCAGTTGCCCCCGATGCACATGGTGTTCACCGGCAACCCCGGCACAGGAAAGACCACTGTGGCCGAGCTCATCGGCGAGATCTACTATGGCATGGGCGTGCTGTCGTCGGGACATCTCGTGGAGGTCGACCGTTCCAAGTTGGTGGGTCAGTATATCGGCGACACCGAGAAGAACACCCTCAACGCCATCAAGAGCGCTGCCGGCGGCGTGCTGTTCATCGACGAGGCCTACAACCTCTTCACCAACGAACCCGATCGCCGCGACTTCGGACTCCGTGTCATCGAGACCCTCCTCACCTATCTCAGCATGGAGAAGACCAATATGATCGTCATCCTTGCCGGATACACCATCGAGATGGAAAACCTACTGCAGTCGAACCCAGGATTGAAGTCGAGGTTCTCCTACATCTTCCATTTCAACGACTACACACCGGAGCAGCTGATGAAGATCGGAAGTTTCGTAATGAAGAAGGAGCAGTACGAGATCACCCCCGAGGCTGAAAAGAAGTTGACCCAGTATGTCATCAACGCATACAGCAACAAGGACGAACACTTCGGCAACGGACGTTTCATCACCCGACTGCTGACCACCAAGATCATCCCCAATGTCAGCGACCGTCTCTACAAGATGGATCCTTCGACCATCACGCAAAAGGACCTGGTGACCATCACCGAGGCCGACATCCCAGAGGTGGAAGAGCACCGCAAGATGCTGTCGTGGGACTCCGCCATCATCGACGACGCCTTGGAGCAGCTGAACGAATTGGCAGGTCTGGAGCACGTGAAGAAGGCTCTCGGAGAGTATGTGGTGATGCTGCGGGCCAACTACGTCAACAAGACCCCGATGACTGGAAGCCACATGACATGGCATTTTTTGGGCAACACCGGCACTGGCAAGAGCACCGTGGCGGAGATCTTATGCCGCATCATGCAAGGCGCGGGGTTGATTCCGACCAACCACTTCACCATCTTGAACATCGAAGAGTTTGCCAACGCCAACAACCCGACGGCCATCATTGAGAAGTCGATGCTGAAAGCCACCGACGGCATGCTGTTCCTCGACCTCGACTCACCCAACTACACGAATTACAATGTCGATTTCCTGCAGTTCTGGATCGAAAACAAGCGCAAGGAGCTGAACATGAACGTCGCCGTAGTCATTGCCCGCACCAACGACGACAGCGATGCCGTGGCGCGCAACCTGGTGCAGCATGGTGTGGTGCCATCGAACCACATCTTGGTGTTCGAGGACTTCAATACTTCTGAATTAATGGGGGTGTTCCTCTACCTTTTGAAGAAGCAGTTCAGTCTCGACATCACCGACGAAGCCAAGGAGGTGATTGCCAAGTGCATCGACCAGCTGTACAAGAACCGCCAGAGTTTCGCCGTCAACGCACGCACTATGCAGCTCTTGGCCAGCACGGTGGCACAGGTCGCCCAGCTACGCATCTTCAAGGAAGAGAACGCCGAGCGCAATCTGGTCATCAAGGCCGACACCGACCGGTTGGAATGGAGCGACGACTCGTTGCTCTATCGTCGCATCGGGTTCTAGGCCCAAAACAATTCCTCGGCGATACCGTCGGCGAAGAGCATCTGTTCGTCGGTAAGATAAAGGGAGTCCCCTGTTCGAGAGAGGCGTTTTTGTGCTATTAATGGCTCCGCTTGACGCAAGCAGTAGTCGTAGAAGCGTTCGCCCATCTCACGTCGCATGTATTTCAAGTCGATGCCCCACATCGTGCGGAGGCGAAGCATGACGTATTCGTCGTATCTTTGCTCGGGAGATAACGTTTCTCTTTCAAACGGTTTTCCGTTTTCCTCGTTCCATTGTCGTGAGGTGCCATCGTAGGAATGTGCCGAGGGGCCCAAGCCGAGGTAGGGAATGCCAAACCAGTAGCTGGTGTTGTGTCGCGACTGCATCTGAGGCTTGCAGAAGTTGGAGATCTCGTAATGGACAAAACCATGCTGTGCCATTTTTTGGCACAGTATCTCGTAGTCGCGCACGGCGTCCTCTTCGTTTACGGGAGCGGTTTTGCCTTGTTCGATTAGTTTGGTGAGGATGGAATTAGGTTCCAGGGTAAGGGCGTAGGCAGAGAGGTGTGGGACGTCCATCTCCAGAAAAAGGTCGAGGTTTCGGTTCCACTGGTCGGCATCGGAGGTGGGGAGGCCATAGATCAGGTCGAGGTTGATATTCTCGAAGCCTGCCTTTTTGGCGAGGCCAACGCACTCACGGGCGTGTGCCGAGTTGTGTTTGCGGCTCAGGTATTGGAGGTCGTTGTCGAAGAAGCTCTGGATGCCGATGCTGAGGCGGTTTATGCCGAGTTGCCGAAGGCTCTCCAAGTATTCCAGGGAGAGGGTGTCGGGGTTTGCTTCGAGGGTGATTTCGGCTTGGGGGTCGATGTCGAAGGTCTCGTGGAGTTGGGTGATGATCGACTTGAGTTCGTCGATAGAGAGGATGGAGGGGGTGCCTCCTCCGAAGTAGACGGTATGGACGGGCTCCCCGTGGAGATAGTCTTTACGTTGGACGATTTCCTGTTTCAAGGATTCCAGGTAATCTCCCTTACGTTTGAGCGAGGCCACGGAGTAGAAGCCGCAGTAGGCGCATTTGGATTTACAGAAAGGAACGTGTAGGTAGAGTCCGGCCATAACAAAAAAAGCCCCGCTTTTCGCGGGGCTTTTTCATTAAACAGTATTATTTCTCTTTCTTGCAGCAGCCGCAGATGCACTTGTAGCAGAGACCGGCGAGGGCGGCACCGACGAGCGGGGCCACGATGAACAGCCACACCTGTCCCATGGCGCTCCAGGTAGGAACGTTGGAGAACAGGGCCACGCCGAGTGAACGGGCGGGGTTGACAGAAGTGTTGGTGAGCGGGATGCTGATGAGGTGGATGAGCACCAGGGTGAGACCGATGGCCAGACCGCCGAACTTGCCGTTGGCGTGGCAACCGTCGGTGACGCCGAGGATCACCATCAGGAACACGAAGGTCAGCAGGGCCTCAATCAAGAAGGCACCGCCAGTGGAGACTTTCAGATAGCCGTCACCAGCAGCAGCGGCGAAGTCAGCGCCATAACCGTTAGCGGCAAACACGCCTGTGGTTCCCAGACCAGCTGCATTCCAGATGCAGAGGAGCAGAGCGCCGGCGATGATACCACCGATGAACTGAGCCAGCCAATAGCAAAGCATCTCTTTCAAGGTCATACGGCCGTTGACAAACACGCCAAAGCTAACGGCAGGGTTCAGGTGAGCACCTGAGATGTGGCCGATGCCGTAGGCCATGGCAACCACGGTCAGACCGAAAGCAATGGCTACACCAAGGAAACCAACGTGGCCAAACAAAGCGGTACCGCAGCCACCGAAAACCAGAACGAATGTGCCGAACAATTCGGCGAAGAATTTGTTGCTCATTTTCATAGTAATACGATTTTAGTTAGTAATTAGTTGACAAATCAAACTGCAAACGTACAAAAAAAATCAAACAAATCAAATTCGACCTCAATTTTTTTCCGTTTCACACAAAAGATTTTGAATCAAGGACCTTAATCAACGCTTTGCGTTATGAGTAGGCATGAACACCACCCAGGAACATATTCACCCCGAAATAGGTAATCAACACGCTCAGGATGGCAAGGATACAATAGATATGGAAAAACAGCGGCTTTTGGAATGTCTTCCAAATCTTTCCGTGAAGTGGTGCGGCATAGACCAACAAGGTGATCAAAGCCCAGACTTCCTTGGGGTCCCACGCCCAGTAGTTGCCCCACGACACGTTGGCCCACACCGCGCCGATGAAGATGCCGATGGCCAACAGGGCCACTGCGGGATAGAGCATCGTGGTACTTAGCGTCTTCAGCTTTTCGAGACGTTCGGTGTTTTTAGGTTTGACGACGGCGATGACACCCACCACCATGATGGCAAGCAACAAGGCGTAGGCCGTGACGATGGTGGAGATGTGAAGGCTGAAGAAAGGCGAGCGGAGGACTGGCAGCAAGGGGTGGGTGAGCATCCTTATATAAAGGAATACGAGCAGGATGACGAGTACCGACAGCCACGACCAGGTGACCGCCTTCGGGGTGTTCTTTTGTTTGAATAGAAGCATTACCAAAGCCACGAACAACAAAGCGTAGCCCGTGTAGGTGACGGTGATGCCCCAGGGGTCACGTGCGACATCGAGGATGGAGTTCCCTTGTTCGTCGTAGTCGCTTTGGTAGAAGCGGTAATGGCGATGTTTCAGGATATGGTTCATCGAGATGACGATATCCTTCTGTTGTTCGCCATCGGTGAGTTGGAGGTAGCTAACATAGTCCTTGGGTCTGCTGCTGCCTTCGTAAGTCTCTATCTCGAAGCGGTCCAGGGTCAGCGTGAAGGGCAGCTCCACGGGGTGGTTTTCGGTGGCGTTGCCTTCGTAGAAGGTCTGGATAGGTTTCCCTGGCTCAAGCATCATGCGTCCATGTTGACCGGTTAGCATGGTGAGCAATGCCCCCAGTAAAATCAACAGGATTGAGAGATGAAGAACACATACCGAAGGCCTTTTCCATGATCTTCCTTGGGCCAGCATCACCACCATGCCGATGGCCACCAACGCCCAAAGGGCGACAAACCACCAGGCGCCATAGACATGGCTTAGGGCATATTCCGAACCGTGCAACATCTCAATCACCGTACCGGTGGCCAAGACGGCCACCAGTACGATTACTAACACTGAAACTAAATGGCGGATGTTCTTCATCTCTGCAAAATTAACCTTTTTTCCTTACTGCTTGCTTTTTTCTTCTATCAAATTGCCTCAATGAACTTCACAATGGCGTCGCGGTCTTCTTTGGGAAGCTCACGGAACTTCTCCACAGTACGGCGGGCGTCGCTTTCGGCGTTGCCATGCCACATGATGGCCTCGATGACGGTGCGGGCGCGGCAGTCGTGCAGACGGTCGCTGGCGCCGGTGCAGATGGCGGAGAGTCCCCTACCCCACAGCGGCGTGGTGCGGCACCAGCCCGTGCGGATGTCGTTCTCCATGTGAAGCTTGTGTTGGATGTAGTCGCTATAAGGCCAGATCTTCTGGTTGGGATAACGAGGCAGACGTGAATCGCTGTCGGCGAAGAAGCCGGCAGGATCGGTGAAGTCGTCGTCGCCCGTCTGCCATGAAGGACGGTGGCAGTAGGCGCAGCCGATCTCACGGAACAGCTTGCGGCCGCGTTGCACCTCCTCGTTGCCGAGGTCACGGGCGGCGGGAACGGCCAGGCCGCGGTGCCACACCATGAAGTCGGAGTACTCCTCGGCGCTCATCTCGGGCTCCTTAAGCTCGTCGGGGATGTTGGCCATCATCAGGTAGTTGTAGATGTCGGTCTCCACATCGCCGGTGAGGTTATACTGTGGGAAGTAGTTGTAGAACTCCGCTTGCACATCGGGGTCTTGGGAGGCCTTGGTGGCGTAGGCGGCGGTCATGTAATGTCCCATCTTGGTGGGGTGCGTCACGTTGGTGATGTTCCAGATGGCATTGGCGCCCGGAGCATCCTGCAAGGGACCACGGGTCAAAGCATAGGTGTAACGCTTGGGGTGGTTGGTGTTGCCATACAATCCGGTAGGTGCCCAGTCGTTGCCAGCCCACATGGCCGGGTTCAGACCGTTCGGCATGTAGTTGTCGTCGTATTCCTTCTGATATTGTGCTTTTAAGGAATCATCAGGGATGGCGTCGATGAGGCCGGTGCCATAGATGCCGATGGTGGATTCGAGGCGGCACACGAAGTCGCTGTAAGGAATCGGGTTGCCACCCACTTCGAGCGGCACGTAGAAGGCGTCTTCAGGAATATAGACCTCGGGGTAGATCAAGCTGTAGCGTTCGCCGTCGGGGAACTGGTTGCCCCATTCGTCGGTATAGCCGAGCCAGTTGATCTGGATCTTGTCTTCGTCGAGCGGAGCCTTGAAAGGTGCCACAGCCTTGGTTTGCGGCATGCCCGTGTAGGAGCTGAGATAGGTGTCGTTACGGTCGGTGAAGACCAGCAGGTAGCCGTTGCCCCATTCGTCGGCACGATAGCGGTTCATACGCTTGCCGTGGCCGTAGCCGGGGTGACAGGCGATGCAGCTGCTGCGGATATAGAGTGGCCCGAGGCCGTCGAAAGGCTCATTGTTTTGGGTGTAGGTGCGTTCAAAGAAATACTCGCCATATTTGAAAGCGGTGGTCAGGCCAGCTTGTTCCACAGCGGGCGTGGGATCTTCGTAAGCGGTTTGCGTTGTGTTGAAAGTAGTGCCCAGTTCGCCGCCGGCATAGGTCTCCTCAAGTACCTGAGGGTCGGTGGGGATAGGTTCCTTGCCGCCGCAGGAAGCCATGGCTAATGCCAGAAGGCCGCCGGCGAATAAAAAACCGAAAGATTTCGTTATGTTCATAATAGACTATACTTTTATTTATTTTTTATCAATATTTGACAATTCTTCTTTCACTTCAGCCATCACGTCGGAGAGTTCCTGGCAGGCTTCCATGGCGGTGCCGGCGGTAGCGTCGGCGTAGTAAAGCACGAAGGGGGCTTTCATGGCGTTGATCTTCTCCAGGGCGTTGTTGATGGCGTTGACCACGCGGGTGTCGAGTTCGGTGTTGTTGTCGGCCAGGTAGGCATGCAGTGAGCGGTCTTCGTCGCGGTTGTTGACGATGCCGCCCATATAGGCGTTTTGGACACTGATGATATTGTCGTAGAAATCGACGATGGATTTTTGGCTATAAGGTGATTCCACGTAATGCGGATCCTCTCCGGTGTGGGGTTTGCCGATCTTGGAGGTGCCCACTTCGTCGGCGATGTCGATGCAGCCGTCGGCGATGGCTTGGAGGGCGTTGGTGAAGGTGGCGTAGGTGCTTCCGGCTTGACCAGCGAGGATCATGTTGGAACCGTAGGAGTTGTTGCCACCGTTGACGGTGGTGTTAAGTTCCAGCTCTTCCATCAGGGCGGCATGATCGGCAGGAGCGTTTTCGTTCCAGCTCACCTCTAATTGGAAGCAGCGGTTACGGAGGTCGCGCGACACGGCCACCACGTAGGTCATCATGTCGTCGTTCACCTCATTCACGTCGCGGGGTTGACCGTCACGGAACAGGATGTACTCGATGCCGTGGAAGCCCAGCAGGGCGTTGCCGAGTTGTTCGCCGGCCACGGTGCCATCTTCGTCGCCAGCCAGCATCTCGATCATGTTGGGGCTTGCCATCAGGTTGTTGAAGGCATCTTCATCGAGGGGCCATGAGTCGATGTGCGGGTCGATGCCGAAGTCGGAGGCGGCGCCATACAGGAAGGCCTCGCTCATCTCCCACCATTTGCGGGCTTCGAGGAAGCTCACGGTAGCTTGATTGAGGTTGCTTTGGGTTTTGTTTTCCTTTAAGGCATTCAGGTTGTCCACCAGGTTTTGGGACTCCTCTGCCAGTTTACCGTAGGTAGGGTACACGGTCTGGTTGAGGTACTGCTTGACGATGGCCTCTTTGGTTTCTTTGTTCTTTTCTTCAATGACTTGGTCTTTGCCGCAGGAGTTGAAACCTAGGGCAAACAGGGCTGATACTGCGATCAGTGCCAGGGTTTTCGTTGTTTTGTTCATGGGTAATATTAGTTTAGTTGTTAGAATTCACATCATCTGAATATTCACGATGCAAAATTCCGATTTCCTGGCCTGCGATGGAATCACCAAAAATGATGATTTGAGGGGGTGATGGTTAGCTGAAAATGGGGATTTAATTCTATCTGAATCCAATGCTTGATTGGTTCTCAGCCGTATTTGGGTAATCGCGCTCCAAATAAGGCATTAGTTTACCATAATCCTCTATAGCTTCACCAATGGCTTGATAGGCATGATTAAACTCATTCATGAAATCCTTTGAGTTGCCAATGGACGTCTGGTAGCAACAGCAAAGATGATCTTCCAAAACAACAAAAATAGTGTCCGTATTATTGATGTTGATAGCGTTGGCGGCACGGCTCCAACCGTCCATGTTTATCTTGCCGAAATCATCGTCCCTGAATTTGTACAAAACATAGAGGCGCTTGATCCTTCTGTTATAACTCCCAGCCAATTGAACTTGAAAACGACTGTCATTCTTAGTTACATAAAGCGTTCCTTCGTTCTTCTCGTAATGATAGCCTTCTTTGCCCAAGCGTTTGCAGATGCTGCGTTCCAAGGGGCCTATCCGGTAAGGCAATACCCAGAAGGCAACATAGATCAGGGCAGCCAACGCACAGGCGGAACAGAAGATGATGGCGGCTGTTGTTGACAGACAAAATAAGGCAGTCAGGAATAGATAGGCAAGGATAAAAATGATTGTATATTTTTCAGTGGTTTCATTTTCGGTTTCCATATGGTTTTGTCTTCATGTTTCGCTGGTTTATTTGGATTCATTAAGGTCGGCCTGAAAGGCCAACAGCCTATAGCTTAGGGCAACGCCCTGGGTAAAAGGTGTGGTTTGATTTATTCGCCCTGAAAGGGCAAAAGAATTGTTGGAATTTGATTGCTTTTGCCCTTTTCGAGGTGTTTTTCATCATTGTCCCGCAGCACCTGAGCGTTACATTGGGTTATTAGCTCACTGGCTTTTCAGGCCGCTTGTTGGGCAAATAACCATTATTTCTTTCATTTAAACAAACTTCTAATTTCGCAAAACAAGCTTCCTAATATGCTTTTATAGTTATGGTAATATTACACGAGTATTATTGGGACCGCCTATTTCTTTCCAATCATAAGCGCCAATAACTTTACCTTCAGAATTGTAAATAGGAACAAACTTATAACTATATGTTTCCATCCATTCCATCTTTTGTTGATATGATAAATCGGTTCTTTCTTGTAATTGCTGCACTATACTCTGATATTGTTCGTATGTTTGTATGCGTCTAATTAGTTCCGTATTGGTTTTAATGTCGCCAATTGCTTTTGATGCTCTATCTATTGCTCCTTGATAGTCTGCAACTTCTAAACTACCTTTTACTGTTTTGAGTTCCGTGTCAATATTATTTGAAAACCACTCAAGTGTTTCTCTGTCATTACTGATCTGCTGTCTTTTTTCTCCTATTAACTGCGCTAGTTCTGAGTATTTCTGATACGCCATATTAGAACGGTTCTCTTGTTGCTGAAAACTTCTCTCCAATCTTGAATAATCAATAGTTTGCGGCTGATAAGTTTGCGGTTGAAATACTGTTGGTTTATACTGGGCTTGTGCTAAATTTACAATCATGGCCATCAGAATAGTTCCCGTAATAATTATTTTTGTTTTCATCTTACTTCCCTAATTTGTGTCGGGCGCAACTTCTTTTGCTTACTCTATAATCCAGTTTTCGGCACTCCTGTTTTTATATTTTTCTAACAAGTATCCCCGATTCATCAATCACCAAGTTACGATCAAGAGTTATGCGTTTGGCATTGCCGTTCCCAATGGTGATGTAATAGTTTTCAGCTAAGTCATCAGTGAAACGGCTAACGAAGGCGGCACGGATGCGGCTGCACTTCTCGTTGATGGAGTTTCGTGTTGAATCCACAAGTTCGTCAATGCTCTGTTCCATCTTCTCTATTTCCCTCCGATTGGAAACTCGGAAGTAAATCTCCAACAGTTCTTCACGATAATCTACCAACTCTTTGAACCGTAGCCCTTCGGGATGGCGCAAATAAAAGAAATACACGACCTTCGACAACGTAGGCATGGTGATTTCCATGTTATTGTAATCTGGTAAGAAAAAGCGATAGTCTTTGGTGATTCGGAGCGGACTTAATTCAGGTTCCGGCAATTGAATCAATTTTCTAATCACATAGTCTTTGACACCCATCAACCTTAATTCTTTGATACGTTGGTTGATCTCATCTGCCAAAAGGTTAATACTACACCTATCTGCTTTGTCTTTGGGATCAAACTTAGTCTCAATCGGTTCCTCGATAATCGTGCTGTGAAATACTGTTGGTTCAGGATGAGGTGTACGTGAAATTTCCGTTAACAATTGCCGGAATTGTTCATCATCATTATAGGTCAAAGGAAACAAAGTGAACAAATAACCTTCTTCAGTATACTCCTCATATCGCATTAATAAAGGAGAATCGGAAATGTCCAAAGGCAGCTTCGGCAAATCAGTTGTTTGGTCGATTCGATAAGAGAGAATCTCACGATACATGTCACGACACCAAGTCGGATCAAACATTGCACTCTCAGCCAATACAGCATCAATTCCTGGCCAGTTGTATTCAATCACTTGTGCCAAACCGTCCGCCATAGCAGGCAGATAAAAGAAGCCTTTACCCAAAGTACGGATGACATATTCAAAATTATTGTGAAAAAAGGCGTTGATTGCCTTGTTCTCACACGTCTCAACATAAATCATCGGGTAAACAAACACATTAAAAGGTGTTTTGTGGCTAAACAAAGCGGCCTGAGAATGGACTATTTGTCGTTTTTCTTCCATAATCTTTATTTTTGTGCAAAATTATCACTTTAAAAACAAAGAAGGGCGCTTTTGCAAGGCTTGCATTAATCTACGCACTCTCCTACAAAACAACTTAAACTCCAGTTGTGTCTTATCGGCCTCCTGAAGCTGTTTTTCAAAATCGATTTCGGAAACCTCTTTGTTATTGAAAGCGGTGACAAAGGAGTTATTCTCTTCTTCATCCGTTTCGATAAACATATTGTTGGCAAGCGACTCCTTTCGCAACATCATGTAAGCGGGCAGATACTCGGGGCAAAGTTTGATCAAATGTAGGCAAAGCTCAATAACTGAATTGCCAAGCCGTTGATTGAGTTGCACTTCAAAAAGATACTGCTTCTTGTCTATTTCCATCTTTTCTTCGGAGTTGGTTGATACTTCGTGAATTTGTTTGACAATATCGGCAGCTTCGTCGTAGCGCTCCAGATAGTATAGTGCTTTCGCTTTGACAAACAAAGCTTCCAAACAAGGGCTCTTTTTTTGCGCCGCCTTTTTGTCAAGTACCATATTGGAATACCCAATTGCTTCTTCATACCGACCACTGTAGAGGCACAACACCGCATTCATAAAGTCACAGGTCATACTGCAATCCTTCAACAACGGAACATCCTTTGTAGGGTTGTTCAGACATTCATCATCCAGCATCACGTCAAACATCTTCTTGGCCAAGAGTGCAGCACTGCGATAGTCGCCCGCTTTCAATTTCTCAATGGCAAAATGCAGACACACCTTTGCGGCATTGTCGTAGTCCTTACTGTTTAGGTGTTTGTAAAGCATCCGTCCGAAGCTTAACTCCTCATCAATCATAGGCACATCGTTGAACGAGTTGGCAAAAGCCTTGATTTCCGCATTTTGCAAAATGTCGTTTTTGAAAATCTTTCTGCTCAACGTCAATCCATCCAACGAGCGCATACGACTGATGGCCACGTATGCCTGACCTGCAGCAAAAGTGCCACGAGTAAGGTCGAAGTGCATCCGGTCAAAAGTCATGCCTTGGGATTTGTGTATCGTGATGGCCCAGGCCAATTTCAGCGGGTATTGCGTGAAGGATCCGACGACTTCGGACTTCACTGTTTTGGTCGTTTCATCATAAACGCTTTCCTTAGTCTCCCATGTCATCTTTTCCACCTCGATTTCATCTCCATCCTTCAAGGCGACTTTGATTGTATCGTCCTCCAAAGCCACAACTTTGGCAATAGTTCCGTTCACGACGCCACGAGGATAGTCGTTGCGACAAAAGATAACCTGAACGCCAACCTTAAGCCTCAACGTTATCG
>JAEEGJ010022039.1_pt1 | contig 13581 bp, 8 predicted proteins | sample 8958761 | NCBI WGS metagenome assembly JAEEGJ01 (sample SAMN16246546, study PRJNA631951) | gut metagenome | biome: gut microbiome; feature: rumen; material: RS-attached | host: Bos | place: Iran: Karaj | collected 2018-10 | reverse complement strand
CGAAATATAGCGCATTGCTTCCATAGGCTTTGCCTTACGCGGAATAAGGCAGTGCTCCTGGGCACGAAGCATTTCCGAAACAAGTGGAATATGTCGGCCAAGAGTATCCTTTGCAATAAAGCGAACCGAGTGCTGAGGCAGAAATTTCATAAAAACAGGAATGTCCAGCAGACTCTGATGATTTGAAATTACAATAAAGTTTTCCGGAAGCTCATCATATTTTGCGTCATAGCCCCAGAAACGGAATTTTCTATAAGTGTAAAGGATTGCAAAAAGTCGCGGCGCAAGTACGTCGTTGATATAGTTTGATATTCTTATACTAAGCTTTTTACTTACTGGATAAGCAATTACATTGGCAAAGGATGCAGGAATAACCATTGAAAATAAACATAAGAGCGTAAGAAAACTAGACATATAACCACCGGAAAGCCTGCCGCTTGAAGCACGGCAATAAAACTTTTCAATAGTATAATGCATAATCAATCAAAAATAAAGGAATTTATTCTACGGGAAAGTTCTGAAAGTGGTTCGTAGGCCTTTTTACATTCCGGCAGGCTGGCTGTAAAGACTCTGCCGTACTGTTTTTCGTAAATGCGGCGGTCCAGAACTACAACAACGCCCTTATCATCTGAACGGCGGATAAGGCGGCCTATGCCCTGGCGAAATTTGATTACAGCCTCCGGAACACTAAGCTCCATAAAAGAGCTGCCACCCCGCTTTGTAATTGCTTCGGCACGGGCAACAAAAACCGGGTCGTTTGGCACTGTAAAAGGAAGCTTTACTATGATTACCTGGGAAAGTGATTCTCCCGGAATATCAACTCCCTGCCAGAAGGAATCGGTTGCAAAAAGCACGCTTTCCTTATCATTTTTAAAACGTTCAAGGAGCTTGGAATTGTCATCGTCGCCCTGCTTCATTATAAGACCATTAAAGCCGCGTAAAATTGAAACACAGGTTTTATGTGCACTTTTTAAGGATTCGTATGAGGTAAAAAGAACTAAGGTCCTTCCTTCGGCAGCTTTTATAAGCCGGGGAATTGCCATTTCTATCCAGGGCTGAAAATCACTTTGATTAGAAAGCGGCGCATCCGAAGCAACAGCAAAAAGCATATTTTTATCATAAGGAAAAGGTGACGCAAAGGATTTACAGCTTACACGGTCCGGGTCCAGATAAGAAAGTCCTGTACGTTTGCACCAGTAACTAAAATCCTTGCCGGCTGCTAAGGTTGCCGAAGTACAGATTACGCTGGACATTTCTTCAAAAACACCCGACTGCATAAGGCCCGAAATATCAAGCGGAGTTTGTGTAAGGGTTACATAATCCAAATCTGTTTCTGAACGATTGTAGTCCGGAGGAAGTCTTTTCTGTTGAATCCAGTAAACGTTTTCCTTTTTTTCATCCCACAAAGAAAAGTTTTTTAGCAGAATTACACTCATATCAAGTCTGCGCAAGATTGCTTTGGCTTCCCACATGCATGGAACATCCTTATCTTCGTCGGAAACTCCATCCATAATCAGGCGTACAAGATTTACAAAATTCCCCAGAGCTTCGGCAAGAGCCTGTGTGCATACAAGGAAAGGTCCAAAATCACGCGCAGTTGCCTGGCAAAGTCTTAATGTATATTCACCGCGCATAAGGTCTTTTGCAGCTATTTCAAGATTGAGCATGGCGGTTTTGATTTTATTTGTAAGGTCGTAGGCTTCTTCGAGCTTGTCATCATTTTTGGAAAAAACTGCTATTGAACAAAGGTGTCCGTATTCTGTGCCCTTGCGTTTGCGGTACATTGGAAAAATTAATTTGTTGATTTTAAAACGGTTAAGGCTTTCGCTAAAAAAGCTTGTAGCAGCAGCTTCTATTCCATGGGCTTCGTCAAACACAATTCGTTTATATGGCGGGAGAACAGAAGCATCTTCATAGCCAGCACCATTCATTCTGGTCTCAATATCTGCAAACAAAAGGTGATGATTCACAACAATGAGATTTGCAGAAGCGGCTTCTTTACGAACCTTCATGACATAGCATTCATTAAAGAACGGACAGCGTTTACCCATGCAGGCGTCGCTTTCGGAATTAACCTTAGTCCAGGCATTATCGGTTGGCATAAAAGTCATATCGCTTTTGGAACCGGTTGAACAGGTTTCTTCCCAGTCCGCAATTCGTTTTATTTCTGCAGTCTCGTCTTCAAAAAGATCAAGGACCGAAGAGGTTTCCATAAGACGGCGCTTGCAGATATAGTTCTGGCGCCCCTTTACAAGTACAAATTTAATTTTTTGTCCAAGGATTTTTTCTACAGCAGGAATATCTTTTTCGCAAAGCTGCTGCTGTAAATTGATTGTACCGGTAGAAATGATTACACGTTCTTTGTTTTTTACAGCCCAAAGTATTGATGGAATAAGATAAGCATAAGATTTACCAACGCCAGTCCCCGCCTCAAAAGCGCCGATCAAACCACGGTTGAATCCATCTGCAATATTCTTAAGCAGCTCAACCTGCACCGGCCGTTCTTCATAAGTATCCGACTGTATAGAAAGCGCCCCCCCATTTTCAATAAAAGAAGCCGCCTCATCAATATCAATCTTTTCCATCCCCCACCTCACCCCCTTCGACAAGCTCAGGGACCACACTTTAAAAAATTGCGAGCAAGCACCAATCCTCGTTGCAGAGTTTTTGCGGTTTTTGCGCAGCAAAAACGCGAGCCCTTTGGCGAGCGAGCAAAATACTCTCAAAACAAAAAAGCTCACCAACGGTGAGCTTTTTTGTTTACATCTCCTAGCAGAATTGAACTGCTGTTGTCGGGATGAAAACCCGATGTCCTAACCACTAGACGAAGGAGACATACAGTAAAAACTGTTATTAGAATATAACAGAATTAAACTATTTGGTCAATAGTATTACATATTCAAACCAAATTTCTTTGTAAGTTTTTCCTGGAGCACTTTACAATCTTCTACAGGCATACCAAGGTTTATTGCGTTATTCAAGTCGTTCATAGATTTTTCGTATTCCTGAATTTCGTAATAAGCCATTGCACGGCGGAAATATGTATGTGCCTGAAACTCATTGATTTCCAAAGATTTAGTATAATTCTGAATTGCCCATTCGTAATTTTTTTGAATTGCGCAAACAATTCCCTTGTAATAATAAGTTCTGAATGCCTTAGGATCATATTGCAGACTTATATCAAAATCCTGAAGTGCGGCATCAAAATTATTCATGCTGAAATATGCCATACCTCTGTGTTTTCGTATTACTGCAATAATAGTTTTGTCTTTAGAAGAATCGAGTGCTTCAAGGATTTTTGAATAGATGACAACTGCTTCTTCAAGATTTCCGGCATTATGCTGATGAAGCGCATTTATAAGCATTTCATCAATTGTTCCATTCATGTTAGGAGTTAATCTGTTTATATCTTTTTCAACTTCTTTTGGTTTTTCGTCAATAAGACTGTCGGCAATATCATAAAAGCTGTGACGTCGCTCTTCAAGTTCCTTTTGAATGCGGCTCTGATAATCGCGGATTTCCTGGAAGGTTATATCTGCCAGAGTGAGCATTGCATTAAGAGAAGCAAGCTTACGTCGTAAAGGTGTATCAAGCGGGTTGAACTCTGTTTTGTAAATAAGTTCGTGTTCTACTTCGGCCCAGGCATCCTGCAAAATTGTACGAATCTGAATTTCGCACACAAGATTATCCCCAAGAGGCTTTAAGTCATCAAACAATTCAATTTTTGGTTTACAGCTTTCCGGGATTTTTATAAGAACGTGAATAGATTCATAACCGAATTCACTGAATTTTTTGTCGGCACCCTTTACTTCTATTTCTTTAATTTCAAATATCTTTTTAATCTGTTCAAGACCAAGCTGCATGTCTTCAAGAAATGCACAAATCATACGGATTCCCATCATATCTGTAAGCAATACAAGCGAATCGGAATCTTTAGTTTCTTCGGGTTTTAAACGCAGGATTTTTTTATAGTAACTGTTAAAACTTTTTACTCGGCTTTTATATGTAGGCTGTGCATTTAGTTTTATTTCTGCATGCAGAATATCAATAATATTTTCCATTACGATTGCAAAATATTCTGCATAAGATTCGTAGAGTTTTCTTATCTCCGCCTTTGAAGGTATTCCTGAGTTGTTTTTCATACCTTCATTATAAACGATAAATGCTTATAAAGCAAAAAAAAAGCACTCCCATGCGGAAGTGCTTTTTTTCTATATTTTAGAGCTTACTTATTTGGCATCTGCAGCCTGACCAGCGTTACTCTGAGCGTTAGAATCAGAATCTTCATACAAGCTTGAAGTGAAATTTTCTTCTGTTGCTAACTTAGACTTTTCGAGATAGCGGTTAACCTGCTTGTTACCAAACTTAGACATTTCGGCAGCCTGGCGATCAGACTCTTTCTTACCAATGATTCCCCAGAGGTCTTCATCAGCGATATCGCGGTCTGATGTAAGAATAGCCTTGTCGTAAATGATCTGAACATCTTTGAAGTATCCAATGAAGTCTCCACCAATGTGAGAAGCATCGCGAGTAATTTCGAAGCCTGCAAACTTGATGAAAGGTGTTCCTCTTGGATAGATTGGGTAAACGCGGATTTCGCGGTTACGGATTTCTGAAATGTACTGTGGGTTGTTCCAGCGGAGTTCTTTCCATCCGTCGAAACCAAGATATCCCATGAAATAGCGGCGTTCTACGTTGTCGTTATCTGTAAGGTGTACATAAAGTCCGTGTGGGAACTGCATACCCATTGTTGTAACTTTAATAGATTTGATTGTTCCTACATTCTTTACAACACCAAATCCACCTTCGAACAATGTCTTTTCGAATGAAGGATTCTGAGCAACGTTGAATGAAGAAGCATCTTCATCTTCGCTCAATGGCTTTCTTTCACCGTCATCACTAACAGTAGAAAGTGGTTCGTAAGCAGGAATATCAAAAGGAGGTACGATTCTAGCATTTGCATTTGAGTTCCAGGTAGGGAATACAATGCGAACACCCATTACGTTCTTTCCTGCAAATGGAACATCTGCTGATTCTTTTACTGGAGCAGCAACTACCTGAGAATCTGCAAGACTCTGAACTGTCTTTGCAGAAGAATTCAATGTAACTTCCCATTCTGGAAGAGACAAAGAAGTTCTCATAAGATCTTTCTGTTGCTTAGTAAAGGTTGAACCTGCACTAACAGCGTAGTCCATTGTTGTACGCTTGTTCTGCTTTGATACGACATTACCATCTGAGTCAGTAAGTTCGTAATCAGCATCCAACTGTGTAAAATCGATGAGCATAGCTTCTTCAGCAAAAGCAACGCCACCTACGAGCAGCATAGCAGCTGCAATTAAACCCAAAGTCTTCTTCATATTGAAGCTCCTTTTTTTATACTAATTCGATGTAGCCTTGTATAATAAACTATTATCTTATAAGTATTCTATTTTGTCAACGCTTTTTTTTTATTCAAAAGCATATTTTCCATCAACAAAAACCTGCACTTCCTCAATGTGCGGGAAATTGTTTTTTATGTTTTCCTTAAGAAGTTCAATGCCATCTCTTATAGAAATAACATTGTTTCCCATATATATAATATCGGCAGAAAGGTCTATATATACCACCTTGTTTCTTTCAAAACATGAATTTATTTTTGTTCCAGGGGTAAAAAGATATTTAGTACGTTCAAGTCCTGAGCCAAGAACAAGCTCATCGGCAAAATAAGCGATTGAATCTTTATTTGGATTTTCTTTTAAATATCGTGTTTCGAGTACATATTTCCCTTCATCTACGCAAGGGAACATAAATACATATTTTTTACCATAGCCTTTTTTTGCATAAACTCCGGCTGAAATTATTAAAAAAAGAAACGCAACGCCTGCGGCAATATAAATCGGAATATATTTTTTAAAGTCAATTTTCATTTGCAGAAGTAAATCCTTTTGAGCGCTCAAAGTGTGTTATAAACGCTGCTATTCCATTATATATTCCAAGGGCTGCTTTTTTCAAGTATGTATCATTATTCAAAAGGAGTGCTTCTTTTTCGTTTGAAACAAATCCAAGCTCTATGAGGACACTAGGCATGTTTGAATTTTTTACTACGAACCATTCTTCTGCCTTGATTCCCCTGGCCTTTGATTGATCTCCAATCTGGCTCTGAAGTCCATCCATTATGAACTTGGCAATCATTATTGATTCAGTTGTATATTCTTCTTCGAGCATTGAATTAAGAATTGGGAAAAGCGAAGAATCATCTGTTGTAGATTTGTCTAATACTGTACGGCGGTATCCTGGTGAAAGATACCATACTTCATAACCTGAAGAAGTTTTATTAAGTGAAGAATTTACATGCACAGAAATAAACAAAACTGCTTCATCTTCCTTAACCTTTACATTATTTGCAATTTCCGTTCGTTCCTGAAGTGTAAGGAAAACATCTTTGTTGCGTGTAAGAATAATCTGTTTGTCCGGATATGCAGTTTTAAGACGCTCCCCAAGTAATATTGCAACTTTAAGGTTTATGTCTTTTTCCTGGATAGTAACATCTTTGCCGTTGATTTTGTATGTTTTTAGGGCACCAGGATCTTTTCCACCGTGGCCTGCATCTATGAGGATTGCCCCTACTTTAAACATCGTTGAATTATTTTCTTTGAACATCTGGTCGGCATCGTTCATGAATTTCTGCGAAACATATATTTTATTATTTTTAATTTCAGGTGCATCTGTTGTTTCAAAGCGTACATTATCGAGCATTACAATGCTTTCGTTATTTCTGAAGGTTATCTGGTGTCCGTCTTTTTCGAGCATTCCTGTTTCAGAAAGAGAATCCCAGTAAAGTGTAATTCCTTCTGATTTTGCCTTGTCCATTAACGAAATATCGTTTGCTGCAAAGAGCGACGAGAATAAAGAAATTGTCATTAAAAATAAAATATATTTTTTCATATCACACTCATTTATTCGTTTTTTTGTAACCCTATTTCTTACTATCGGAATAATAAACTGCTGCTTGAATGCCACCGCGCATGATTGCCTTAAAAAACAATTTTTTATCTAATGCCGGATGTTTTGCACGAAGAAGGTCAAACTTGCGCAGAGTGTCTGCAATTGTATTAAAGTTCCAGTCTGTAAGATTTTGATATTCCGTAGTATTTAAGAAATCAGGAAGCTGAGATGCAACAGGTGTATCTGCGGCAATCTGGCCCTGAAGTTCGTTAAGCTGATCTTCTGTAAGTTTACCAAATGCATCTGGCGGAAAGTTTTCTTCGTCTGATTGTGTAACGCCTGAAAGATAATCATCTGTTTCTTTTGTGTTTGGTTTAAGAGTTATGAAAACATTTGAAACTGCGTCTTCTGCAGCTTTGATTGCTGTTGCCCTGTCGTTGCTTACTGCAATTATGTTTCCGCATTTTTCTACGTTGTTGCGTGGAAAATCAACCTTGCTTCCAATGCTTACAGTTGCACGAGGAAGTTCATCAAAAACAGCCTTGTCTGTAAACTCTGTGATATTTTCAATGTATTCAACAGTTCCAGGAATGCTCATCCAGGCGCGTTCTGCAGAAGTGCGGACACATGGAACTTCAAAAAGCTCATAAGGAGCCGGGAGCGATGAACATAGTGCCGACGGTGTGTATGTTACCGGTTCTGCACGATCCAGCAGTTTTTCAGGCTCATTGCCTGTTGCTATAAGGAGGCCCTGTTCTGTAAGGTTTAAGTCGCTTGCATAAGGAAAAGTCCAGCCAGACATATAGCCGCCAGAAAGACGAGCAGCAATTTCACCAATCATAGGACCATTTTTTGTATATTTAATATCAGCCTTTGCAGCACCACAAGTTAAACCTTCTGCTTTTGCACCAAGGGCAAATACAGAAATAAGTTCGTCGTGCATTTTCTGTGGGATGTCTGCCGGCATTGTGTGACCAATTTCTATAAAGTAAGGTGCATATTTTATATGACGGATTGCAAATCCTGTAACAATAAACTTTCCGTTGTAAACAAGAGCATCAATAGAAAACTCTGGACCGTCCATGTATTCTTCTATAATTGCATAGCCTGTGCGTGAACATTCTGTTGCAATTTTTACTGCAGGAAGGAATTCTTCTTTTGTGCGGACCATTCTGCAGCCGCGTGCGCCCATATTGTCTACAGGCTTTACAACAAAAGGAAAATCCATTTTATTCAAAACTGTTTCAATCAGGCTTTCAGAAACATCTTCTTTTCCGGCGCGGATAAACTTTGGAGAAGGAACTCCTTTTTCTTCAAAGCAGGCACGCATCTGAGTTTTAACGCTTGCATTTGTTGCTGCTTCAAAGCTGTGTGCAGGAAGTCCAAGTTTTTCACAAACATAGCTTACGCTTGCAGAAAAATCTGTTCCTGCTGTAAAAACTCCTTCTAATCCTTCTGCGGAATTTTTAAGGCGTGTACAAAGTTCAAGAATTCCTTCTTTATCTTTTAAGTCAATTTTAAAAAACTCATCGGCCTGTGGAATACAAACTGCTTTTGGGTCTGCATCTACTACAATTACATGAAATCCGAGTTGTTTTGCACTTAAAATAGCAGGTTTTTGCATTAATCCTGCGCCAAGAATTACTATATTTTTCATTTGTCCGCCTTTTTACGGCAATATATTTCTACCGTGTCGCCAAGCTGCATTAAATGTGAATATTTGTCTATAAGATTCCACTTAATACTGCCCTTCTGAATATTTTCTTTCTGGCAGATTGGGAATCGTTCTGGATGATGACCTGTTGAAACAATTTTTATTACTTCAAAACCGTATTTCTTTAAGATTTTCTGTGCTTTTGAAGGCTCCCAGATTGAAAAATGGTCAATCGGGCTGATTGTATAAAAATGATCAAGATTGCTTTTTGCAGAAATACCTTCACCTGAAGGAGTTGCAAATGCAAATATTCCACCCTCTTTTGTAATTTCAGAAATCTTTGAAAGCACGCTGTCTAAATCTTTAAAATGTTCAATTACATACCACATAGAAACAGAATCAAACTGTGAAATACCAAATTCTTTCTGGCAGTCAATCTGTGGAAAAGCGCTGCATGCAGACGGATAGCGTAACTTTGTTTTTACATAATGAATTGCTTCTTCCGAAATATCTGTTCCAAAAGGATTAAGTCCAAGTTCACTGGCTGCTGCTAAAGAAGGTCCGTATGCACAGCCAATATCAAGATAGTTTTTTCCGCCTAAGTCATCCTGTAAGGCATTTATAATTTCAAGGCGTCTTGTACACTGAGCTTTTATGGAATTAAAATCTTCTTCATAAGTTTTACCGTACTGCTTTTTGTAATCTTCAAAAAAGTACGATTTTTTATACTGCATTTCTTCTTCTGCAGTAAAAGACATGTATACAATTCCACAGTTTCTGCAGCGGCGGTATGTTCTTCCTGCATTTCTTGAAATTACAAGGTCCGGCTTTGCGTTTTTACCAGATTCTTCTGATTTTTGACCACAGACAGGACAGTATAATTTTTTACCAAGAGCAAGCTTTTGAATATAAGAGCCAAGTGATTTTTGCTTTATGCTCATTTTCATCTGAGGATATAAAAGCGGAGATTCAAGAGCTTTCTGCATTTTTAAGGAATCTATTTTTCCATGTGGAATAAATGCAAAATCATATTTTTGGGCAAGTCGTTCGTGAAGCTTTGTTGTTGCAACCATTATTACAGCACATCCGGCAAAGGCTGCTTCAAAAGCTGTAAGTCCGTAATGAGAAACAACTAAATCATATTCAAAAATCTTTTCGCGAAGGTTTTCTACAGGAGGAATAAAATTTATATTTAAAATATTTCTGTACTTTTCAACATCACTTACAATTGCGGTAACTTTTGCACCAGGAAGATTTTTTACAAGTGCCTGGGCTGCAGGTAGTGTAAGACTTGCAGGATCTTCGCCGCCAATACAGACAAGCACTTTTTCTATATTATGAGTGCGTTCTGCCTTTTCATTTACAGGCTTTGAAATATAGCTTGTATCAAAAAGATTCGGCAGACGGTCAATATCATAAGACGGAATTATGTCTAAAAGATAATCAGAGTATTCAGAAAAATCAGAACCTTCATCAAGACAAATGAGCTTTTTACATTTTGAAAAACTCTGTGCCTGTTCTGGTGAAAGCTTAAAATTATCGGTGATTATTACAGGATTAAAGGTTTGATCAGGAAGCGCATTGATTATCTGCCAGTTTTCAAGCCCTTTTTCTTTATATTCATCAAGAATTGAAGCAGTTTCTACAAGAGTGCAATCATCAGGAATATAAACAAAGCCTTTTGTTTCAACTGCGGCACTAAGACAACGGTGAAGATGACCAGTTCCCTGCCCTTTGACTACAGACGGTACAAAAACAACCGGATTATTTACAGCATCTGAATTGCAGGCAGAAATAATCTGTTCTGTTGTATATGGTTCTTTGCAGTTTTTAAGATAATTTACAATACTTATTGCCCTAAGATAATCAGAATAGGTGTCTATCGTAGTTCGGAGTTCTGGATAATTAAACCGAACCGGAGCTTTTATAAATTCACACTTGAACTTGTCTTTGTGATTGTAAAGGGCTGGTCCAACATGTTCGTGGTCGTAAGGATTATCTGTTTGAGTTGCGGCATCTAAAAGCGACTGGGCGCTGAAGATTTCTACGCCCGAACCGTGAGGAAGTCCTGTGTAAGTTAAATAATCACACGGATGACGTCCTTTATTTCTTGCTTCAAATTCTTCTACACTAGCCTGTGCTGCTTCATAAAACAAAAAAGGATTGTCTGCAGTAGCGCGGATTATTGTTTCAACCTTAAGAGTTTTTATAAGATCGCAGAAGCGTTTTAAAACATCATCAAGGTCACCGGCAAAGCAGTCAAAGCCGTTTTGTTTACAGATTGGTTTTAAAGTTTCGTATGATTCGTGGTCTGTTGCTACATAATATTTGTCTGCCTTTACCTTTTTCATGGAAGTTAAAACCCACGCAAGCACAGGCTTATCACCAAGCATTTTTAAAGCTTTTCCTGGTAAACGAGAGGAAGATAATCTGCACTGAACAATTACTGCACGCTTAGTTTTCATTAATTTCCGCCTGTGGCAGCTGTTCATGCCAGTCTTTTATAAAGGTCTGTAAGTCCATTTTGAACTGATATTTATTTTTTTCTACCCATTCCTTTGCTGCCTTAAACTGACGTTTTGCTTCAAGATATCCGCAGGAAGAATGGAAAAGGAATTTTATAAATGATGAGTTTTTAATGAATGCAGCTTCGTTTTTATATTTTGGAACTTCGTTTTTAAGGTAATATCTTAAGTAATCCTGATTAATTGTTCTGTCATCTACAGAAGGTTCGTCTACATAAGAAAACTGAAGCATTGTTGTAAGCTTTGTTTCTTCACCCCAGAGCCATGAACGAACTGCAAGATCAAGATTCTGCCAATAAGAAGATTTAATTGTATAGTCAAAACCGCCAAGTTGAATGAATTTCTTGCGGTTATAAAGAGCTACATAATCTTTAGGGTAAATTGTTTTTTTACCATCTGTTACTACAGAAGAAGAATCAATTACAAAGTGTCCCTTTTCTGCTCCCGGAGTAAACAGCGTATTAAGGCCGTTTTTGTTTTTATCGAGCAGGCGTGGAACAACACAGTAAATTTTTGAACTTGTAAGACGATCTGCAAGATTTGTTAATACTGCCCCGCTTGGAATATAAAGGCTGTCGCGAAGAACAAGAACATAATCTGCATCTATTTCGCTCATTGCAAGGTTTATTAATTCACCGTCTGAAGCTTTTTCAAGAGGAATAAAAAATTTAATATCAGGATATTTTTTTGAAATATCTTCGATTGAGTAATTTGAACTGTCGTGTTCAATAGAAATTATTGAACGGAAATTACAGCCCATTAAGTTTTCAAAAACATTGAGTTTAAGATGACTTGCACTTGAATGCAAAAGAATTACAGAAATATTGAGTACATCAGGCGAATTATTAACTTTTCCGCCAAGTACTGTCATATTTATCTGGTGTTCATCAAAAGTTGAAGGTATAGAACTCATCGCAACCTCCGCATTTATCACAGTAAGCCTTGTTTATATTATCTTTTAAGTGTACGTCAAGCTTTTTCCATACAGCATCAATGCCTTCGTCAAAAACATTACCTGCGATGTCATCTAAAACGCGGCTGTAGCATACAGGAACGTCACCATTGCAAAGAATTGTCAGATCACGGCGCAAATGCCAGCAAACATTTCTGTCTAATGGTGAAAGATCTGCAGGTTCTTCGTTTTTAAGTAAGCCTGCAAAGCTGTTGTATTTCTGGATTATAAAGTTTCCGTGACTTTCGCTTGTTTTTTCATTCCAGTAGCGGAAAAATCCTTCAAGCTGAGGTTCGTTTGCATTCATTCTTACGAACTGAGGATATACGCAGCCTGGAAGTAATTCTTCAAGCTTTTTAACTGTGTCGGCGGCGCTTATAAGATTAAAGTCTTTTCCTCTAAGCTGGGCGCAGACATTTGGATCAATGCCATCCATTGAAACTACGAGCATAAGCTTTTGCCAGCCGTTTGTGCGTTCTGAAGCGGCGTTTATGATTGGAGCTACTTCCTTAGCAAATTTTTCCGGAATTGAACAGCCGTCTGCTTCTATAAGAACAGAAAGTCCTTCATAAGAAAGAATTTTTTCTATTATTTTAAGTAAATCAGGATTATTAAAGCATTCTCCCCAGACAGAAAGTCCTACAACTGCTTCTCCGGAAAAGTCTGCAATCTGGTCAATAAGCTTACAGACGTTGTCAAAACTCATTACTTTTGCTGCTTCACAAGCTTTTACGCCTTCTTTTTTCAATAATTCAGAAGGATACGGGCAATAAGTGCATTGTCCATGACATTTTTGAGCAAGCTGAAGATTATAGAATGCAGGAACTGTTTTTAAGATTTCTGCACTTTTTGCTGCATATTCAGATAATTTAACAGCATCGTCGTTTGAAATACCGCTTTCGTAAAGTTTCTGACATGCAATAAATGTTTCTTTTTTGCGGCAATCAAAGGCAAAACGGAAGAGTCTCCAGTCTACAGGAGCAAGAACTGTTTCTACTTCAAAAGAATTTATGTCTGTTTTTATAATATCCATGAGGCTGTGGCGTGTGATTTTCTGGTCGCCGGTAGCTTTTGCTGTTGTTTTAGAAAGCTCTTTAAGAATTGCAATTGTTCCTTTGTCTAAAACCTCCGGTGCAAAACCTTCCGGATAGCCTTCGGCAAAGGTATATTCTGCTTTATAATCAAAATGAGTGCTTAAAAGCCCCTGAGTAAGAGTTTTATTTAAGAAAAGACAGTCTGCATAGCTGAAAATCAAGGATTCTGCACCTGATTCACTGCAAATTTTGTCTAATTCTTCTAAAAGCTCACTGATTGTTGAAAGTCCGCTGATTGTGCGTACTTCAAAACCAAAGGATTCTGCAGCAGAAAGACACAATTCCTTTGCGCTTTTGCCCGAGAAAACCTTATCATCTTCATATTTATTTTTTTCGTCAAATAAAACAACAATACTTTTCATCAACTTCTTTATCGGCAATTGGTTGAACAAGTTAATGGAATTAAGATAAAATAAGAAATATGGGAGATCA
>JAEEGJ010022036.1_pt1 | contig 13583 bp, 10 predicted proteins | sample 8958761 | NCBI WGS metagenome assembly JAEEGJ01 (sample SAMN16246546, study PRJNA631951) | gut metagenome | biome: gut microbiome; feature: rumen; material: RS-attached | host: Bos | place: Iran: Karaj | collected 2018-10 | reverse complement strand
AGGCGATCCGACCCGGTGCGCTGTATTAACCCGGCGTCGTCGTCGGAACCCGGTTGGATTTGCCTCCGGCAAATTGCGTTCGTGCCGAACGCCGGAGCGATGTGGGCATCGCCCCCTACGGGGGACGGGAGACGGGGGACGGCGGGCGCACAATGTGCGCCCCTACGCATCCATCGTCCCCTGATGCCTGTTGCCTGATGCCTGATGCCTGATGCCTGATGCCTGATGCCTGGTGCCTGATGCCTGGTGCCTGTTGCCTTTCGCGTGTTATAGAAAAAATATACGTTTGACAATAAAAAATATTTATGCTATAATGGCGGCATTCCTGGTTGCTATCCAAGAAAATGTAAAAGGAGAATTGCAATGAAAAAGATTCTGGCGATTGCCCTTGCGCTGTTCCTTTTCGTCGGCTTGATCGCGTGCAAGGACAACAATACCGGCAGCAACAATGCCACAAACGCACCCGCCAACAACGCAGGTGAAAACCAACCGGGCAATCAATCCGGCAATCAAACTGACTCCGGCAGCAACGCCCAAAACCCGGGAAACACGGAGAGCGCAAAGCTCTCGGGCAAGCTCAGCATCATCAATCTGGAAGACAGAGATCCTTCCATTCTGCGCGGGATCCGGATCTGCGGTAACCAGGCAGGCACCTCGGAAGGCATCAACGGCAAAAAGGCATCCCTCACCGACGTTCGCTGCGTTTTCGAACTGAACGAATGGGTCGAGTTCTACCCGGATACCGACGCCGAGTATTATCTGCGCGTCTGGGTGCTCAAGCACCGGGACGATCCGGAGTACTACAATACCTGCAAGTTCTCCGATCTGATGCCGAACTTTGCCACGTACTGCGACCTTCACTATCCCGTAGATGAAGAGAACCCGGATGAATATCAGTGGGGCAGCTTTTACTTGAATCCGGACGACTGCGAATCCGGCTATTATGATTTTGTTTTCACCTACGAGGGAAAAGCGATCGCCGTCCTCCAGACCCGCTTCTACAAGGACGGAGAGATTTCCGGCAAATCCGACGCGGAGCTTGAAAAGCTCATGAGAGAGTAATTTGAGTGAATAAAGCCTCCTGTTGCGGTTGATTTGTACCGTAACAGGAGGCTTTCATATGTCACAGTAGGGGCGGCCATTGGCCGCCAGCAGACCGCACAGGCCATCCCGCACGCACCCCGCCGTAGGGGCGCACATTGTGCGCCACGGTTTGCGAAGCAAACAATCGCCCGGCGGGCGATCCGACCCGGTGCGCTGTATTAACCCGGCGTCGTCGTCGGAACCCGGTTGGATTTGCCTCCGGCAAATTGCGTTCGAGCCGAACGCCGGAGCGATGTGGGCATCGCTCCCTACGGGGACGGGGGACGGCGGGCGCACAATGTGCGCCCCTACGCATCCCTCATCCCCTGGTGACTGGTGACTGCTCCCTGGTGACTATTTCCCAGTGTAACAGACTGCAAAATTCCTGTACTTGCGTACAGTCGTCCCGTGTAGGGTCGTACGCAAGTACAGGATTTTTTGAGTTCATCCTATATAGAAAAACAGGCAATCGGGGTTAGGCAATAGGGATTAGGCAATAGGCAATAGGGGACCGGACGCGCCCCACTGTAGGGACGGCACTCTGCCGTCCGTTTTTCCCGGACGCACCCCGCCGTAGCGGCGCACACCGGTGCGCCACGAGTTAGGGGTCAGGGCCCGTAGCGGCGCACATTGTGCGCCCGGTTTGCGAAGCAAACAATCGCCCGGCAGGCGATCCGACCCGGTGCGCTGTATAAACCGGCGTCGTCGTCGGAACCCGGTTGGATTTGCCTCCGGCAAATTGCGTTCGTGCCGAACGCCGGAGCGATGTGGGCATCGCTCCCTACGGGGGACGGAAGACGGGGGACGGCGGGCGCACAATGTGCGCCCCTACGCATCCATCGTCCCCTGATGCCTGGTGCCTGGTGCCTGATCCCTGGTGACTGGTGACTGGTGACTCGTTCGTGCGGGGAATTGGCGGGCTAATAGCCCGCGCTACCGACTTGCGCGTGCGGGAGCGCGGGCTGCGCTGCGTTATTACGACTTCTTCCCCAACAAAATCTTCATTTCCCGCTTGGCGGCGTATTTGGCGACTACGCCCATCTTGTCCTCGCAGCGGATCATCCTGGAGGCGTCGGGCAGGTCTCGGGACAGGTGGATGGCGTCGTACTCGCAGCGGGTGGTGCACAGGCCGCAGCCGATGCAGCGATTCAGATCCACCACCGACGCGCCGCAGCTCAGGCAGCGATTGGCTTCGGCCTTGGCCTGCTCCTCGGTGAAGGTCAGGCGCACGTCGCCGAAGCTGTTCCTGGGATCGCCGGGCTTCCTGCCGGGGACGTTCCGTCCGGCGGTGTCGAAGCCGTGGGGGTCGATCAGGACGCTGCTCTTGTCCAGCTCCTTGTACTCCCGCAGATCCCGGGCGATGGTCTGGGACTGACCGGGATGCACATAGCGGTGCATGGACTCGCAGGCCTTCTTGCCGTCGGCAATGGCGTCGATGGCGAAGCGGGCCCCGTGGCCGATATCGCCGCCCACGAAGATGCCGGGCTCGCCGGTCTCAAAGGTCACCGGGTCGTGGGCCACGGTGCCGTTGCGGTTCAGCTCCACCTTGGTACCTTGGAGCAGCTCGCCCCACTCCGCGCTCTGGCCGATGGCCTGGAGGACGGTGGTGCAGGGGAGGGTGACGGTCTCGCTCTCGTCGTACTGGGGGGCGAAGCGGTGCTGCCCGTCGAAGACCGCGGTGCAGCGCTTGAAGACGATGCCGGTGACCTTGCCGTTCTCCGTCAGGATCTCCTTGGGGCCCCAGCCGTTCATCACCTGGATGCCCTCCTCCTTGGCCTCGTCCACCTCGTCCTTGGCAGCGGGCATTTCCGCCTCGCTTTCCAGGCAGAGCATGGTGACCTTGCCGCCGGTGGTGCGGGCTGCTGTCCGGGCCACATCCACGGCCACGTTGCCGCCGCCGACTACCACCACGTCGCCCTCCAGGCGGACGCTGTGATCCCGGTTGACCCGGTTCAGGAAGGCGATGCCGGATTCCACGCCCGCAGCATCCTCCCCGGGGACGCCGGTCTTCCGGCCGCCCTGGAGGCCGATGGCCAGGTAGAAGGCCTTGTAGCCCTGTTCCTTCAGCTGAGCGATGGTCAGATCCTTGCCCACCTCCACGCCGCAGCGGAACTCCACGCCCATCTGCCGCAGCACGTCGATCTCGGCGGCCAGCACGTCCTTTTCCAGCCGGAAGCTGGGGATGCCGTACTGCAGCATACCGCCGGGCTGGGGGTTCTTGTCAAAGACGGTGACGTCGTAACCCCTGGTGCGAAGATAGTAGGCGCAGCTCAGGCCCGCCGGGCCCGCGCCGATGATGGCCATTTTGTAGTCCGGGCCCCACATACCGCCGTCGTCCTTCTCGCAGACGGGGATATAGCGATGCTCCTGCTTCAGCTCCAGGCCGGAGATGAACTTCTTGACCTCGTCGATGGCGATGGGCTCGTCCACGGTGCCCCGGGTGCAGGCGTCCTCACAGCGGCGGTTGCACACCGCGCCGCACACAGCGGGCAGGGGATTGTCCTGCTTGATCAGCTTGAGGGCGTCCATGTAGCGGCCCTCCTTGGCCATTTTCAGGTAGCCCTGGACGGCGATATGGGCCGGGCAGGCGGTCTTGCAGGGGGCCGTGCCGCTGTCGTAGCAGTTGATCTTGGCGTCCTCCCGGTAATGGACGTTCCAGTTGTCGGCCGTCCACTTTTTGGCGTCGGGCAGCTCTGTGACGGGGTATTTTACCTCGCCTTCCTTGGTGCAGAGCTTCTGGCCCAGCTTGGCCGCGCCCACGGGGCAGACCTCCACACACTTTCCGCAGGCCACGCACTTTTCCTTGTCCACGTGGGCCCGGTAGGCAGAGCGGGACATATTGGGGGTGTTGTAGAGCTGGGAGGTGCGGATGGCGTTGCAGACGCCGGGGGCGCAGTTGCAGATGGCAACGATCTTGTCCTCGCCGTCGATGTTGGTGATCTGGTGGACAAAGCCGTGGCGCTCGGCCCGCTCCAGGATCTCCAGGGCTTCTTCGTAAGTGATATAGCGGCCCATGCCCCGATCCACGCAGTATTCGGCCATGTCGCCCACGCCCATGCAGAACTCGCCGTTGATCTCGCCGGAGCCCTCGCCCCGCATGGTCTGCTGCTTGCGGCAGGTGCACTGGCCCACGGAATATTTATCGTACTTTTTCAGCCAGTGGGAGATATGCTCCACGGACACGGACTTGCTCTCGTGCTCGATGGCCTTCTCCACGGGGATGACGTGCATACCAACGCCCGCGCCGCCCAGGGGGATCATGGGGGTCACGTTCTCCAGGGGCATCTGGGTCATCAGATTAAAGAAGGTGGCCAGGTTGGGGTGCTGGGCGGTGAGCTCGTCGTTCATCATCATGAACTCGGCGGAGCCGGGGACGAAGATGGGCACGTTGTAGTGCTTTTTCTTCTCCTTGCCCTCCCGGGTCATCTCCACCAGGCCGATCCAGCAGAGATGGTCGATCATCTTCTGGCAGGCCTCCACGGTCATATTGTTCATCTGGGCCAGGGTCTCCACGTCGTAGGGCACCCGGGTCTTTTTGAAGTTCAGCAGGAACTGGGCTTCCTCCTTGGTCAGCACCTCGTCCAGGGCCCAGTATTCCGGGTCGTCATACTTCATGGTCTTGGTGTACTTGACCAGATAGCGGTCTGTGATCATGGTGCCCAGCTTCAGGATCAGCTTGGCCTTTTCCGGGTCAGCGGGCTTGTAGTTGGGATCCGCCCGGAAATCCCGCTGGTTGACCATACGGTTTTTTTGATCTTTCATGTTAATGATTCTCCTTATATTCGCAGTTTGTTTTCCATTCCTTCACACAGCTTCGGATCCAAGCCTCCAGCGCTTCCATGCCGTCGCCGGTTTTGGCGCTGACGGGGAAGATCTCGATCTCCGGATTCAGCTTGCGGGCCCGTTCCCGGCATTTGGACAGGTCAAAATTGAAGTAGGGCAGTGCGTCGGTTTTTGTGATGGCCAGCGCGTCGCTTTTCCGGAACATCAGAGGGTATTTCAGCGGCTTGTCGTCCCCCTCCGGGACGGAGAGCAGCATCAGGCTTTTCCCCGCGCCGGTGTCGTATTCCGCAGGGCAGATCAGATTTCCCACGTTCTCCAAAAAGATCAGATCCGCGTCTGCAGCGCCCAGGGATTCCCAGGCTGCAGCCGTCATGCCCGCGTCCATGTGGCACATACCGGAGGTGTGCACCTGGATGGAGCGCGCCCCCAGGGTCTCGATCCGCTTCGCGTCCACGTCCGATTCGATGTCCGCCTCCATCACGGCGATCTTCAGCTCCGGCAGATCCCGGATCAGCCGGGACAGCAGGGTGGTCTTGCCTGCGCCGGGACTGCTCATGACGTTGATCAGCAGGGTTCCGGCCTGCCGCATCCGGGCCCGCAGGGCCTGGGCGTCCTTTTCGTTGGAGGCAGTCACGGTGGCGTTCAGCTTGATCGTCTTCATCCGTTCTGCCTCCTTTCCGCGCAAAGCCCCCGCAGCAGGGCGGCGACTTTCTGGAAACCCTCACCCGTCTCGGCTGAGACGGGGAAGATCTGAATGCCCGGATTCAGCGCCTTTGCCCGTTGGGAAGCTGCCTCCAGGTCGAAATCAAACACCGGGGCGGCGTCCATTTTATTCACCAGCATCACGTCGCTGACCTGGAACATCAGGGGATATTTCAGCGGCTTGTCGTCCCCTTCCGGCACGGAGAGGATCATCATACGCAGGTCTGCGCCCACGTCAAATTCGGCGGGGCAGACCAGATTGCCTACGTTTTCCAGGAACACCAGATCCAGGCCCTCCGGCCCCAGGGCTTCCAGACCCTGGGCAGTCATGGCCGCGTCCATGTGGCACAGGCCGCCGGTGTGCAGCTGGACGACCTTCGTGCCCGCTGCGGAGACGGTCTTCGCGTCCACGTCGGAGTCCACGTCCGCCTCCATGACGCCGATCCGCAGCCCGTCCAGCAGCCGGATCAGCCGCAGCAGGGAGGAGGTCTTCCCGGCCCCCGGGGAGCCCATCAGATTCACAAGCACCACCCCCTGCGCCTGCAGCAGGCTGCGGGTCTTGGCCGCGACGGCGTCGTTATCGGCCAGGAGCTGCTCCTTGACCGTGATGATCGGATAGTTCAAAGCGGTTCACCTCCTGGGCGTTACTTTTCTTCCCGCTCCTTGCAGAGCTCGGCAAGATAGTCCCGGAAGCGCCGGATCTCGTTCCGCTTGAGGTTCGTCTGCAGGCAGATGAACTGCAGGCTGACCCAGGTCTCCGGCTCCAGCGGGATGGCGGCCAGCTGGAAGTGGGAGGCGAAGGACGAGGGGCCCAGCGCCAGACCCTTTCCCTCCCGCACCAGACGCATACTGGTCTCGATGCCGTCGGAGCGGTAGATGCGGTTGACGGTGATGTGATGCTTCCGGATGGCGTTTCGCATGGAGCGATCCTCGGCGGAGTCCTCCAGGCCGGAGATCATGGTGCAGCCCTGCAGATCCTTGATGGACATGGAGCTGCGCCTGGCAAGCGGATCAGCCGCGCTGACCAGGACGCATTGCCGCTCCCGGATCAGAGGCACGGCGTAGAGGTCGCCGCTTTCCGGCACGGCCTCCTCCATGGGCAGACGATCCAGGGCCAGATCCAGCTCGCCTTTACGCAGGGCCTCCACCACGTCCACGCCCGCCTCGGTGAAGAAGGTGACCTCGATCTCCGGCCGGGCGTCAAAGTATTCGATGATGTTGGAAAACAGATCGTTGGAATAGACCCGGGAGCCGATCCCCAGCTTGAGCCGGAGCTGCTCGTTTTTGTGCCGCTTCTGGACGGATTTGCAGAATTCGTTCCAGCGCTCCGCCACAGGGCCTGCCTGCTCGCAGAAGCGCTGCCCCTCCGGGGTGAGCTGCAGGCCGTTGGCGGTGCGGGCGAACAGGGAATAGCCCAGCTCCTCCTCCAGACGGCGAAGCTGCTGCGACAGAGCCGACTGAGAAAGATACAGCTTCTGGGCGGCCTGGGACACGCTGGATCGGGAGGCGATCTCCAAAACATAAAGCACTTGTTGAATCGTCATAAGTAAAACCTCTAATCGGTGGGATTTGTCCAGAAAAATAAGTAAATCTAATACTGCTATTATAAGTTTAATCTTTACAGTTTGCAAGTATTATTTTATAATATTTTTGTTCGTAATCTACAATACGTGGATAGTATACAGTAAATTCTGCATTAAAAATCAGAAAGGTGGTCATTTCATTGGATCGACAACTGCTTTCCGGCAATGAGGCCATTGCCAGAGGCGCCTACGAAGCCGGCGTTAAGGTCTGCTCCGCCTACCCCGGAACGCCCAGCACCGAGATTTTCGAGAACCTTCCCAAGTACAAGGACGCGCTTTACTGCGAATGGGCGCCCAACGAGAAGGTCGCCACAGAAGTTGCCTACGGCGCCAGCATCGCCGGTGTTCGCAGCCTGTGCGCCATGAAGCACGTGGGTGTCAACGTGGCGGCCGACCCCATCTTCACCGCGGCCTACAACGGCGTCAGCGGCGGCTTCGTGATTGTCTCTGCCGATGACCCCAGTATGCACTCCTCTCAGAATGAGCAGGACAACCGCTACTACGCCAAGTCTGCCAAGATCGCCATGGTGGAGCCCTCCGATTCCCAGGAATGTCTGGATTTCATGAAGGCCGCCTACGAGATCTCCGAGCAGTTTGATATGCCCGTCCTGTTCCGCACCACCACCCGCGTTGCCCACTCCAAGAGCATCGTCAGCTTCGGCGAGCGTGTGGAGCGGGAGGTCCCCGCCTACGTCCGTAACACCCGCAAGTACATCTCCGCCCCCGCCAACGCCTACCGCAACCACCCCAAGCTGGAGGAGAACCTCAGAAAGCTGGCCGAATACGGCAAGACCTCCAAGCTGAACAAGATGGAGCTGGGCGACGGCAAGATCGGCGTCGTCACCGCCTCTATTGCCTACTACTACGCCAAGGACGCCTTCCCCGAGGGCACCTCCTTCCTCAAGCTGGGTCTGACGAACCCCCTGCCCATGGATCTGATCCGGGAGTTCGCCTCCAAGGTGGAGAAGCTCTACGTCATCGAGGAGCTGGACGGCTTCATGGAAGACCAGATCAAGGCCGCCGGCATCCCCTGCGTGGGCAAGGAGCTCATCGGCAATATGTATGAGCTCAATCCCCAGATCGTCAAGGAGCGGGTCTTCGGCGAGGCCGCTGCCGTCACCGACGTGGGCGTGCAGGCCGTGTCCCGTCCCCCCGCACTCTGCCCCGGCTGCCCCCACAGAGGCTTCTTCTACACCATGTCCAAGCACAAGGACTTCGTCATCGCCGGCGACATCGGCTGCTACACCCTGGGCGGCTCCGCCCCCCTGAACGCGCTGGACAGCGTGGTCTGCATGGGCGGCGGCTTCTCCGTTGCCATGGGCATGGCCAAGGCCTTTGAGGCTGCCGGCGTCACCGACAAGAAGGTCTTCGGCGTCCTGGGCGACTCCACCTTCTTCCACAGCGGCATGACCGGCGCCGCCGAGATCATCTACAACAAGGGCAATCTGATCCCCGTGGTGCTGGATAACTCCATCACCGGCATGACCGGCCACCAGGACAACCCCGGCACCGGCTTCAACCTCCAGGGTGAGATCGCCGAGGCCCTCAAGATCGAAGACATTCTCAAGGCCTACGGCTACCAGAACGTCATCATCGTGGATCCCCAGGATCTGAAGGCCATGGAGCAGGCCGTCCAGGATGCCCTGGCCTCCCAGGTCCCCGCGGCCATCATTGCCCGCCGTCCCTGCCTGCTGATCAAGCGGATTAAGCACAACATCGGCAAGTGCACCGTCAACACCGAAAAGTGCGTCGGCTGCAAGCGCTGCCTCAGCGTGGGCTGCCCCGCCGTGCTCGTGGAAAACAAGAAGGCCCGGATCGACCACAACCAGTGCGTGGGCTGCACCGTCTGCGCGCAGGTTTGCCCGATGGGCGCCATCACCAGAGAGGAGTAATCAGCCATGACGAAAACGAAAAGCGCGCTGCTGGTCGGCGTTGGCGGCCAGGGCGCTATCCTCACCGCAAAGGTATTGGTCAACGGTCTTATGCGGGCCGGCTATGACGTCAAGATGTCCGAGGTCCACGGCATGAGCCAGCGCGGCGGCTCCGTCTCCACCCAGGTCCACTGGGGCGAGAAGGTCAACTCCCCCGTGATCGGCAAGGGCGCTGCGGATATCATTGTCGCCTTCGAGAAGATGGAAGCCGTTCGCTACGCCGACTATCTGAAGCCCGACGGCATTGCCGTTATCAACGACTACGAGATGGCCTCCTCCAGCATTGCCGCGGGTCTCGCTGAGTACCCCGAGGGCTGCATCGAGGCCATGCAGAAGCACTTCACCTGCCACATCCTCAAGGCCGGTGAGATCGCCGAGTCCATCGGCAGCGCCAAGTGCATGAACATCGTCCTGTTCGGCTCCATGGTCAAGGCCCTGGGCATGGACGACGTGGTGGATTGGGAGGACGTGATTGCGTCCACCGTTCCCGCCAAGTTCAAGGAGCTGAACCTGAACGCTTACCGCGCCGGCCACGACGCCGTCAAGGCCTGAGAGGGAAAGCTATGCTGAAAGATTTTAACGCGCTGCGGGAGCTGGTTGGGGCAGGGGAGCCCCGCACCGTGGCTGTCGCCTGCGCCCATGACGCCCATACCCTGGAGGCCGTGCTGCACGCGGCCTCCGAGGGCATCCTCAAATATATCCTGGTGGGCCACCGGGAGGAGATCCTGCGGATCGGCCGGGAGTTGGGGCATGAGATCGCCCCCGAGACCATCGTGGACGCCGACACCGACGAGGACGCCGCCCGGATCGCCGTGGAGCTGATCCGGGAGGACAAGGCCGACTTCCTCCAGAAGGGCTATATGCAGACCTCCACCATCCTCAAGGCCGTGGTCAACAAGCAGACCGGCATCGGCACCGGCGGCATCATTTCCCACACCGCCTTCATCGAGATCCCCGGCTACCACAAGCTGCTGGGCGTGGCCGACGGCGGCATGGTGCCCCATCCAGACCTGGAGCAGAAAAAGGGCATCGTCAAGAACGCCGTGGCTGCCTTCCGCAGTCTGGGCTATGACCGTCCTCTGGTGGCCGCTGTCTGCGCCGCCGAGACCGTCAGCCCCAAGATCATCGAGACCGTGGACGCCGCCGCTTTGAAGGAAGCAGCCCTGGCCGGGGAATTCGGCGACTGCTACGTGGAGGGCCCCATCTCTCTGGATCTGGCCATGGACCGCGCTTCCTGCGAGATCAAGAAGTACGACAGCCCCGTCAGCGGTAACACGGACATCCTGCTGGTTCCCTATATGGCCGTGGGCAACATCTTCGTCAAGGGCCTGCTGCTCTACGCCGGCGCCCGCATGGTGGGCGTCGTCACCGGCGCCAAGTGCCCCATCGCTCTGAACTCCCGCAGCGCCAGCTTTGAGGAGAAGTACTACTCCCTCATGGCCTGCGCCGCCATTTGCCGCTGATCCGTAGGGGGCGGCGCCCACGACGCCCCGCGCCGTTTCAAAGCGCTGCCCCGTCAAAACAAGGAGAACTTATGTCCTACTTACAACTTATCATCAATCCCGGCTCCACCAGCACCAAGCTGGCCCTCTATGACGGGGAATCGAAGGTCCTGCAGTCCTCCATCGAGCACAAGCCGGAGCAGCTTCTGGCCTTTGAGAAGATCGGAGACCAGGTGCCCTTCCGTCTGGCGCTGATTCGGGACTTCATGGCCCAGAACAATATCAAGGGCGAGGATCTGGCGGCTGTGATCGGCCGCGGCGGCCTGGTGTTCGGGCTGAAAATGGGCGGCTACGCCGTCAATGACGAGCTCTGCGAGGCCCTGGTCAACCACGACTACAGCCAGCCCCACGCCTCCAACCTGGGCGGCCTGCTGGCCCGGGCCATCGCGGACGAGTACCACATCCCCGCCTACATCTACGACGCTGTGACCTCCGGCGAGCTGAGCCCGGTGGCGCAGATCACCGGTATGCCGGAGATCCGCCGTGCTTCCTTCAGCCACGTGCTGAACAGCCACGCCCAGGCCATCCGCTATGCGGCGTCCATCGGCAAAAAGTACGAGGATCTGAACCTGATCGTCTTCCACCTGGGCGGCGGCACCTCCGCCAGCGTCCACCAGCACGGCGTCATGATCGACTCCGTGGGCGACGACGACGGCCAGTTCTCCCCGGAGCGGGCCGGCTGCTTCCCGTCCCTGGCGCTGGTGAAGCTCTGCTATTCCGGCAAGTACACTAAGGCCGAGATGGACAAGAAGATCCGCGGCAAGGGCGGTATGTACGCCTACCTGGGCACCAGCGACGCCCGGGAGATCGAGAAGCGGATCCAGAACGGCGACGAGCAGGCGGACATGATCTACCAGGCCCAGGCCTATCAGATCGCCAAGACCATCGGTCTGCTGTCCGTGTCCCTCAAGGGCAGCTGCGACGCCATCATCCTCACCGGCGGCCTGGCCTACTCCAAGCTGCTGACGGATCGGATCCGCGAATACGCCGGCTTCCTGGCCCCCGTGGTGGTCATGCCCGGCGAAAACGAAATGGAAGCGCTGGCCCAGGGCGGTCTTCGGATCCTCCAAGGCCAGGAAACTGCCAATATTTATCATTTACCGGAAAGGAAGGAACTCTAAATGGTCGTAGAAAAATACCACCAGATGGGAATCGCCAAGAGCCGCATCCGTGTCCTGTTTGAGTACGGCATGGAGCAGGCCGCCAAGGTCGGCAAGGAGAACGTGTTCGACTTCTCCATCGGCAATCCCTCCGTCCCTGCCCCCGCTGCTGTGGCGGACACCGTGCGCGAGCTTCTGACCATGGATCCCATTGCTCTGCACGGCTACACCCCCGCCGGCGGCTGCGCCGAGGCTCGGGAGTCCATCGCTGCCGATCTGACCAAGCGCACCGGCACCACCATCCGCCCGGACAACATCTTCTTCACCTGCGGCGCTGCCCCTGCCATGACCTCCTGTATGCACGCGCTGGCTGTGGAGAACGCGGAGATCCTGCTGATCGCCCCGTATTTCTCCGAGTACCCCGCCTACGCAGCGTCCACCGGCCTGAAGTGCGTTGTGGTTCCTCCCGATACCGAGCATTTCCAGATCCGCTTTGACGAGCTGGAAAAGCGCATCAACGCCAACACCCAGGCGCTGATCGTCAACTCTCCCAACAACCCCTCCGGCGTGATCTACAGCGTGGAGACCCTGCAGAAGCTGGCGGAGCTGCTGAACCGCAAGGGCAAGGAGATCGGCCATCCCATCTACATCTTCTCCGACGAGCCCTACCGGGAGCTGACCTATGACGGACTGGATGCTCCCTACATTCCTTCCATCTATCCCAATACCATCATCTGCTATTCCTACTCCAAGATCCTGTCTATGCCCGGCGAACGTATCGGCTACGTCTGCGTGCCCGATTGCTGCGCGGACAGCGAGGCGGTCTATGCAGCCATTGCCGGCGCGGCCCGTGCCCTGGGTCACGTCTGCGCGCCCTCCCTGTGGCAGCGTGTGGTGGCCCGGAACACCCATCTGCGTCCCGACCTTGCCACCTATGACGCCAACCGCAAGACCCTGTACGCCGAGCTGACCAAGATGGGCTTCCGCTGTGTCAAGCCCCAGGGCGCCTTCTATATGATGGTGGCTGCCCCCGACGGCAACTCCGAGGGCTTCTCCGACCGCGCCAAGGATCTGAACATCCTGGCGGTGCCCTGCGACGGCTTCGGCTGCCCCGGCTTCGTCCGTTTCAGCACCTGCGTCAGCCCCGCAATGATCCAGCGCAGCCTGCCCAGCTTCAAGAAGCTGGCGGAATCCTACGGCCTGTAAGCTATTGAAATCTCTGATTGGAGGATCAAATTTTATGGCAAAGGAATATCCCCTGAACGTCAAGACGCCCCGCAGCTTTACCTACGTCACCCGCAACATTCCCGACGTCACCGTGGAACAGCGCGAGCGCGCCCTGAAGGCCACCCACTATAACGAATTCGCTTTCCCCGCCGGTATGCTGACCATTGATATGCTCTCCGACTCCGGCACCACCGCCATGACCGACGTCCAGTGGTCCACCATGTTCCTGGGCGACGAGTCCTACGGCCGCAACAAGGGCTACTACGTTCTGCTGGACGCCTTCCGCGACATCTTCGAGCGCGGCGGCGAAAAGAACTGGAAGAAGTCCATCGACCTGGTCCGCACCGACTGCAAGGACATCGAGAAGATGATGAACGAGCTCTACCTCTGCGAGTACGAGGGCGGCCTGTTCAACGGCGGCGCGGCCCAGCTGGAGCGCCCCAACACCTTCCTGATCCAGCAGGGCAGAGCGGCAGAGTCCGTCCTGTTCGAAATGGTCAAGAAGGTCATGGCGGCCCGCTATCCCGGCAAGGTCTTCACCATCCCCTCCAACGGCCACTTTGACACCACCGAGGGCAACATCAAGCAGATGGGCTCCATTCCCCGCAACCTGTACAACAAGGAGCTGCTCTACGAAGTCCCCGAAGGCGGCAAGTATGAGAAGAACCCGCT
>JAEEGJ010022035.1_pt1 | contig 13584 bp, 7 predicted proteins | sample 8958761 | NCBI WGS metagenome assembly JAEEGJ01 (sample SAMN16246546, study PRJNA631951) | gut metagenome | biome: gut microbiome; feature: rumen; material: RS-attached | host: Bos | place: Iran: Karaj | collected 2018-10 | reverse complement strand
CGGCGCTGCCGCTGCAAGTGACATGGACGTCGCCCACGTTCCATGTGTTCCGCGAGGAGGTGTATCTGCCGATGGAAGGGAAGATGTCGCTCTTTTCCAAGCAGGTGCGGGCGCCGTACCGGGCCGGTGTCCGGCCGGAGGAATGGGGCCCGTGGCAGGTGGTCGTGCGGGTGCAAGACCCGCCGGAGGGCCTGTGCGGCATGGGCCTGGTCGTCGCCAAAAACCGAGACTGATGGGACACGGTAAACTCAAGAAATTCGCGGAGAACGAGACGTTCCGCTGCCTGCTGCAGCCGGATGCTTCGTCGGTGCTGGCCAAACCGGAGGGCTCCCGGGAGCTGGTCCTGCGGGACCATGCGATCAAGGGGAACTGGAACCGGGATATGTTCGAAAAACCCCAGCCGATCGTGCTGGAACTGGGATGCGGGAAAGGGGATTACACGATTGCCCTCGCGCGCCGGCATCCCGAAATGAATTTCATCGGCGTGGACATCAAGGGTGCGCGCCTGTGGAAGGGCGCGAAGGAAGCCACGGAGGAAAAGATGGGCAATGTCGCCTTCCTCCGCACGCGCATCGAGTTCATCGACGCCTTCTTCGGCCCTGGCGAGGTCTCCCAGGTCTGGCTCACCTTCTCCGACCCGCAGCTCCGCGGCAGCGAGAACGCCCGCCTGACCTCTCCGCTCTTCCTCCAGCGCTACAGCCATTTCCTCGTCCCCGACGGCATCGTCCACCTCAAGACCGATTCCCGCTTCCTCTATGAATACACCCAGTCCGTCATCCGGGCCAATCGCCTGGAAGTGCTTGCTTCGGGTGTCGACATTTACAATGCCCCCCTTGTCATTTCGAGCGACGCCGGAGGCGGAGTCGAGAAATCTCTTCAAGATCTGGATGCCGTCTTCGAAGTGCAAACCTTCTACGAGACGATGTTCCTGAAAATGGGCCTGCCGATCACGTATCTGGCGTTCCGGCTGGAGCATGAAGGGGAGGGGTTCGCCTATCCGGAGGACTTCGATGCGGACTACTGGCGCGAGGCCGAAGGCCCCCGTCGCTCGTTCAGCCATCAACCCACAAAAGGTTAGGGTTTGACCCAGTGGATACGGACGCCATCACGTTCCATCCCGCGGAACCAGGTCATCTGGCGCTTGGCGAACTGATGGATGGCGTTCGCGAGGAGGATGTGCATCTCATCGTAGGAGAGTTCTCCCAGTACATACTGCGTAACGAACTTATACTCAAGACCGTACCAGAGTAGGTCCTCGGCCGGGATGCCGCTGTCCAGGAGGTCCTGGATTTCCTCGATAAGGCCGTCTTCCAACCGCTCGTCCAGGCGGCGGTCGATGCGGGCGACTCGCTCCTCGCGGGAGACGAGGGTGCCGATGTAGAAGGTCTTCTGCGGCAGGCGCTCCGCCGGGACACCGTTCTCCCGATCGAACTTGTACGCCCGCGTGGCGGACTCGATGTACAAGCCGGAGCCTCCGCATAGGATGGGGATGCAGCCGCGGGCACGGACATCGGCCCAGGCATCGGCAAAGGCCGCCTGATACTCATAGATGTTGTATTTACTGCCCGCCGGGACGATGTCGATGAGGTGGTACGGCACCTCGCCGTACTCGCCGAGGTCCTTGCCCGTACCGATATCCATTCCGGTGTACACCTGCCTGGAATCGGCCGAGAGGATCTCCGCATTGCCCAGTTCCCTTGCGAGTTGCACCGCGTAGCGGGTCTTGCCGGAGGCGGTGGGGCCGAGGACGCAGATGAGGTCGATGTCCCCGTCGGCATAGGCCTTCGCAAGGGCGGGGATGTCGAGGGTTTCGGGCTCGGGCATCGCCGCCATCGGCGGAATGCCGGGGCGGTCGGGGAGAAGGTTTGTCTTGTTGGGCAGGGACATGGTGCAAAATTAGAGAAAAAGCCGTACCTTTGCAACCCTATGCCGAAAGCGAAGAGCACCATCCAGATAAAGAACCGCCGGGCCTCGTTCGATTACGAGTTCCTGGAGACCTATACCGCCGGCATCCAGCTGGTGGGTACGGAGATCAAGTCCATCCGGGCGGGCAAGGCTTCCCTCCAGGATGCCTATTGCTACTTCGTGGGCAACCAACTCTTTGTCCGGGGAATGAACATCGCCCAGTACCACTGGGGCTCCTGGGGCCAGCATGAACCCGTCCGCGACCGTCGGCTCCTCCTTACCCGCAAGGAGCTGAACCATCTCCTGATGGAGGACAAGAAGACCGGCCTCACCATCGTCGCCGTCAAGCTCTTCATCGCCGACAACGGATACGCGAAGCTCCTCATCGCCCTCGCCAAGGGTAAAAAGGAATACGACAAGCGCAACACGATCAAGGAGCGCGACGTCCGCCGCGAGATGGACCGGGGGGACTATTAAAAAAGTCAAATTTTTTCTTGCAGATTCGAAAAATAGTCGTACCTTTGCCGTCCCAAAAACAGAAGTGGAGAGATTTGGATTGCTTGCAACCACTCAAAAAAATGCTAAATTACATTTCATATCAGTGTTTTGTGTTTTTAGCCTCCGCATTCTGCACGGGGCTAATTTTTTTGAGATTTCTCGACTACGCTCGAAATGACAAAAGGGTGTAAACCCTGAAAGACAGAAAACATGAATTACTTGTTCACATCAGAAAGTGTTTCCGAAGGCCATCCCGACAAAGTGGCCGACCAGATCAGCGACGCCATCCTGGACGAGTTCCTCCGCCAGGACCCCGAATCCAAGGTCGCGTGTGAGAGCTTCTGCTCCACGGGCATGGTCGTGGTGATGGGCGAGGTCAAGTCCGAAGCCTATGTCGATATCCAGACCACGGTCCGCAACACCATCAACCGGATCGGTTACAACAAGGCCGAGTACATGTTCGACGGGAACTCCTGCGGCGTGATGTCCGCCCTGCACGAGCAGAGCGCCGACATCAACCGCGGCGTGGAGCGCGCCGAGGCCGATGACCAGGGCGCCGGCGACCAGGGGATGATGTTCGGCTATGCCTGCCGCGACACCGAGGACTATATGCCGCTGCCCCTGTACCTCAGCCACTTCCTGCTGAAGATCCTGGCTGACATCCGTCACCAGGAGCCGGAGCTGATGCCGTACCTCCGCCCGGACGCCAAGTCCCAGTTTACCATCGAGTATGACGGGGACACGCACCAGCCCGTGAAGGTCCATACCATCGTCCTGTCCACCCAGCACGACGAGTTCGTCCCGGAGAGCCTCGGCCGGATGTCCTATGCCGACGCGGTCCGCGAGTTCGGCCAGGCCAAGGTCGATTTCGAGATGCAGGCGAAGATCCGCTACGACGTGGAAACCATCCTGATCCCGCGCCTGAAGGCCGCCCTCCCGGAGGAGACCGCGAACCTTATCCATGACTATATCCTGCACGTGAACCCCACCGGGAAGTTCGTCATCGGCGGCCCCCACGGCGACACCGGCCTCACCGGCCGCAAGATCATCGTCGACACCTACGGTGGCAAGGGCGCCCATGGCGGCGGCGCTTTCTCCGGAAAGGACCCGTCCAAGGTGGACCGCAGCGCGGCCTACGCCGCCCGCTACATCGCGAAGAACCTCGTCGCCGCCGGCGTGGCGGACGAGTGCCTCGTCCAGCTCGCCTACGCGATCGGCGTGGCGAAGCCCGTGAGCGTGTTCGTGGACACCTACGGCACCGCGAAGAACGGCCTGAAGGACGGCGAGATCGCGAAGAAGGTGGAAGAACTCTTCGACCTCCGCCCGGCGAAGATCATCCAAAAGTTCGGCCTGAAGAACCCGATCTACACCCCGACGGCCTCCTACGGCCACATGGGCAGAACGCCTTATACCAAGGCGGTTACGGTCCAGGGCAAGCCCAAGATCGTCCAGTTCTTCGGCTGGGAGCTCCTGGACAGCGTCCCGGCCGTGAAAAAGGCCTTCGGGCTGTCGTAGGGAGATTCCTTTGTCGGTCTTCGACCTCCTCGGAATGACATCGCATGTCATTCCGTTTTTTTTTGTCATTCCGAACGAAGCGAAGGAATCTACAATCGTTTTATTATTCCGAAATTTATTGTACCTTTGCGCCCGGTTAGTTGAAAGGGATTATTCCAACTTTATTTCTATAACAACTTATGAGAAACGCTTTCAAAAGCATCCTGCTCGCCGTCACCATGTTGATAGCGGGTACTTTCGCCTATGCCCAGGTGACCACCGCCGTCATCAGCGGCCGCGTCTCTGACAAGAACGGTCCTGTGGCCGGTGCTACTGTCATCGCCACCTATGGGCCGACCGGTTCCACTTACTATGCAGTCTCCAACGAGAACGGTAACTATCGTATCAGCGGCATCACGCCCGGCGGTCCTTACACGGTCGACATCGAGCTTCTGGGATACCGGAAGGTCGAGAACCAGAACGTGTATGCTCCCCTCGGTGAAAACGTCATCGTCAATGGCGCCCTCGAAGATGAAGCGCTGAATCTGGACGCTGCGGTTTTCATCGCCGACGGCAACGATTCCGGAATGAACATCAAGCGTTCCGGCGCCGGTACTTCCGTGAGCCAGCGTACGATGCAGGCCCTCCCGACGGTCAACCGCAGCATGAACGACGTGATGAAGCTCACCCCGCAGGCTTCGACGACCTCCAACGGTCTGGCCGTCGGTGGTGGTAACTACCGTTCCTCCTATGTCACGGTCGACGGCGCCGCGTTCAACAACGCCTTCGGTATCGGCTCCAACCTGCCGGCCGGCGGCAGCCCGATCTCCCTCGACGCCATCGAGCAGATGAGCGTGAACATCACTCCGTTCGATGTCCGTCACTCCGGCTTTACCGGCGGCGCGATCAACGCCGTCACGAAGAGCGGTACGAACGAGTACCACGCTTCCGCCTACAACTACTATACTTCGGACAAGGTCCGTGGTTACAAAGTTGAGGGTGAAGACCTGAACAGGACGACGTTCCTGAACAACACCACCGGTTTCACCGTGGGCGGTCCCATCATCAAGAACAAACTCTTCTTCTTCATCAATGCCGAGTACACGGCCGACACAGTGCCCGGTTCCAACAAGGTCGTGAGCACCGCTTCCGGCCGGGTGGACCCGAATTTCGTTCCGAACACCGACGTCGTCCGTCCTACCGAGTCCTTCATGCAGGAAGTCCTTTCGACGCTCGAAACCAAGTACGGTTACAATCCCGGCCGTTACCAGGGCTATTCCCTGAGCACCCCGGACTATAAGATCATGGGCCGCCTGGACTGGATCATCAATGCCGACAACAAGCTGAACCTCCGGGTCAGCCACACCCATACGTTCGACTCGAACTCCCCTTCGAGCTCCGTGAACCCGATCAACCCGAACCCGTACGACCGGAACAACTACGGCCGCACGTCGACCTATGCGCAGTTCTTTGAGTCCAGCCGCTACTACCAGGAGCAGAACTTCACCTCCGTCGCCGCCGAACTCAATTCCCGTCTTTTCGACGGTAAGGCCGCCAATATGTTCCGTGCCACCTGGTCGCACCAGAATGAGCCGCGCAGCTTCGTGGGCGGCAACTTCCCGACCGTGGATATCCTGGAAAACTATGTGGACAAGGAGGGTAAGACGAACAAGGCCGTCCTCACCTCTTTCGGTCCGGATCCTTTCACCTATGGCAACCTCCGCGACGTGCATACCGTCGTGGTGACGGACGAGCTCAGCTGGTCCGCCGGCATCAACAACTTCGTGGCCGGTCTCCAGTACGAGTATGACAACACCAAGAACGGCTACATGCAGGGCGGTCTCGGTTACTACGTCTATGACAGCTGGGAGTCCTTCCTTTCCGAAGGGAAGCCGGTGGCCTTCGCCATCACCCACGCGAACCGGGACGACCTCCAGCAGGTGTATCCTTCCTTTGCCTATCACCAGGCTTCCGCCTATTTCCAGGACGAGTTCGACTTCAGCGACTACTTCAAACTCACGGTGGGTCTCCGCGCCGAGCTTCCGTTCTATCCGACCATCGCCGGCAACGAGAACAAGGAGTTCCTGACGCTCGCCGCCTCCAGTCAGTCGATGAAGGGTCTGAGCACGGCTGACATGCCGAAGGCCCGTCTGAACCTCTCCCCGCGCATCGGTTTCAACTGGGACGTCCTGAAGAATCGCAGCCTCATCGTCCGCGGCGGTTCCGGCCTTTATACCGGCCGCATCCCGTTCGTGTGGATCGTCTCTGTCGCCGGTAACAGCAACTGCCTGCAGGCCCAGTATATCGATACGGACGGAACCAATCCCAATACTCCGACCTTCCATGCCAACACCGAGGACATCCTGAAGGATATCTACGGCGGAGCGTTCAAGGCGCAGGATCTGGCCGCCCCGACCGGCGCCACCATCCTTGACAAGAACCTCATGATGCCGACCACGTGGAAGAGCTCCCTCGCTATCGACATGAACCTCCCGGGCGGTATCAAGGGTACCATCGAAGGGATTTACAATTATGACTTCAACGCCGTCGAGGCGCTCCGTCTCGGCTACGTCGAGGGCGATGGCGTCCAGCTGCCCGGAGAACCCGCGAAGCGTACGTCCTGGACTTCCGAGAAGATCAAGAACAGCATGGGCGGAACGGTCGCTCCGTATTACCTGACCAATTCCGACCTGCACGGTTCCTATTATTCCGTGACGGCGCAGCTGTCCAAGAACTTCAACAATGGCCTCAGCCTGATGGCGGCCTATACCCGCAGTGACTCCAAGTCGATCCAGGAAGGCTACGGCGACCAGGTCTCCTCCCTGTTCTCCGGCGGCAACTACAGCGTGAACGGCTCCAACAAGCCGGAGCTCGGCCATTCCGCCTTCGTCTCCCCGAACCGCGTCATCGCCAACGTCAGCTACAAGATCCAGGAAGGCAAGCACCTGGCCACCACGCTGGGCCTGTTCTATGAGGGTTTCAATCACTGCTATGTGGCCGGTTATTCCTACACGAGGTATTCCTATACCGTCGGCGTTCGTTCCGGCAATTACGTGAATGACGTTACCGGCGTGGGCGGCTCGCAGAACCTTATGTACATCCCGACCGATGCCGATCTCTCCAAGATGACTTTCAAGGACGAGGCCAACAAGGAGGCGTTCAAGAACTTCATCGAGAACGACAGCTACCTCTCCAAGCACCGCGGCGAGTATTCCGAGCGTGGCGCGAAGGTCGCCCCCTGGCAGCATCGCTTCAACCTGAAGCTGGCGCAGGACTTCGTCTTCTTCAATTCCGTCAAACCGACCACCGTGCAGCTTGGTGTCGATGTCCTGAACGTCGCGAACCTGCTGAACTCCAATTGGGGCCTCACCAAGCAGGTGAGTTCCGACAATATCCTGGAAATCAGCAAGACGAACGCCGAAGGCGTGTACACCTTCAAGGAGCCGACCGTGAAGCCTTACCGCAACACGTTCAACACCTGGCAGCTGCTGCTTAGCGCAAGGTTGTTCTTCTAGGATCCCGAATCCTTCCCGACGGGGCCCCTTGAAAAGGGGTCCCGTTTTTTATTGTGCTTTTGAAGAATTATCGTTAAATTCGCAAAATGGAAAACTATATAATTTAAGCACGATAACCTTATGAGAAATCCCTTCAAAAGCCTTGTGCTCGCGTTCATCACGATGTTCGCAGGCATCGCTGCCTCCGCGCAGGTGACCACGGCGTCCCTCGGCGGACGGGTCGTGGACCAGAACGGAGAGCCGGTCATCGGCGCCGCCATCGTGGCCATCCACGAGCCTTCCGGCACCAGCTACGGCTCCGTGACCAACGTGGACGGTCTCTACACCATCCAGGGTATGCGCACCGGCGGCCCTTACCGGGTCGAGGTCTCCTGCCTGGGCTACCAGCAGGTGAACTACACCGATGTCACCCTCTCCCTGGCCGAAACGTTCAACCTGAACGCCCAGCTTCCGGAGTCCTCCGAGTTCCTCTCGGAGGCCGTCGTCATCGCGGCCCCGACCTCCAAGTTCGCGGCCGTGGAGAAGACCGGCGCCTCCACGAACATCTCCTCCCGCCAGATGATCGAGATGCCTACCATCAGCCGGAGCTTCTCCGACATGGCCAAGCTCTCGCCTTACGGCGGTAACGGGATGAACTTCTCCGGCAGCTCCGGCCGTTCCACCAACTTCACCGTGGACGGCGCGAACGTGAACAACAACTTCGGTCTCTCGACGGCCCTGCCGGGCGGCGGCAACCCGATTTCCATCGACGCCATCGAGGAAATGCAGGTGGTCGTGTCCCCGTACGACGTCCGTCAGTCGAACTTCATCGGCGGCGGTATCAACGCCATCACGAAGTCCGGTACGAACACGTTCAAGGGGACGGCCTATGCCTATTACCAGAACGAGAACATGCACGGCAACCGCGTGGACGGCGTGGACCTCGAGCGCACCCCGGAGAGCAAGACCACGTACGGCTTCACCCTGGGCGGCCCGATCATCAAGAACAAGCTGTTCTTCTTCGTCAACGCCGAGCGCTCCCCGAGCCCTTCCGAGATCATCAAGTGGCGTCCTTCCGAGGACGGCGTGGAGGACGAGACCCGCATGATCACCCGTGTCAAGATCTCCGAGGCCGAGCAGATGCGGAACTTCCTCATCAAGAACTACGACTACGATCCGGGTTCCTACAACAACTACAACAAGGACCAGGGCAACCTGAAGCTCCTCGCCCGCATCGACTGGAACATCAGCCAGAAGCACCATCTGGCCCTCCGGTACAACTACACGAACAACAACAAGTGGACGGCTCCGTCCACTTCCCGCGACGTGTCCGACATGAGCTTCGGCATGGTCTCCAAGTACGGCCTCGTGTTCTCCAACTCGCTGTACAACCAGATGAACAACCTCTGGACGGTCTCCGCGGACTTGAACTCCCGCTTCTCGGACAAGGTTTCCAACCAGCTCCTGGTCACGTACTCCGACATCCAGGACGTCCGCGGCAATGACGGCGGTTTCTTCCCGTTCGTGGAAATCCTCGCCGGCGACCTCGGTTCCGACTACGCCAACGAGCCTTACATGGACTTCGGTACCGAACTCTTCACCTACCGGAACAAGGTCCAGAACACGGTGCTGAACGTCAAGGACGACGTCACCCTGTACCTGGGCTCCCACAAGGTGACCGCCGGCGCCAGCGTGGAGGCCCAGATGGCCCTGAACACCTACATGCGCAACGGTACCGGCATGTTCCGGTTCGCCAGCATGAGCGACTTCATGGCGGGCAACGCCCCGATCGAGATGGCCTTCGACTGGGGCTTCGACGGGGACGAATATCCTTCCGCGAAAGTGCGTTTCGCCCAGATCGGCGCCTATGTCCAGGATGAATGGACCGTGAACGACCGCGTCAAGCTCACCGCCGGCCTGCGTCTGGACAACCTGTCCTTCAACAACAAGGACGTCATGACCAACAACGCGACCTACAAGCTCGACTTCGGCGGCAAGCACGTGGACACCGGCAAATGGCCCAAGACCAGCATCCAGGTGAGCCCCCGTCTGGGCTTCTCCTGGGACGTCTTCGGGGACAGGAGCCTGAAGGTCCGCGGCGGTACCGGCCTCTTCTCCGGCCGTATCCCGCTGGTGTTCTTCACCAACATGCCTACCAACGCCGGTATCGTGAAGGGCCGTATGACCCGCATGAAGGATCCCGAGGTCCTGAGCCGGATGATGGCCGGCGGCCACCTCGTGACCGACCGCTGGGCGATCCTCGACATCCTGAACGGCATCGACCCGGACAAGTATCCGACCAGCATCACCCCGGAGACGGCCCCCGCCCCGAGCGAAGTCGCCGGCGTGGACTACAACTTCAAGATGCCGCAGGTGTGGAAGAGCTCCCTCGCCGTCGACTACACCTTCCCGTTCTCCTTCCCCCTGACCATCAGCGCCGAGTACATCTTCAACAAGACCATCAACGGCGTGATGCTCACCAACTACAACATCCCGGAGGACAACGCCGGCTGGGTGACCTTCAACGGCCCCGACAAACGGCACATCTATCCGGCCGACTACCGGTACACCAGCAAGGACGCCTACGTCCTGACCAATACGAACAAGGGCTGGGGCTCCATCGCCACCATCTCCCTGAACGCGCAGCCGGTGCAGAACCTCAGCATCACGGCGGCCTACACGCACACCGTGAGCAAGGAAATCACCGGCATGCCGGGCTCCAACGCCTCCGCCGCCTGGAAGTACATCCCTTCCGTGGACGGTCCTAACTACAACATCCTGCACAACTCCTCCTACAACCTGCCCGACCGTCTGATGGCCTCCGTCGCCTACACCGACGCCGCGCACAACCATTGGAGCCTGTTCTACGAGGGTCTCCGCTACTCGGGCAACAGCTATGTCTACGGCAACGACCTGAACGGCGACGGCAACGCCTACGACCTGATGTACATCCCGGCCAACAAGAGCGAGATCCGCTTCATCGACGGGGACAACGAGGCCCGCTACTGGGAATTCGCCGCGCAGGACGCCTACCTCACCAAGAACGCGGGCAAGTACGCGGAGGCTTATGCCGTGAACCAGCCGATGCGCCACGTGTTCGACTTCCGCTTCGCCCACGACTTCATCGTGAAGGTGGGCAGCGTCCGCAACACCCTGCAGGTGAGCCTCGACGTCCAGAACGTCAGCAACCTGTTCAACTCCCGCTGGGGCGTGACGAAGGGCTTCAACCCGGACGTCCCCAACGCCAGCGGCAACGCCAAGATCCTGAAGTACGAGCGGACGGATCCGGACGGCGTCCCCGTGTTCTCCACGATGGTGGATTCCGGCGTGAAGACCTGGGACTACCAGCACAGCCTCGGCAACTGCTGGTACATGCAGATCGGCGTCAAGTACATGTTCAACTAACCTCTAAGCACGCGACGATATGAAACTCTACAGATTCTTCCTTTCCATCCTCGCCGGTGCGGCGCTCGCCGCCGGCTGCGTGCAGGAGCAGGTCATCTCCTCCCTGGACAGCTTCCAGGTGGAGAATTCCTATCTGAGCATTGCCCTGGAAGGCGGCATTGCCAATACCGCCGTCAAGGCGACGGCCCAGTGGTCCTTCGAGGACGCCACCGTTCCCGAGTGGCTCACCGTCACCCCGCGAAGCGGCGGTTCCGAGGTCACCGGCATCGTGTTCGCGGCGGACGCGAACACCGGCTCGTCCGCAAGGACGGCCAACCTCGTGGTGAACGTGGGCAGCCGCAAGCAGCGCTTCACCGTGATCCAGGCCGGACCGGGCGCCTACGAGGCCCCGATCTCCACGATCGCGGAAGTGATGGCGGGCAACGACGGCCAGACCTTCCGGGTCCGCGGCACCGTGACCACCATCTCCAATACGAACTACGGCAACCTCTACGTCCAGGACGAGACCGGCACCATCTACATCTACGGCCTGTTCAACGCGAAGGGGCAGTATCCGAAGGACGCCGGCGGCTGGAACACATTCGGAGTCGAATCGGGCGACATCATCACCGTCCAGGGTCCGCGCACCCTCTATAACGGCACCACCCTCGAGCTCGTGGACGCCACCCTCATCAAGGTGGAGAAGTCCCTGATCAGCGTCGAGCCGGGCGAGATCGCGCTCGAGAGCGCCGAGGCGGGCACCTTCACCATCTCCGTGGTCTCCAAGGCCGACGGCATGGCGGTCCTCCCGTCCGAGAGCTGGATCAAGCTCACCGACATCGCGGCGGGCGAAGGCGGCGCGGCCGTCTACAGCTTCGCCTACGAGGCCAACACCACCACGGCCGCCCGCACGGCGTCCGTCGTGTTCAAGGCCACGAATTCCTCCAAGAGCGTGTCCGTGAGCCAGCCGGGCGTTCCGCCGACCGGCCAGAGCATCACCGAGATCGTGGCCCTGCCGGACAACTCCGGCGTGGAGACCCTCGAGTCCACCGTCGTGGCGAAGACCGCCAAGGGCTTCGTGCTCTCCGATGGAACCACCGCCATCTATGCCTATGACAGCGGCGCCAATGCCGTCGAAATCGGCGACAAGGTGAAGGTCCTCGCGACCAAGACCACCTACAACGGCGTTCCTGAACTCGCTACGATCACCTCCGTCGAGAAGACCGGCACCGCCGCCGTCGTGCACCCGACGGTGAAGGATATCACGGCCGGCGCCCTCGACTATGCGGCCAGCGTCGCCGAGTACATCCAGTTCAAGGGTGTCCTCAAGAAGTCCGGCAATTACTACAACGTGGAAATCGACGGGGTGGACGCCGGTACCAAGCAGGGCAGCCTGGTGCAGCCGGTCGAGGCCGTCGGCGCCGATGCGTTCGATGGCAAGGCCATCACCGTGACCGGTTACTTCAACGGTCTCTCCGGCGGCGGCAAGTACATCAATGTCATCGTGACGAAGATCGTCGATGCCAATGCCAAGGGCACCCTCACGAACCCGTACACCCCGGCGGAAGCCGCCGACGCCGTGAAGGACCTGAAATGGACCTCCAACACGGACTATGAGTCCACGGACGAAGTGTATATGAAGGGCAAGATCTGCAAGATCGCCAACAAGGGCACCTACACCGAGGGCGGCACCTACGGCAACGCTTCCTTCTACCTGTCCGCCGACGGTACGGGTGACGGCGAGTTCTATGTGTTCCGCGCCCTCTATCTCGGCAACAAGAAGTTCGAGGCCGGCCAGACCGACATCAAGGTGGGCGACGAAGTGGTCGTCTACGGCAAGCTGATGAACTATCAGAACAACACGCCCGAGACCGTCTCCGGCAAGGCCTACCTCTATTCCCTGAACGGTAAAACCGAATAACCAATGCTTCGCAATATGAAACTCAGAACACGTATGTTCGCCCTTCTGGGCCTGGCGGCCGCCCTCGTCGGCTGCCGGCCCGAAGAGGCAGATATCCTGCTCCCGGAGATCAAGATCGCCGGACCGGCGCTCACCTTCGACGCGGAGACCAAGCTGGCCTCGTGCCCGCTGGACATGCAGCTGGTGAACATTCCGCTGACCGTCACCGCGAACCGCGACTGGACGGCCGACATCAACTGGGACGCCGACGAGATTCCGTGGATCGCCGTGACGCCGGAATCCGGCGTCGCCTCGGACCAGCCCCAGTCGGTGACCCTCACCGTCCTGAACAACGCCGGCTACAACCGCAACAAGCGGGTGAAGTTCTCCATCGGGTATGACTACAAGACCATCGACATCACCCAGACCGGCGAGCGCGGCGAGGAAATCATCGGCACGCTCGACAACCCGCTCACCGTGGCGGGCGCCATCAAGTACGTGAAGAGCCTGGGCGCCGACGTCCAGAGCTCCTCCGGCGTGTACGTCAAGGGTAAGATCTCCCGGATCGACGAAGGCAACAACTTCGCCTCCAGCGGCACCTACGGCAATGCGACCTTCTACATGTCCGACGACGGCGCCACGACCTCCGACCAGTTCTACTGCTACCGCGTGATCTACCTCGGCAACAAGAAGTGGACCTCCAAGGATCCGGACGTGAAGGTGGGCGACGACGTGATCATCTACGGTCATGTGGTGAACTACAAGGGCAACACGCCCGAGACCGTCCAGGGTACCGCCTTCATCTACGAGCACAACGGCGTGAACCGCGGCACGGACGAAGGCGGCGGTGGCGGCGCCGAAGGCACGCCCGCCGGCACCGGCACGGCGGCCGACCCGTACAACGTGGCG
>JAEEGJ010022030.1_pt1 | contig 13586 bp, 12 predicted proteins | sample 8958761 | NCBI WGS metagenome assembly JAEEGJ01 (sample SAMN16246546, study PRJNA631951) | gut metagenome | biome: gut microbiome; feature: rumen; material: RS-attached | host: Bos | place: Iran: Karaj | collected 2018-10 | reverse complement strand
TGCAATGGCATGATGAGGGCAAGTACCACTGGGACTTTGTGCAGATTCAGATGAATTACGTCGACTGGAGTTTCGCCGAAATCGACGGTGAAGGCGTCAATTCCTCATACCTCTATGAGGAGCTGCATCGCCGTGGCATCCCTGTGGTCATCATGGAGCCGCTGTTGGGAGGCCGTCTTGCCAAACAGCCCGACTACATCGTGAAACAGATGAAGGAACGTGAGCCGGAGACACCTGTCGCCCGTTGGGCTTTCCGCTATGCCGGCACCCCCGAAGGCATCCTCACCGTCCTGAGTGGCATGACCTACATGGAGCACCTGGTCCAAAATGTGGAGACCTACTCGCCACTGCGGCCCATCACCCCCGAAGAGGACGAGTTCCTAATGAGCGTTGCCGAGCAGTTCATCAAGCTGAAGACCGTACCTTGCACCGCATGTAACTACTGCATGCCCTGCCCTTATGGGCTCAACATCCCTGCCGTGTTCTCCTATTACAATGAATGCGTCACTCAAGGCAGGATGCCCACTGGCAACCGTGAGGCACAGGCGTTTTGGGAAGCCCGCAAACGCTTCCTCATCGGCTATGACCGCAACATACCAGGATTACGTCAAGCCAGCCACTGTATCGGCTGCAACCAATGTACAGACCACTGTCCGCAGGAAATCAACATTCCAGAGGAATTGCACCGCATCGACGATTACGTAGAACAATTGAAACAGATGTGATACTAATAGGAATCAAGCCATTTTACGGGCAACGACAAGGCTGAGCACTAGGGATAGGCTCAATGTCGCCCAAAAAGTGTGGTTGTTTTTTGACCAGCAAGTCGAGGACGACCTTCACTTTGGCCAAGGCTTCGCGAAGGTGATTCTTTACATATATCTTTCTACCCGCCGTGTAGTCTTTAGCACTATAAGCGATGGCATCAAGGCTATAATGCTCAGCGATATATATGGCGCGTTCATTGTGCCATTGTTGCGAAACCACCGTCACTGAATCCTGAGCGAATACCTTCTTGGCCCGAACCATGGAATCGAAAGTGCGAAATCCAGCACAATCAAGGTAGATGACTGAGTCGGGCACTCCTCTTTCGATGAGCGACTTCCGCATCGACTCGGGCTCGTTGTAATGGCTCACATGATTGTCGCCGCTGAGCAGCAGATAGGAAACTTTGTTGGCAAAGTAAAGCTCTGCCGCAGCATCCATACGGTATTGGTAATATCGGTTCGAGCGGCCATTCTTGACAGGAACCGTACCCAAAACCAATCCAACCTTACGATATGGCACCTCACTTACCTCAGCATATACCCTACCCTTGGCCTGTTGTTTTACCACCAGATTGCAGATGCCTATCACACCACCGCAAACCACCATAATCAATACAAGGGCAATGAAAAAGTATCTGCCCCAACAACGTTTTGCTCTCATTTCACAATATTATAAGTTTAGACGGCAAAGATAACATTTTTTATTGGCAAAAGCACTATTTTTGCGGCTCACTATTTCATCTTGATGAAAACTGGAAACAGAGAAAAAGAGATCTACAAAGTAACCCTTGTCGGCGGAGCTGTCAACGTCATTCTACTGCTGTTCAAATTTGTGGCAGGCATCGTGGGACACAGCTCGGCCATGATTGCCGATGCCGCGCACTCACTCTCTGATTTTGTGACGGACGTCATCGTGCTGGTGTTTGTGAAGATCAGCAACAAGCCGCAAGACAAGACACATGACTATGGGCATGGGAAATACGAGACCTTGGCATTGACCATTATCGGCATTGCCCTGATGGCGGTTGCCATCGGTATTATCGTGAAAGGTGCGTTGAAGATTGCAGCTTGGGCTAATGGCGAAGCACTTGTGGCGCCTGGGATGCTAGCCTTCTGGGCGGCTATCGTCTCCATCGTGTTGAAAGAAGCAGTGTACCGCTATTCCATCATCAAGGCAAGGAAACTGAACTCGAAAGCCGTGGAAGCCAACGCCTGGCATCATCGTAGCGATGCTTTGTCGTCCATCGGCACGGCAGTGGGTATCGGTGGCGCCATCTTTTTGGGACAACGTTGGACCATCCTCGACCCCATCGCCTCCGTGGTAGTAGGTGCCTTCATCGTCAAGGTAGCCTTCGACCTGCTCAAAAACGGCATTGGTGACCTCATGGAGCAGTCGCTTCCCGACCAAGTTGAGGACGAAATCCTGAAGATGGTGGCAGAAGTGCCTGGCATTGCAATGCCACATGACCTGCGTACACGACGTATCGGTAATCACTATGCCATCGAACTCCATATCCTGATGGACGGTAATCTGACATTAAAAGAAGCACACGACAAAGCTTCGGAGGTGGAAGACCTGCTCCGTCAGCATTACGGAGAAGAGACCCATGTGGCTGTGCACGTGGAGCCGAAAGAAGAGTAAAAAACTGAAATAACAAGGCTGTATATTCGAAAATTTGTATTTTTGCGGTCAACTCATGATATAAACCACAAAAAAACTAAACAATGAAAAAACTACTTGTTGTTTTAGCTTTCGTAGCTGCATTTTGCATTACCGAAAAAGCACAGGCCCAACTGAATATCCATGTGGGTTATGCGCCCGAATGGATGAAAACCTCTACCCCAACGCATGACACTACATTCTTTTATAATGGAATCTTTGTCGGTCTGGATTGGACCTTCGACCTCACCGACAACCTCAGTCTCACCACCGGGGCGCAGTACAGGATGAATTTAAGGGATGTGTCGGAAGACTATGGGATCGTCATTCCCCTTATTACCCACGGTCTTATTCGAGAGCGGCAGACGCTTGTCGACATCCCAATCCTTTTGAAATACAACATACCCGTTAGCAACCAAATCACCTTCAACCCGTTTGTTGGTCCGATGTTGAGTTGGGGTATTCAAGGCAAGACCACAGAAATAGTCACTTTCCCATACAACACGGAATTGCATCATGAATGGTACGGCGACAATGGTTACATGAAACGTTTCAACGTATACGCCAAAGCAGGAGTCGAAGTGAGTTTCAAACGCTTTACCATCTCCGTTGGTGGACGTTACGGATTCCTCGACCTCAACAAGCGCAACACCGGCACCACCATCAAAACCTATGGCTTCTTCGCCAGCTTCGGACACAACTTTTGAATAACCAGAAATGAACAAAGCACGATTTTTTCTATTCACTTTGCTGATATTCAGCACAATGCATGTATTTGCCCAAGGCAATTGGAACTACAGCGTCGGCCTTGGAGCCTCACTTAACACAGGCAACGTCAACAACTGCAACATAAGCAACGACGGTTCGATAATCCGCAACGACAGCATTGTCGCTTTCGATTTCAACTACAAGTTTCTTTACAGTTCCCTCATCCACAAGAGCAGCATAGGACAAGATTGGGAGAGAACCAATTTTGAGATCAATAGTGGCGTCAAACTGGACTTGTACCAGTATGGTAAGTATTCGCCTTTTCTGGCTTGCGAAATGCTTACCAACAAGTTCAAAGGATACGACCTCAAGATGAGCGGGCTGATCGGCTTTAAGTTCAGGGTGTTCGTCATACCTTCAATCTGCGACTATTCCATAAGTGCCGCCTTCGTTTACGATTGGTCCAAATTCACTGACCCAACCGTCCTCCCCAACAACAACTACCGCATCTCGATACGTCCCAAAGTGAAGCAAAAGATTGCCGACAACTTGACGCTGCTTCATTGTACGTTTTATCAACCTTCGGTACTTGATTGGAACGACTACATCATCAACAGCTTAACAAAACTACAAACGAAAATCACAAGGAAACTCTTCCTTGACCTATCGTTCACGTATGAATACCGCAGCCGTGTGCCCTCTGAAAACTATAGGCATCACGATATCTTAACCGAAGTATCGCTAAGACTAAAGATATAAAAGCGACATTGGTTCCCCTTAATAGATTATTCATACCTTAAAGCGTTGATCGGGTCGGTACGCGAAGCCTTCAAGGCAGGGAAGAAACCGGAAATAAGACCAAGGATGGCACACGAGACGAAGGAAATAACCATCCATCCCACATTGACGACGTAGGGCAGCGACATGGCCAACGAGACCACGTAGGAAAGCAGCAATCCCAATAACAGGCCTATCACGCCACCGATAAGGCTCAGGATGATACTCTCGGTGAGGAACTGCATCAGGATGGCTGAGTTCTTGGCTCCGATGGACATACGCAGACCAATTTCCTTGGTACGTTCGGTCACGGTGACATACATGATGTTCATGATGCCGATACAGCCTACCAGCAAGGAAATCAAGGCGATGGCAACCAGAACCGTTGTTATCATACCCGTCATGGACGACATCATTTCCAACATCTCCTGCTGAGTACGCACTTCAAAGTCATTATCGCCTCCTTCAGGAATCTTGTGTGAAGCACGCAGAATGGACTCAATCTCCTCCACAGCGGCGTCAGCCACATTTTCGGAAGCTGCCGAGCACACAATTTGCTGGATGTAGTCAACGCCCAACATACGTTTCTGCACGGTCGAATAAGGCATCACGACGAGGTCATCCTGGTCCATGCCCATGCTATTCTCACCACGTTCTTTTAAGGTGCCAATGACCTTAAAAGGCATGTTGCCCACACGGATGGTCTTACCGATGGGGTCTTCACCATCTTCGAATAGCTCTTCCACTATGGTTTGGCCTATCAAACCGACCTTGGCATATTTCTTCACGTCCTCGTCGGTAAAGTTCACACCTGTGGCGATCTCGTACTTTCTGATTTCAAGGTAATCGGGCGAGCCACCGTAGACCGTGCCCGACCAGTTTTTGGAACCATTCACCAGCTGTCCGCCGCTGTTCACCACAGGGCTAACCGCTGTGACATTTTTGGCGTTTTTGGCAATCAACTCGCAGTCATGCACTTTCAGCGACTGCACATTGCTCGAACCCATGCTGACGCCGCCTCGCCTTTGGTTGGCACGCATCACCATGATAAGATTGGTGCCCATGTCCGACAATTGATTGGCTGTGCTTTGCTTCAGTCCCTCGCCTAGGTTGACCACTGCGATGACGGCAGCGATACCAATGACGATGCCAAGCATAGAAAGAGCCGTGCGCGTCTTGTTGCGCAGCAGGGCTTTCACCGAAATCCGTATAAGGTTCAGAATATCCATATCAATAGTCGTTTTCTACGGGCAGAGCTGCGAGGGCTTCAACCGCCGATTTGGTCGCAACGGGTTCATCACGAAGGATGTGGCCGTCGCGCAGGAATATCGTTCTACTGGTAAACACTGCGATGTCAGACTCATGCGTCACGAAGGCAATGGTCTTGCCCTGTTCGTGAAGGTTCTGGAAAAGACTCATAATTTCATAAGAGGTGCGGGTGTCAAGGTTACCTGTGGCTTCGTCGGCCAACACGATAACAGGGTCGTTCACCAAGGCACGCGCGATGGCCACACGCTGCTGCTGACCACCCGAAAGCTGGTTGGGCATGTGGCCCATGCGGTCTTTCAAGCCAACAAGTTCCAAGGCATGTTGTGCTTTCTCATGACGCTCGCGATGCGATACCTCGGGGTTATACACCAAGGGCAGCTCCACATTCTCTAATGCCGAAGTGCGTGGCAAGAGGTTGTAGGACTGAAACACAAAGCCGATTTTACGGTTGCGGATGTCCGACAACTCGTTTTTACTTCTTTCCCTGACCGAGATGCCATCGATATAATATTCGCCCGCTGTAGGTTGGTCGAGACAGCCGAGGATATTCAGCAAAGTGGATTTGCCACTGCCCGAAGAGCCCATGATGCTCACGAACTCACCCTGACAGATGTCGAACGACACGCCTTTGAGGGCATGCACCTCCTCGCTGCCGACGATGAAAGTCCGCTTGAGGTTCTCAACCTTGATAATAGATTGCGCACTCATGACGTAAAAGGTTTATTGTGGTGGAGGACCGCTCGGAGCGCCACCGCTCTTGTTGTTGCCCTTGTTTTTGTCCCTACCGGGAGGGCCAGGCATGAATGGATTCTCGCCCTTCTTCACGGTCTTCTCCTTGGTGACAAACTGAGCCGAAAGCACCACCGAGTCGCCAGCTTGCACGCCTTGTTCAATGATCTTGTATGCACCGTCGCTCATGCCCACCTTGACGGGACGTGGCATCATATTGTCGCCTTTCTTTATCCAAACCATACTGCCACCTGCCATCGAAGGTTTGTCCATTTGAGGCCGCTCACCTTGCGGAGGCTCGGGCATCCCTTCTGGTTTCTCGGGCTTGCGTATGGCTTTCAGCACCGTCTCATCGGGTGTGAAGTTAAAGGCCTCGGCGGGCACGGCCAGACCCGTCTGTTCCTCCGTGACGATGGTAACGCTGGCGGTCATGCCAGGGAAGAGCTTTTGGTCGGGGTTGGGTGCATCGATGATGACGGTGTAGGTCACCACATTGCTTGTGGTGGTAGGTTTCATGCGGATTTGGTTCACTGTACCATCGAAAGTCTCGTCCATATAGGCGTCGACAGTAAAGGATACCCTCTGCCCCACTTTCACCTGCCCGATGTCGGCTTCGTCAACGTCAGCCTCCACCTGCATCTTGGTCAAGTCGTTAGCCAAAGTAAACAAAGTAGGTGTGCTGAACGAGGCCGCCACCGTCTGACCCACCTCCACGGCGCGGTCGAGGACGATGCCATCGATGGGTGAATAGATTTCGGCATAGGCCAGGTCAACACGAGCCTGATCGTAGGAAGCTTGCGCATTCCGTTTGCTCATTTGTGCCTGGGTGTAGGTATTCTGGGCCTCTTGATAAGCCGCAAGTGTGGCTGCGTTGGCCTCATAGAGTTGCTTGGTGCGCTCGTAGGTAAGTTTGGCGTAGTTCAACTGGCTCTCGGCTGAGGTGAGGCTAGCCTTGGCACGACTGAGGCTCTGGTTGAGCGTCTGCTTGTCCAATTCGGCCATCAGCTGACCTTTCTTCACCACGTCGTTGAAATCGACGTAGATCTTTTCCACCTTACCTGACACCTGCGTACCGACTTCTACGGTCTCCACCGGCTCGATGGTGCCTGTAGCAGTGACAGTGTTCTCAACGGTATACTCCCCAACCACATGGGTTCGGATGACCAATTCCTTGTTCGCTGATTTCGTGGCCTTCACAATCGCTATCGCTGCAATGGCCAAGACGACGACAGCCAGGATGATCAGCCATATTTTTCTTTTTTTCTTCATATATCGTATTTTTCGGTTTTCTTTTTTTTTCGGCTGCCACGGTGTGACAGCCCAACTCTAAACTCTAAACTTATAACTCTATCTTCTTGCCCATATAAATGTCCAAGATTTTCCGTTTCATCAACAGGGAATACTTGTTTTGTATGTAGGAATTGAGGGCATTCAGATAATTGTTTTGCTGTTGCAGCAACTCCACTGTGGTGATGACACCGTGTTGATACTGCGTATTATAAGCATTAAAACTCTTGCCGTAGGCTTCTTCCTTCAGTTGTGAGACCTTGTAGGCATTGAAGGCCGATACCACATTACGATAAGCCTGTACCACGGTCTGACGAACAGTAAGAGCCGATTGCTCATAATCCAATTGGGCCTGTTCAAGTGCAATACGACTCTTTTTCACATTGGCTTTGGTTTGTCCACGGCTGTAAATGGGGATGCTCATGGAGATACCCGCCGACTCGGTCGGCGTGCCGTACCACTTCAAGTTGTCGTTGCCATCGAACGACAACACACCCAAACCCACATTGGCGTTGGCAGAAATGGACGGGAAATAGTTGCCCCGTGCCATATCCACACTCTTTTCGGCAAGGCGGATGTCATAGTCACTCATGCGTAGGTCAGGCATGGTTTCCATGGCAATGCTCACGGCCTCTTCTTCAGTCGGCAGCGTGTCCTTCATGTCGTCAAGATTATCCGTATCTGGAATAATGATTTCTAAATCGTCTGTCGGGTTCATGGAGAGCAGCACCTTCATATCCAGCAAGTTGTTCTCAATATTGATGCGGGTATCGACCACATTATTTGAGTCGCTGTAGTATTGCGCCTCAAGGAGGAGCAAATCGCTTTCAAGAATTGAGCCCACCTTATATCGCGAACGGCCCTGTCTTACCTGTTCACGGCTGGTGTTGAGCACTTCGAGTTGGTAATTCAACAATTCCTGGTTGCCCAGGACGGTGAGAAAACTCTGCAAAATCTGGGCGATGAGTTGGTTGTCGTATCGCTGCAACTGAGCCTCATTGCGTTCCATGTTGAGGCGGTTCTGCTCGATGGTGTTGTTGATGTTGCCACCTTGGTAAATAGTGACCGACGAGCCCACACCCACACTGCCCGAAGTGGACCAACCGTTTTCATTGTTCGAGATGTTTTGTCCCACCGAAGCGCTCAAATTCGGCAGTCTTTGCTGTTTCGACTGTTCGTAGGTCGTCTCCAACGACTTGCCCGTCAGTTCCATCGACTTGCGTTCATAGCTATTAGCCTGAGCAAAACGCAGACAGTCTTCCAACGAAAAGCGGTAGGAATGTCTCTCCTCTTGCGCCATGGCAGGCAACAGCAGAAAAACGACAAGGAATAATGTCAAAAGTCTCTTCATTTCAGGCATGTTTTCTGATTTAACGAGCAAAAATAAAGAAAATTAAAATTCGGATTACAAAAATAATCATTTTGCCTATATTTGCGGGACAATACGAATTCTCATGCATAAGACGACTCTCTCCTTACTCATTCTCCTACTGACAGCGGCTTGTAATCGGATGCCGACAGCAGAATGGACCGAAGGCTCCAAACAGGACGACGGACGTGCATTACACACCTTAGTATTAAGAAACGTACCCGAAGGTTCGCGGGTGTGGTTTCAAGAGCTTTTCGACGGCAAAACCTCTGTGGAAGGGCCTGAAATGCACCATTATCAAGGGACATCATGGTATATCGACATCCCTTCAAGCGGTACCACCACGCTGAAGTATTACGGTCGACCGTTACCAAGGCATTCTTGGGCGCCTGAAGGATTTGTGTTCCAGCAAAAGGGCAAGCCAGACAAGCCGATTGAGGTGACTTATCATTATTTGGAGTCACCCAAAAACGAAACTTCCAACGATGGTTTTAATTGTAGTTATGAAGTCCAGTCCAGCGACATCATCCCACAGGTAAAACGTATCCAATATGGCACCGATCTGATGGAAGCAACCGAAACCCATCCTGCCGGATGGTATCGCATCACCATTGGCGTTGATGGAGAACCAAAAGTAGAGGCCGATGACGAGGATGGAGCTTATTATGCCCAGACCACGCTCTCTAAACTGCCACGTCCAATGCAGCCCATGACCATCGAGGACTGGCCAGATATGCCTTATCGTGGCTTCATGCTTGATGTGGTGCGCGACTTTCGAACGGTTGACGAGGTGCTTCAAATCCTCGATTTGATGGCCTCTTGGAAACTCAACGCCTTGCATTTCCATATCGCCGATGACGAATCGTGGTGCTTGGAAATCAAGGATTTTCCTGAACTTACTGAATATGGTGCTCACCATGCCCTCCCAAATTGGAACCTACAGGAAACCTCTGCTCTGAAACCCACAGCCAACGGTAAAATAGGGACTGCGACAAACTATACCGCAGAAGAGTACAAGCAAATCCTTCGATACGCCTGGGAACGCCGCATCGTGGTGATTCCCGAGTTCGACACACCTGGCCACTCGCGCGCTTCCATCAAAGCCATGCAAGCCTACGAGCAGCACACAAGCGATAGCAGTTTCCGCTTACAAGACCCTGCCGACACCTCGCACTATTGGTCAGCGCAGGACTTCACCGATAATGTGCTAAATGTAGATTTACCAAGCGTGTATAAGTTCTACGGTTTGGTCTTCGACGAGGTCATCCGTCTGCACCAAGAGGCAGATGTGCCGTTACCCGCCATTCATATCGGAGGCGACGAGGTGCCCGATGGCGCCTGGGCCAACCACGACCGTCATGAGATGAAGGAGATCTTTATTAACGGCATGTTGAACCTTGCCGAAGAACGCGGCATTCGTCTTGCCGGCTGGGAGGATATCGCCCGAGGCTTGGAGCCCGAGACGCAGGAACGGCTCAAGCGCTCGCTCTATTTCCTCAACGTCTGGAACACCGATGGCATCGAAGGCTTCCCCGTGGTACTCTCCCCTGCCACGTACACCTACCTCGACCTTGCTTACAGCGACGCGCCCGATGAGATTGGCCTTTCATGGGCTGGCTACGTTGACGAAAGCAAGACTTTTGCCTTGCAGCCCAAGGACTATAAGGGCGACATCATCGGTGTACAGGCGCAACTTTGGTCATCGCAGCTTCGCAAATTCGACGATGTCACTTATCAGATGCTTCCCAAAGCCCTTGGTGTTGCCGAAAGAGCCTGGAACGCGCATCCCAAATGGGCTTCCGAGGCAGACTTCGCCTCTGAGTTTAATCGGTTTTATAGCATCATCGTAGCTCGCGAGATGCCAGTTTGGGAGCAAAAGGGATTGGTGTTTAAGAAGAGATAAATCCTCAACCCCCACCCTTTTGTACTGCGGATAGGAGATGCATCAACAATTCTTATCGCAACAATCGTTGTCCCTTTCAATCTCTATGGTAGCATGGGTGATACCTTTTGTGCTCAGGGCTTCTTTCAGTGCCTTGCGCACAGCAGTGGCTTCATGCTCATCATCGATGACTACATGTGCGGTTAAAGCGTTTTGGGTGGTGCTCATCGCCCAGATGTGCAGATGATGCACATCGGTGACATGCTCAGTGTCGCGCATCAGCTGTGCTACCTTATCCACCTCGATGCCTTCAGGAACGCCGTCCAAAGCCAGCCGCATGCTGTCGCGCAGCAGTTCCCAAGTGCTAATAAGGATCACGATGGCAATAGCGATACTGATGATCGGGTCGATGATGAACCAACCTGTGTGTTTGATCACGATGCCGCTGATGACCACCCCGATACTAACTAAGGTGTCGGCAGCCATGTGGAGGAACGCACCGCGGATGTTGAGGTCGCCTTTCTGTCCGCGCATGAGCAGCACGGTCGTCAGGCCGTTGACAAGGATACCCACACCGGCTGTCCATGAGATGACAGCACCATCTATGGTTGTAGGTTCACGCAGCTTATGGATGCTCTCCGCCATAATTACGCCTACCGCGACAAGTAGTAGTATCGCGTTGGCGAGAGAGATGAGAATTGTACTCTTCTTATAGCCGTAGGTATAGTGTTCGTTGCTGTGCACTTGAACCAAATGCAATCCCACTACGACCAATACCAATGAAAAGACATCGCTCAGGTTATGCCCTGCGTCGCTCAGCAACGAAAGGCTGTTTTGCCATAAGCCCACGCCGGCTTCCACACCGACAAATAGGAGATTCAGTATAATGGCTACCCATAGGATTTTTCGTATCTGTCCGTTGTCGGCAGCCACATGATGATGGTGGTGATGACCGTGATGCTCATGGTGCTCATTGTGTTCGTGATGTTCGTGACTCATAATTACTAACTATTTTAAAATTCAATGCATATTGTATTGACTACGGGACTTCGGGACGCGCGACTACGGGACTTTTTCGTCTCGCAGTCTCGTAGTCCCGCAGTCTCGTGTCCGTGTCTCATATTCAAATTCTAATAAGCATGCACCCCACCTAATAGTAGGTTGACACCAAAATAGGTGAAAAATACACTCATGATAGCAATAATGCCATAAATATGGAAAAACAAAGGCTTCCGGAAGGTTTTCCAAAGCTTCTCGTGCAGTGGTGCGGCATAGATGAGCAAGGTGATGAGCGCCCAGACTTCCTTCGGGTCCCACGACCAGTAGTTGCCCCACGAGACATTGGCCCACACCGCTCCGATGAAGATACCGATGGCCAACAAGGCCACAGCCGGATAAAGCATCGCCGTGCTGAGACTTTTCAAACGCTTCAGACGAGCCTTGTCTTTCGGCTTGATGACGGCGATGATACCGACCACCATGATACCCAGCAACAGGGCGTAGGCAGTGACAATGGTAGAAATGTGGAGACTGAAGAATGGAGAGCGTAGTACGGGCAGCAAGGGATGGGTGAGCATCCTAATGTAGAGCACTACCAGCAAAACGACAAGCACTGAAATCCATGACCAGGTTACTGCACGGAAAACCTTGCGTCGTTCAATAAGTAGTGCCACCAAGGCCACGAAGAGCAGCGCATAGCCCAGGTAGGTCACCCCGATGCCCCATGGGTCGCGGGCGACATCGAGAACGGAGTTGCCCTGCTCGTCGTAGTCGCTTTGGTAGAAACGGTAATGCTTGTGTTTTAGGATATGGTTCATCGAGATGACGATGTCCTCTTGGCTCTCGCCATCTCGGAGTTGGAGGTAGCTCACATAGTCCTTCGGCTTCTCGCTGTCGGGATATTTCTCAATCTCGAAGCGATCCAAGACGAGGCTAAAAGGCAGTGCTTCTTTCGTGATCTCATCGCCGTGTTTGATAAAGAATTGGCTGTTAGGTCGGTTGGGTTCGAGTTTCATCCTGCCGTGTTGACCGGTGAGCATGGTGAGCAGGGCTCCCAACAAGATGAATAGGATGGCGGCATGCAAGGCGCAGACTGCCATCCTTTTCCATAGACGACATTTCGCCGCCATATAGATCATGAGACCCGCCACCAGTGCCCACGAGCCTACAAACCACCAGGTTCCATACACATGGGTCAGCGCAAACTCCGAGCCGTGCAACTTCTCGACGATGGTGCCAGCGGCCAAGACGGCAATCAGAATGATGACCAAGACTGATGTTATGTGACGAACATATTTCATAGCAGTATAATTTCAATTACGCTGCAAATGTCCGAAAAAAATCTGCATGCCAAACCTCCCTACGTTTGGCGATTTTTGGATGGGGATGTCCCCATTAATGATGGATTTGTCGGGGAAAAGGTGGTATGCATAATAAAATCCCGCCATTGCTGACGGGATTGTTCGGTTTTAAATGGTAGAGACGGTGCATGCACCGTCTCTACAAAGGATATTCAAATTGCATCAATAAATTTCACCACAGCATCGCGGTCTTTCTTGGGCAGTTCACGGAATTTCTCCACCGAGCGGCGGGCGTCGCTTTGGGCGTTACCATGCCACATGATAGCCTCGATGACCGTTTGGGCGCGGCAGTCGTGCAGACGGTCGCTGCGACCCGTGCAGATGGCCGAAAGTCCCCTACCCCACAACGGCGTGGTGCGGCACCAGCCCGTGCGGATGTCGTTCTCCATGTGGAGCTTGTGCTGGATGTAGTCGCTGTAGGGCCAAATCTTCTGGTTGGGATAGCGCGGCAGGCGCGCATCGCCGTCTTCAAAGAAGCCGGTCGGGTCGGTGAACATGTCGTCGCCGGTCTGCCACGAGGGACGGTGGCAGTAGGCACAGCCCATATCTTTGAAGAGTTCCTTACCGTGTTGGATTTCAGGATCGTCCATGTGACGGGCTGCAGGCACGGCCAAGCCGCGGTGCCACACCATGAAGTCGACATAGTCTTGGTCGCTCATCTCCGGCACCTTCAACGACTCGGGGATCTGGTCGTTCATCATCAGGTAGTTGTAGATGTCGGTCTCCACATTGCCCGTGAGGTTGTACTGCGGGAAGTAGTTGTAGAACTCAGCCTGTA
>JAEEGJ010022015.1_pt1 | contig 13594 bp, 2 predicted proteins | sample 8958761 | NCBI WGS metagenome assembly JAEEGJ01 (sample SAMN16246546, study PRJNA631951) | gut metagenome | biome: gut microbiome; feature: rumen; material: RS-attached | host: Bos | place: Iran: Karaj | collected 2018-10 | reverse complement strand
AGATCTCAAACAAATTGACGGGCTCTGAAGCTTCAACCGTCAGCTTGTCCTTGGCAGGATTCGGGAAGAGCGTAACCGTCATCCCGCTGTACTCACCAACACCTTCGACATAAGCGAAGACGGCCGTATAGTGGGCATCTTCCGTCACCGTGAAGCTGTAGGTGGCATTGGTAGAGACCTGGACACCCTCTTTCTTCCATTCGATGAACTCATAGTTATCATTTGGTGTGGCAACCAAAGTGCAGACCTCACCATATTCAAAAACACCCATTCCGCTGACTTCACCACCTTCGGCAGGCGAGGCTTCAGCAGTGATGGTGCAATTCATACGGCTAAAGTAGGCTGTGCAGTGTGTGTTTTCTGTCACCGTAAAGGTGTAGGAAGGCTGTGTGGAGACTTGGACACCGTCTTGCATCCATTTGACAAAGGCATAACCCTCATTGGGAGTGGCAACCACCGTGCAGGATGCACCATGAGGATAGGTGCCAGCACCAGAGGCTTGGCCACCATAGGCAGGATTGACTCCCGTGGTCACGACATGGGTACCTGACGTGAAGTGTGCAACATAGTCAGCATTCTCTATAGCAGTGAAGCTGTAGCTTGCGCTTGTTGAAACGACATTGCCATTCTTGGTCCAGTTGACGAAAGCAAAGCCATTGCTGGCATTGGCATTCAAGGTGACCGTTGCGCCATGGCCATAGGTTCCTGCACCAGTAACAGTACCGGCATTGGCTGGGTCAGCCACAGCGGTGATTTGATATTGGTTCTGTTCGAAATAGCCAACCAGATCGGCATCTGCTGTAACAGTAAATGAATACTCTGTGTCTGTCGACACTTGGGCACCATTCATAGTCCATCTGACAAAGTGGTAACCTTCGTAGGCAAATGCAGTGACGGTGACGACTTCGCCGTACACATAGGCTCCTTCACCAGTCACCATACCTGCATTATTCGGGTTGGCAGTGACAGTGACATAATAATGGTCTAACAAGAAGTGAGCCTCGTAGGTAGCGTCTTCAATAACGGGGAAGCTATAGGTAGGACTACCTGAGACATACTGACCATTCCTGGTCCATTTGACGAAGGTGTAGCCAGAAGCAGGCGTTGCCGTCAAAGTGCAATAGGCACCGTAAGCATAAGTGCCGGCACCTGTGATGGTACCACCATCAGCAGGAATGGCAACGGCCGTAATCACATAGTTGTTGTGGCTGAAGTTGGCGACATAGTGGCCAGCCTCTGTCACGGTGAAGCTATAGGTGTCATTGGTCGAAACCACAGTGCCGTTCTTGGTCCAGTTGACGAAAGTAAAGCCAGGACGGGCAGTAGCCGTCAACGTGGCTGTAGTGCCATAGCCATAAACACCAGTACCTGTAACTATACCACCATTCGACGGGTTGGCAGTAGCACTGATTTGGAATTCGTTCGGGGCAAATGTGGCAACATAATCACCAGCTCCTTCAACCATAAAGGAATAGGTGGCATCGGTGGAAACCACAACACCATCTTTGCTCCAATTGACGAAGATGTAGTTTTCGGCAGGTGTAGCCGTCAAGGTGCAAGTCTCAAAATGGTAGTAAATGCCTGCACCATCAACGTAACCACCCGTGACGGGGTTGGCCGTAGCCGTGATTTCGTAGCTGTTCAGTTCAAAGTTGGCCACATAGGCGGCATCTTCAGTCACGGTGATGCTGTAGTTCATACTGTTGGAGACCACATTTCCATCCTTTGTCCAATTGATGAAAGTATAGCCTTCGTTGGACGTGGCGGTCAAAGCTATCGTTGTGCCATAGTCGTAGACACCGGCACCCTCAACCGTACCACCAACCGTCGGGTTGGCCGTAACTGCGATGGTGTAGCTGTTGATTTCGAAGTTGGCCACATAGGCAGCAGCCTCAGTCACGGTGAAGGTGTAGGTGGTCTCTGTCGTGACTTCCTCACCATCCTTCGTCCAGTTGATAAAGGTGTAGCCCTCGTTGACCGTGGCGGTCAGGGTGCAAGTCTCGAAGTGGTTGTAAGTGCCTGCGCCTGCAACGCTACCACCAGCAGTCGGGTTGGCCGTAGCCGTGATTTCGTAGCTGTTCAGTTCAAAGTTGGCCACATAGGCGGCGTCTTCGGTCACGGTGAAAGTGTAGGTGGTTTCCGTTGTGACTTCCTCACCGTCCTTGGTCCAATTGATAAATGTGTAGCCCTCGTTGGCCGTAGCCGTAAGGGTGCATTCTTCGTTCTCTTCGTAACTGCCACCACCTGTGACAATACCACCTTCCGTTGGGTTGGCCGTAGCGGTGATGACAAAAGCGGGTGTAGATATGAAACCGAACACCTCAGGTGCCACGGGGTTTCCTATCATACTGTTTGTCTCAAAAACAATGGGTTCGTGTAAGCATGTGACAGCCAATTCTTGCCCAAGCGCATGGTCGTAGAGACGGAAGGTCGAAATGTTGTCTCCATCATTGCCATACACTGAAAACATAAGTAAATAGTGACCCGTCATACTTGCATACATACTTGAAGGTTTGGCATGTCCACGGCACTCTTCTCCAGCAAAAAGACCTAATTCCATATCTTCTCGCATTACCTCCACGCCATCCAGCTCTAAGATAGCCATATAGGTCATAGTGGTGGGATAGGTGTGGATGTCTAAATCAAAGTACCAATCACCATCTCGGGTTCCCTCTTGTTGAGGATTGTTGGCTCTCATGCCCAAAGCAAATGCCATTAGCATGGTCAGTAAAAAAAACTTTTTCATAAAATTTAATTTAGATTAATAATTGATTGATGATTTAATAAGTTCAAAATTGATTTGCATTATCTTTTGGCAGGAGACTTGTAGACCATAACCCTTGACTATGGTTATGCCAGCCTTTACATAAGGAACAAAGCCATATTTCTATTGTTGAAGCTGTCATAACCATAGTCACAAGTCATTGTCGCGAGGTCTCGCGTCTTTTCTTATTTGACAATCAGTTTTTCATAATACACATTCTTGCCGTTGGTGATAACTCTCAGCGTGTAAATGCCGGCAACACTTGGAGCTGCAATGCTGGCAGGCTGTTTCGTCACTTTCTCCGTCCTAAGCACAGCACCCATCGCATTGATGATTTCCACACTTACTTCTCCGTCAGCCAAACCAAGACTGAAGGTTGCACCTCTTTCCACAGGATTGGGATAGACATGCAACACACTGCCCAACTCATCGACTCCAGTATTGCTACGGAAACGCACTGTGAAAGGCTCCATAAGTGTACCCAACATAGCATTGGTGTTATAGTCGACAAAGGTTTCGGAACCGAAATATTCCTCTCCCGTTTCAGTGTTGTAAAGGCCGAATTGCAGAGCTGTGGTCTCATCGCCACTGATGACAAGCAAAGCCATATAGCGGTTAATCGGCTCAACATAGGTCAACTTCACGCTTCCACGGCATTCACCGTTGAGGTCGAAAGCGGCTAATTCATAGTTTTCCGACATAAGTTCTTCATTACCAAGATCCACAACCGCCGAAACCGTCATATTGCTGGGATAGGCATACCTATTGGTTGTCCAATGATTGTTGTCGAAAGCGACATTCCTGACAGATGGCGTAGCAGAGCGATCCAATTCAGGATAGGTGAAGGTGACAGGTTCTGAATTGTTGGAGTAGTAAAGCAAACCCATACCTGGTACAAAAGTATCGAGGAATCCAAACCATCCGCCAAATATTGGATAATAGGTGGAGTAATTGTCGGCGATTTTAACCATATCGCTTTCGGTTGGTGTCAGATTGGAAAATGCTGTAGCGATGTCCATATCGGTGATGCAGGGGTAGCCAATCCAGTTCCATCCAGGATAAAGGGTGATAGGATGGTCTGAAGGATGGACAACAGGGCCTGTTATGCTGATTTCCCCGGTGCCATTGGCCAAGATTTGGTAGGAGTCTTCATTGGTTAAACTGTTCAATGGGCCCATCCAACCAAAGTTAGGATAATACTCTTGATAATCGCCATTTTGAGCCTTGATTCGCTGACCGATGGTGCCAAGGCTTTCTTTCAACATTCCCAATCCATCGATGTTGTCTTGCTCAATATAGGTGGAATACCAGTTCCAACCATTATAGATGTTTGTGGTTTGCGTTACGGTGATTCTTTCGAAGTTACCCACATAAGTGGCAGCTTCTGTCACGGTGAAAGTGTAAACCAAATCCGTAGAAACGATTTCTCCGTTCTTCGTCCAGTTGGAGAAGAGGAATTGCTCGTCAGGCACAGCGGTCAAAGTGCAGGAAGTGCCATGGACGAAAGTGCCACCGCCGCTGACTGTACCACCATTGACAGGATGGGCCACCACCTCGATTTCATAGCTGTTAAGCTCGAAGTTGGCCACAAAGGCGGCAGCTTCCGTCACGGTGAAGGTGTAAGAAGCATTGTCGGAAACCTCCTGACCATCCTTGGTCCAATTGACGAAATGATAACCCGTATTGGGCGTGGCGGTCAAGGTGCAGCTCTCAAAGTGGTTGTAGGTGCCTGCGCCTGTAATGGTACCACCTGCGGTCGGGTTGGCCGTAGCCGTGATTTGGTAACTGTTCAGCTCAAAGTTGGCCACGTAAGCGGCATCTCCCATCACGGTAAAACTGTATGTAGCATCAGCGGAAACCACTGTGCCGTTCTTGGTCCAGTTGACAAAATGGTAACCTGTGTTGGCAGTGGCCGTCAAAGTGCAGGTAGCGTTTTCTTCATAGCTTCCCGCTCCTTCAATGGTACCACCTTCAGTGGGATTGGCCGTGGCAGTGATGTTGTAATAAACCGCACTGACAAAATCAAACACAAACGGTTCAACAGGTGAGCCGTAAGAGCCATTCACTACGAAAGTCATCGTGGTGATGCAATTCAGGTCAAGCTCTTGGTCAATACTGTGGTCATAGAGGCGGAAGCTGAGTTGATCGCCAGCGTTGCCATAAAGTGTCAAGAATACTACATAATGGTTGATAATACTATAGTAAACGTCAGAGGTCTTTTCGCGGCCACGGCATTCATCGCCACAGAAAGCACCGATTTCAAGGTCATTGGAGAATTGCTCCACACCATCGATTCTGACAATACCCAATACTGTCATAGTAGTGGGATAGGTATGAATATTGACCTCCCAGTGATAGTCGTCCGACGAGTTTTCCTGGAAGTTGGCCACCAAGTTCCTGTTGCCCGTCACAGTGAAGGAATAGTTGGCATTCGTGGAAACTTGTGTGCCGTTCTCCGTCCAGTTGGTGAAGGTGTAGCCTTCGTTAGCTGTAGCATATACTGTGCAAGATTGCCCTTGCTGGTAAGTACCGCCACCGCTCACCGAGCCACCGTTGGTCGGATTGGCCGAAACGCTGATAGTGTAGTTTTGCGGATTGGCCGTAAAGTTAGCCACCAAAGTTCTGTTACCTGTGACAGTGAAGCTATAATTTGCATCGGTTGAAACTACCGTGCCATTCTCGGTCCAATTGGTGAAGGTGTAGCCCGAGTTGGCTGTGGCTGTGAGGGTACAGTTTTGACCTTGTGTATAAGTGCCAGCTCCGCTGATTGTACCACCGTCAGTGGGATTGGCTGTGGCCGTAATGGTGTAGTTGGAAGTTTGAGAGAAAAACTCAAACACGTATGGTGTACCAGGGTCACCCATTGTGGCATTGGTGGAGAAGTTTATCGAATTGGTACAGTTCAAGTTCAGTTCCTGACCAAGACCATGGTCATAGAGGCGGAAACTGATCGGGTCGCCATCATTACCATAAACCGTCAGGAACACGTAATAATGGTTGAACATTGGGTAGTACTGGCTGATGGTCATCTCGCGACCACGGCATTCATCACCGCTAAAAGCACCAATTTCAAGTTGATCGGTCAGTTGTTCTTCGCCATCAATCTTGATAATGCCACAGAAAGTCATAGTAGTGGCATATTGGTGTACGTCCACATCCCAATGGTAGTCATCATCGCCCGAAGACACATAGTTAAACACATATGGATTACCTGGGTCACCCAAAGTGCCGTTCGTGACGAAGACAATCTCATTTTCGCAATAACCATCCAACTCTTCACCGAGTGCATGGTCGTAGAGACGGAAACTCAACGCATCACCATCATTGCCGTAAACGGTCAGAAACACATAGTAATGGTTCAACATTGAATAGTACTGGTCTGTGAGCATTCCGCGCCCACGGCATTCATCACCCGAAAAGGCACCAATTTCAATGGTGTTTACGGCTTGTTCATTACCATCAATGGCAATTACGCCAACAATGGACATCGTATTGGGATACGCATTGATGTTGACATCCCAATGGTAGGCATTGGCATGAAAACATAGCCCCAATAGCGTTACGAATAATAATAGTTTTTTCATAATTATTTAATTTAGTATTAAGTTAGTTTTCAATAAATTTACTACATTTTTCATTTATCAAGCTTTGGTTCTACTTTCGGGGCGGACGGTAAATCCGCCCCGAAGTAGAAGAATTCTTTTATTTGATAATGAGTTTCTTGCAGTAGGTTCCCCATCCATCAATATAGATGCGAAGCATATAGACACCAGCCGTCTTAGGTGTCACGAAACTTGCCGGTGTTCCCGTAAATGTCTCGTAGGCAACCGTCGCACCCAATGCATTCACGATTTCCACATGGATGGGGTGTTTGCTGTCAACAGTCGTGAGGATGTTGATGCGCTCGCCAGCTTGTGCTGGGTTGGGGAAAATCTGGACACTGTTGTCAAGCTCCTCCAAGCCCGTCGTGCTGCGGAAACTGACCACATACGGCTCCTCGGGGGTGCCAATCGTGGCATTGGTCGCATAGACGAGGGCTTCCTCCATATTGTAGTATTCACGACCCGTCTCCATATTGTAGAGACCAAAGTTCAGCTCAACGGCATCATTTCCGGCAATGGTCAGGAAGGCCACGTGGCGGTCCAGTGGCTCAACATACACTAGTTTCGCACTGCCTCTGCACTCGCCGTTGGCATCGAAAGCCGCCAACTCGTAGTTGTCAGTTGTCAGCTCAACATCATCGAGTTCCACCACGGCCATCACCGTCATATTGTGCGGATAGGCGTGGATGTCGTTCGTCCAGTGTGTGGCCTTGTGCAAAGTTGGAATCTCAGTGCTGCGGCCTCCGTCGGGATAGACCAGCGTGGTCGACGTGGTGTTGTTCGACAGGTACATCAAACCTGTGCCAGGCGTGATGCTCAGAAGCTGGCCTATCCAAATTCCGTTGAAGTACATCGCGTAGTCGGCTTGTGACTTCACCTGGTCGCCGTTGGCGGGTGTGTAATCCGCAAAGGCTTCCGATACGCTCATCGTGTTGGTGCAAGGATAGCCTATCCAGTTCCAGCCGCTGCTGACGGTGATGGGATGGTCGGAAGGTGTGACAGGTGCGCCTGTCAACACTACCTGACAGCTTGAGGTGTTGTCTATCATATACATCTCTTCGTTGTTGATGCTGCTGAGCATACCGAACCACATCGTGCCGTAGTTGGTGACGAAGTCGGTCTGCGACTTGATTTGATAGCCGTTTTCACCAAGGCTCTCCTCAAGCATCGTCAGGCCTTCGATGCCCTCCTGCTCCACGTAGGTGCTCCACCAGTTCCAGCCTGCGGCTAACTCGCTGACTTGAGTGAAGTCCGATGATCCATTGCAATTCACATTAAATTCGAAGGAGGTACCGTTGAGGTTAGTACCTTCATAAATCACCGTGCCGTCAGAATAACTCACCATGAAAGAGCATTCACCAATATAAGAGCCTGAAATCCAAGTTAGTACGATATGACTTCCATTCTCAAACAAAAGCGTTTCGGAGGCATAAGACCCGCTATTGAACGTAATCTGCTGTGTAGTGCCGTCGTCGAAGTTCAAGACCAATTGATTGCCGTTCCAGCCGTCGCCATAGGAGTCGTAAAGGTCGAAGATGATAACGCAATAATCTTCCCCAACAAAATGGGCAGTGAATGCCATATCCTCCGTTACGATGAAGGTGTATTCCATATCATACGAGACAACAGCTCCATTCAAATCAGTCCAAAACATAAATTCAAATCCCTCATTGGCCGTAGCTGACAAAGTGCAGGTCTGTCCCTGATTGTACATACCACCACCGACGACCGTGCCGCCAGCCTCTGGAACGGCTGTGGCTGTGATTTCGTGGGTTATGGTCAGATGTAGCGTCACGATACTGTCGCAACCGTGTATGGTTTGTCCATTATATGAATAGTCGCCTGACTCATAAAAGGTTTCGCCCATCCATTCCCAAGTATAATAATTATGAGCTGTAACCTCAAACTCCGTATAGTATGATTCGTAAATATGCAAAATCGTGCTAAATGTTCCAACCAAGGAGTCATTTCCATTGCCGTCTAATTTATATACATCACACGAAACAGGGTAGTCACCCAAGTTGGCGAATTCATGCGTGATGGGAATGCCCGAGCCTGTTTGGCCATCACCAAAGCTCCAGTTGACTTGACTTACATCGTAATTATAATTCAGGTCGAAAATGACAGTGTTGTCACAAACATTCATATCATCAGAGGCAGTTTGGCCGTTGACGAGTATATTCGTATAAAGCTCTTGGGCAGCATTGGAGCCAACAGAATAGGCATAGCTTTCATCGTCACCGAGACCATATACATGTGCCACGAATCCACTTCCAAAAGTGAATAAGGTATGGGATCCATGCTCAATTGCAACTCTGGCAAAAGAATAATCCGAATTGCCAGAAACAGTTTGGAATTGGGAAGCAATGTTGTTGCCGTCCAATAGAACAGTATTAACATCTTCCGTATTCGTAATCACATTGACGAAATGGTACTGTGAAGCTCCGGAATTGAAAGTACTGAAGGTAACGTAGTCCATCCTTTGTTCAATCGGGCTAATTATGACCATAGACGGGTCACCCATTTGTCCCGCGCATTCAGAACCCACATAGTACAGATAAACCATAGCAGGTTTTGAAGTTTCGAGATAGAGTGAAGGATCATCCGAACTGATCTCGAATTGATAGGTTTCTCTCTCGTTAATGGTGGTAACAAGGGAGTTATTGATGAAGATTTGACAGTCGTCACTTGCAGCAGTGACACGTACAATATCATAAGTACGCATGGAAGAACCCGTCACCACGAAATGATTGCCCCAACTGGAAACGGGCAACATTTGCTCGACAATATGGTCGCAATAGGGACAATTGGTCGGGACATTGGCACAACTATTACCTGCAAATACAGCAATTTTCTTATTACCAGACACCGAAATTTGCGATCCACTCAAATTACCATCCGTAATGGACTTCACTTGATAGCATTCACCTGTATTCAAGGTCACGGAGAACGGTTGGTTGGCATAATGGCCATTCTGGGAGTCACAAGTCAATGTGATATAGACAGTGGTGTTGTCCTCAACAGCGATAACTGCAAACTCGGAACAACCCTGAGCCAAACTTCTTGAATCGGAACTGGGTTGCACCATTGCACCTCTGCCTTCTTCACCTGGATAGGTTTGAATGATGTAGTTAGAGCCCAAGGAGGGTGTTGGCAAAACATCAGTCACATCAAATGTAAACTCCTGAAAATTGGAGGCATACAACGAGATGAAATCTGAAGTTACAATATGAAGACTCGTGTTGAGGACACAATCAGAAGCACCATTAGAGAAGGCTTCGTTTGAAGGAATGTTTATGATGGTTGTCGCCCCAACGGAAACCTCAAATTCAGTGGTCCAATTGGTGTAAGGATTCGTGACAGTTCCTGTGCAAGGAGAAGAACCTGTAGCAATTAGACTAAGGTTTACAGAACCATTATGATTGGGCAAAAACGTTACCCAGAAGTCGTTTCCTATTGTGCTTTGTGGATTAATTGTGTTACCAGGTTTCCAAAGGCAGTTGGACCATGTGATTTCGGTGCTATCGCCTTCTCCAACACAACCACGAATCATCCAAGTATAGTTGAGACCATAGTCCGCAGAATGCTCCCAAGTGAAGCCATCGAGCGACAGGAAATCGGAGTTGCTGTTGCCGACATAGTCGCAGCCAGACATCGGGTAGGCAATGTCAGGTGTGTAGATTGTCAGCCATAGATCTTGTGTGGCATCGATGGTTACTGGTGTGGTCAGCGTGATGTCGTGCCATGCAAAGTCGCCAGGCACATATTCGGAAACCGTGCTCACCAGTGTACCAGGAGCAGTGGCACCGCCCAAGTACACATTGACGGTATAGTAGCCGGAATAGGTCCAGCCGTAGTCGCCATCGGTATCCGTAAAGATGCCCACCTTGGTCAGGCTCTGTCCAGCATAGGCAGTAAGGTCGGCAGCAGGGAATCTGATGCCCCAGTACACTGTACCACCTCCAGTACCGACACCACCAGCGTAGTTATCGGTGCAGTATTGCAGGTAGTCGCGGTTGTCCTTGACACCAGTGCTAATCGTCACATCATTATTATGCCTGCCGTTTTCACAATTCACCCGTAGTTCACCATAATGGCTATTGTTGGTAACAGGAGGCTGGAAAGCAGAAACGTCAAGCGTATGAGGATTGGGTATCACGGGGGTGTCATTCCAATGGATTTCCTTGGCATTGCCTCTCCCATCCACCACGCTGACACCATATTTGTAATTGCCCGTGGCCAATCCCGACCACTCGTTGTCAATGTATTGGTTGCCCGTCACATTGTTGGCAATCAGTTCTTCTCCACTTCCATCACAATAGGCTCGATAGACGCAGTATGTTGACCTATCAGATTTCGAAGTACCAGACTCCACATTGTCATTATCCAAATAGAACCTACTGGATTCCGTCCAATACACCCTTACATACTGGCTATTGGGATTGTTTGCCTCTGGATAATACTCTGCAAAGACTTCCAAGCCTTGTGGAGTGTTTGAAGAGAAGTTGGCTACATAAGTAGCATTCTCTGTCACTGCGAAACTATATGTGGCATCGGTAGACACCGATGTCCCATTCTTAGTCCAGTCCACGAAGGAATAGCCCTCATTGGCTGTGGCAATCAGAGTGCAGGTCTGGCCTGCAATGAATGAGCCCATTCCAATGACCGTTCCGCCCTCGATTGGGTTGGCAGAGGCCGAAATGGTATAGTAAGTTCCCGTCCCTATTTGTACTGAAACTTGATTGGAGGCACTTGTTTCACCTGCATAATAATTGGTTGTTACGTAATAATTGTAAAAACCTGTTGGCAAGTTATTGTCGTAATAACTGGTGCTGCCCACATTATTGGCAATGCAAAAGCTGTTCCTAAAGATGTTATAAGTGTAATTACCGTCGGAGACAAAGGTGCGGATAAGAAACGCTGCATTGTTCCAAGTATAAACCCCAGAAGTAGGATTGGTTGAATAATAGTTGCCTTCGCTGCCAGAATAATAACTACAATAGGTTGCCGGATAATTTCTGTATTCAGGGTCATAAATGAACACCCAAAGATCCTGGGAAGCATCAATTTGTATCGGAGTGGACAAATCAATGTCAAACCAACCCGTCGACCCTACTGAAAAAGACTGTTGCAGAAGCTGAGTCTGTGGATGGCCAGAAGTGGTTCCATTATACACATACACTTCGTAAGGACCCGTTTCATTGGCAAAAAACGACACTTTATAGACCTTCATGTTGTTATAACTGCTTAAGTTTGAAGCAAGGTAACGGTGACCCCAATATATAGTATTTGATCCCGTATATCCTAAAGAGCCGTTGTAGTTACCCTCTCCATAGGTCAATGTCGCCGTTGGCGTTGAAGGATAACACCAGTCGGGAGCCGTCCATGAAAGGTTGACATTGTTGCCCGAAGCGGTTGCCGCCAAATCGTCAACCAAAGGTACGGGATAATCAACGGTGACTGTCACCGCATTTGACGACAACGATAGTCTTCCTTGGGAATCCACGCTTCTCACATAATAAACAGAACTACCGTATGGAGCGATACCTGTATATGAAGTTGAGGAAACATTGCCGATAAAACTGTTGTTGCAATAGACTTGATAACTGGAAGCCCCACTGGCTGCCGTCCACGAGAGCGACACATTTCGTCCGTTTTGCGAATATGTCAAATATGAGGGAGCGTCGGCAGTGCATTCTGAAGGGCGAATGCCTAAGACAGCACCTTGGTCTTCATTGTAGATGCCATTGTCACCCGATCCTATGCCACCAGGGCCAGGATTCAAGTTGCTGATGACGTAATACTCATCACAATAGCCTCCCCATCCCCAATTGACATGAAAATAATTGTTGCTGTTGTATCCATCGAACACAAAAGCATGTCCTCCACCAGAGCCTCTTCCATTATACCAAATGGGACGGTTGAGGTTAAGGTCGGCTTTCAACATACTAATCCATACATTATCACTATATTCCGAACGGGCGTGGTATGCCATTTCTGTTGAATAGTTAAAATAGGTCTTTAAGGCTTCTGCCACGATAGCAGAACCAGCACTGCTGGAACTTGGCGAGTAGTTCATATTAACAGACACGCCACAATGGTACATCAGTGTGGCAACAGCCATTTTTTGCGTATTAGTGCTGGAGTAATCGTAAGTGTTGATCATATTGTTCCAATCGTATGTGGTGGACTGAAAGTCGGCTGACAGTTCGCCATAAGTAGAATGGGTGTAGGTATGCGATCCTATGCCATGCTCTGGATAGTTCCAATATTTCATTATTTGGGCCATAGCTGTAGCGACACACCCTGTGACCGAACCTCCAGGACACAACATATTATAAGGAGAACCTTGGCTCCAGTGGGTTTGAATCAGGGGAGCTACTACGGTAGTTGCCCTATCAACGTTGGGATTGCCTTCGGCCAAATCACGCCATTGCTGTGTCACTTCCGACGATGCTCTCAGTTGATTGTCGATGGCATACCGAATTGCATCACTGTATTCTTGAATCCAAGCCCTCTTGTTGGCGGGCATATCTTCAACATTGAATCGACCTGTCAGAGAGTAACCAAGGATGGGCTGCACGCGGTCGTCGGCTGCCATCAAAACAAAGCTATTCTCCGTAGTAAACACATACACATTAGAGAAACCAGCAGAAACCGCAACCTCCGTCAGTCCAGCTGATCGCGCTCCATTATTGTTCAAAAAAGTAGTCGCCACTTGGCGTGCCTTTCCTATTTCGACAGGATTAGCTATAGCTCCCAAGGAAAGAAAGAGCATAATCATTGTCAAAGTAAATAGTTTTTCCCTTTTTCGATTACCCTTGTTCATGGCATTATTTACCTTGCCATAAAATAACGTATTGTCTATCATATTATTAGAATTTATGGTTTATAATTTTTTTCTATCGGGGCAAATGTAAGAATTTATTATCAATGCTAATATTGTTTATCCAATTATTTTTGGAATAATTATTCTTTTTTTACATTTCGGAATCATATTTCCAATGCACCAAAAAAGGGAGCCCATAGTCGGTTTCTCCTATGGGCTCCAAAAAAAATGTCACAAATTGTTGCTTATCTGACTACTAACTTACGGATAATGGTGCCTTTGCCTTCCACCGTGATGCGTAATGTGTAGACACCTGCGACGGATGGGGCCGTCAACATTGTGGGCATCTGTGTAGACGTTGCACGCACCGTCTCTACACCCACGGCGTTCACGATTTCA
>JAEEGJ010022010.1_pt1 | contig 13596 bp, 11 predicted proteins | sample 8958761 | NCBI WGS metagenome assembly JAEEGJ01 (sample SAMN16246546, study PRJNA631951) | gut metagenome | biome: gut microbiome; feature: rumen; material: RS-attached | host: Bos | place: Iran: Karaj | collected 2018-10 | reverse complement strand
AAGAACTACGACGTGATAATCACCGTTACCGCCGCCACGTGTTGCCTGGAAGTAGTCTCCCTGAGCACCGGCGATGTTTCCAAGACCAGGACCACCGCGCATCATGTTGATGACGACAGCCGGAAGCTGCGCGCCGGAAAGATACGAGATACCTTCCTGCTTCAACGAAATTCCCGGTGAAGAGGATGATGTCATGACTCTTGCACCAGCGGCGGAAGCACCCATGACCATATTTATAGCGGCAAGTTCGCTTTCTGCCTGCAAAAATGTTCCCTCAACCTGCGGAAGACGTTTTGCCATATACGCAGGAATCTCATTCTGGGGTGTAATTGGATACGCGAAGTAAAAGCGGCAGCCTGCAAGAATGGCGGCTTCGCCGATTGCTTCGTTTCCTTTCATAAGAATCTTTTTGCTCATAATATCTTCCTTACCCTTTAGTCCTTTTCAATCTCTATTGCCACGTCAGGGCACATGGTCGCGCAGAACGTACACGCAATGCACTTGGACTCGTCGTTGCAAACTGGATAATGCACACCCTGACCGTTCGTCTGCTTTGACATCTCCAACAAGGATTTTGGACATGCACGGATGCAAAGACCGCAACCCTTACATTTCTCTACAGCTATTACAGGTCTTCCTGAAGCCATTCTAACCTCCAGAATATTTTTTGGCGAAAGCCGGACTTTTTCTTGAATATTAGAGCCCGACATTTTTTACGATTATATAGAACAGATAAAAAAGAAACAATAAAGAAAGGGTAGTTTTCTGCATTTTTACTAAAAAAACTTTAGTATTATTGCATTTTCACTATATTTTTGTATCGCATAGATTTTGGAGATAATTGAGTTTAAGTATATGATATTTTCGAATGCGAAAAAATTTATGATTTTTATACATTTTTTATCATAAAGGGCTTTTCAAATCATAAATCTTGTGTATACTGATACTATAAGAAATTAAGAAAGTTCAGTGCGAAGGAAAATATATATAATTAAAAGATGACGAAGGTTCCATCGGTTGAACCTTCAGAATTTAAAAAAGTAAGGTTTGTATGAAAGTTCTGCCGGATATCGAAAGATATCCGGTTTTTTTTTTGCGTGCGCGTATTTTGTGACGTGCGCGGTTTTAGAAGTTTCGCGCGCGGTTTTTGCTCAGTTCGCAAAAAAAAGCCCCGCCGTTTAACGGCGAGGCTAAACAAGCCGGAGCGGTTAACACTCCGGTTTATGTCGCGGCAGTCTTATTTAACAGCCTCAAAGATGATATCCGCAAGGAAGATAGCGGCCAAAATCCATGTGATAACAGGAATATCTTTTGCTTTCTTTCCAGCGCACTTTGCGATTACGTAAGAGATGATACCGAATGAAATACCCTTTGCAATTGAGTATGCGAAAGGCATTGTCATAATCGTGATGAAAGCAGGAATACCTTCTGTAGGATCGCTGAACTTAATATCTACAACAGACTTCATCATCAGGTAACCAACGAAGATAAGAGCTGGAGCTGTAGCTGCTGACGGGATAAGGAAGAAAAGCGGGCTCAAGAAAAGTGAGAGCAGGAAGAGAACAGCCGTAACGACTGATGTAAGACCTGTGCGTCCACCTGCTGCAACACCGGATGAAGACTCAACGAAAGAAGTAACTGTTGATGTACCAAGAGCAGCACCTGCTACTGTACCAACAGCGTCTGAAAGGAGAGCGCCCTTTGCGTTGACAATGTTTCCGTCCTTGTCCTTAAGGTCAGCCTGCTCGGCGATACCCATGAGAGTACCGATTGTGTCGAACAAGTCTGTGAAAAGGAATGTGAAGAAAATGATGAAGAACTTACCGAGAACTGCACCAGAGAAGTTTCCGAATGAGTCAAAGAGAATGCCTTTGAAGTCAAACTGGAAGAAATAAGGAGCATCTGGTAAAGAAACTGGTGACCAACCAGCTGGAATTGTTGTAACGCCGAACGGAATACCGATTATTGTCGTGATTGCGATACCAAGAAGGATTGCGCCAGGTACTTTGAGAATGAAAAGTACGATTGTGATGATAAGGCCGAGAATAGCTACGAGAGCTGTAGAATTAGCAAGATTGAAGTTTACGAATCCGATGATTGTGCCTGTATCAGGAGAACAAATACCAGCGTTAACAAGACCGATAATTGTGATGAAAAGACCGATACCTACGGCAACAGCTTTTTTAAGTCCGGCTGGGATTGACTTGATGATAGCTTCGCGGACACCGCAAATAGAAAGAACGATGAAAAGGATACCTTCAAGAAGAACAGCCGTAAGAGCGAGCTGCCATGAACAACCCATGTTGAAAACTACAGTATAGGTGAAGAACGCGTTCAGTCCGAGTCCCGGAGCAAGAGCAACAGGAAGGTTTGCGACGAAAGCCATAACGAGAGTCGCAATTGCAGCTGACAGAGCAGTTGCTGTGAACACTTTACCCCATGCCATTCCAGAAGCAGAAAGGATATCTGGGTTTACTGCAAGAATGTAAGCCATTGCGAGGAATGTTGTAACACCGGCGATAACTTCTTTACCGACGGTCGTTCCACGCGCCTTCAGTTTGAATAACTTTTCCATATAGAACTCCTCAATATTGCCGAACATTAACACCGTAACTTTCTCTCCTCACGGGAAAATGAACGAAAATACCTTTCCATTATACACCCATCCCAGAAATTCTTCAAATGCTCTGATACGGGATTATGTTAAAAATCTGTAAAAAATATTTTGTTCAGCACAGTTGCTGTCGTCGTGTTCCTTTCAGGAACCCAGTTTTGTGAATCGGCCACAAACGCGCTCTGCGTAAGGTCACCGCTGTTCTTTATGTAAGCGGGAGAAAAGTTGTACGAAGGCGCTCCTGTTGACGTAAGCGGGGAAAAGTAAATTCCGAGCTTTGCGTTTTTTGCGCCATTCCCGCTCCATGAGGAAACAGCTTTGTTCAAGGCCGTCACAAAACTGCTGCGGCGCGAATCCATGTGGCTAAAGACTTCAATGTCGTCCGGCTCCGAAAAAAGTGAGTCTCTTGAATTATTTATCTGGTTGACGAACGAATACAAGTCAATGTACATGTCGCAGGCGGAGCCGGGGTAAGAGAACGCAAGGACATCGCTCATTACGCAGTTAAGCACATTTCGCGCCGCAGACGACGACGTTATGCCGCTTATGACACTTGCACAAAACCTTTCGAACGCTGATTTAAGCCCATCGACTTTAGAAAGGTTGATTTTGCTTATGGAAGCGGATGCCATGCCGGTATACTGCTCTGAAAAAGCTGATACGGCGCAGTCTGCAAGCGTTTCAGCGGGCGTTGTTGTGGCTGACGCGGAAGATGCGCCAGTCCCGCCAGGCCCGCCGGAACCTGCCCCGCCGGTCGCGCCCGCTACGCCGAGCTGGGTGGCGGCACTGTCCAGAAAAATCTGGTAGTTCCACCCATTTGACGGCACGATGTTCTCTGAGCCGACCATAAACTTCGCGTCGTTGCGGAATTCCCATACAGTTTCCAAAAGCGCACCGTAGCATGTGTCGAACCCAATAAACCCGAGCTTTTCCGGCAGTTTTGAAATTGCCTGGTGAACTTGCGAAATCGTCATGTACGATGCGCTGTAGTCGTCGATAGCAACGGCTTTTATATCATTTTGGGTGGAACTGTTTACGGACGGTGCGCGCTCGGATAGCGCACCGTCCGTAAACACAGTGCCGCCACCCCGCCAACCCGTACCGTGGCCCCAAATTACAAGTCCGTATTCAGAAGCTGGATATTGCTTTTGTGCAAAGCGCAGAACGTTGTGAAGAACATTCGGGTCCGCCATATTAAGCTCAGAATCATCATCAGCGGAAAGCCCCAGCGTGTTGCACGAAATCCGCTCAGAAATGATATTTCCGTTTAATCCGTCATCATCATGCTTTATTTCATAAAGTCTTGTATCTGTCCAATTGCCGTTCGTTCCATCATAACCTTCCGCGCGGTCAACGAGCGCAAGAACTGTTATTCCGCTGTCTTCGATATCAGCGGCTTCCATTTCGTTTATATCAAGAATTGCAGCAGATTCAAGGTCGTTGTCGGCAGCCATATACATCACTATTGTCCAGCTGCGCTTTATGAATTCGCCGCCAAGTTCCATATCGCTGTTAATGACGATTGTTCTTTCCGGTTCTAAAAGACCGTCGCTCCAGCATTTGAACACAAAGCCTTCGTTTGGAATAGCTTTAATGGAAACTGTTTCTCCGGCAGAATATGTGCTTTTTGATGGGGTTGACTCGAAAGTACCGCCCTCTGCGGCGCGTAAGACAAGTTCAAATTTGTTCTGGGGCGGTTCTATGTTTATTTCGCGCCACAACACTTGGTCACAAGAGACGAATATTACCGCTGATAAAACTACAGCTAAAAGTATCTTGAAATTGAATCTCATTTCTTCCCCCTTGCAAAAAATGTTCCGGCATTGTCACTCCACTTTTGACCGTCCGCGTATAACACTTCTTTTAAGTAAAGGAAATCGATGTAATAGGGCGCCTCCGGTATTTCTGAGATATACGCATCCAAGGCGGCTTCGAATTGTAAACATCCGCCTGGTGCAATGGTGCAGTTAAAATCGGTCGTTACGATATTCTTTCCGGAAAATGGATTCCCGCCCTGTACGTCCTTAAAAACGGAAAACACGGCGGTGATTCCCTTGATTTCTGCCTGTCGTGCGTTCCAGACAGAGAATTTGACCCCGGCAAAGCGGAAATTGCCTGTTTCTGATGTGAGCACACATTCTGGAGCTGACAAGATGAACGGTGGACTTTGAAAAATGTTGTCGCACGAAAAAAACAGGCATGCAAAAACTGATGATAAAACCAGGATAAGCACAGCGAGTAAAAGAGTTTCTAGTGAATTACGGTTCTTTTTGTTTTTCATAAGGGTCTCCTTTTATGATTTTTCCGTCACGTTTACGGTAAAAACTGATATAAGTTCCGTCTTCCATACAGACGGAGCCGATTTCCACTGCGTCGTGGATTTGGACAAACGTAAGTGCGGCCGGCTGTTCTTGTGCTGAGGGCAATGGTTCTTTGTCATTAGGGTAAATAGACGCGATATTTTCGAGCGGGAAAAAGACGGGTTTTTCATTGCCGAGTTCAGCGCGGATAAGGATAGAAGCCTTTTCCGGTTCTGTTAATGGTGAGGCTGAAGTTATGTCGAATACGACATCGCTTATTCCGCACGCGGGGCTTTCTGTAAAGTGTTCCGCGACTTTTTCTGAAAGTGCGTCTAAAAGCGATGCAGGAACATAGCCCGATATAAACGGTGGTTTTATGCCTTCTGACGTGACGTTTCCGCCTGTTTCCACGATAAGCTGGCGAAAAGTTGCCGGAACTGTTGTTTTTGCTTGCTCTTGGCGAGGTTCCGCATGGGCTAGGTCGAAACTGGAGTAGTCTATTGTCAGTGAGAAAGACGGGATGTTGTCTTTGTAGCTTATGGAACTGAACGAAAGAAGCGGAAAAACAGCCGTTTCTGCGAATTGGCTTCCGCCGGATGATGATTCGCCGCACAGTGTTTCGATGCAGTTGTACACGTCCTCCGGGAAGCAGCCTTCCAGTGTTAGGGTAGCGGAAGCGGAGGGGGAAGTCTGCCAGCGGAAGTTCAATAAGGTGCCGCCTGCTTCGAAAATGAGCGAAAGAAAATCGTCAAGAAAAGGCGGTTCGGACAGTGTGGGTAGCGGAGGAGTGGGCGGCTCGGACAATTCGGGTTGCTGAGACAATTCGGACAGCTCGAGTGGTTCTTGCACTTCCGGCTGTTCCGACGACTCGGACAGCAGAGGCCGCTCTTGATCTTCTTCTGATTCATCGGATTTCGCATAATCCAGCTCTTCAACAATCGCGGGTATTTCAACAATTTCAGTTGTTTCGGGCAATTCTGGAGCTAGGACTGGCTTACAAAAATCTGTTTGTTCGTCCGCACAGAAAACCGCCTCAGAAACTTCAAGCAAACTGATTTCGGCAGGCTCTTCTGGCTCTTCCAGATTTATAGCTGTTTCAAGATTGGGGGCTATGTCCGTATCCACGGGGACGTTTTCGTCGTGCGGCGCACTGAAGCTCTCCATAACAACAGGAACAGGCGAAGTTTCAACGGGACCGCCGTGCCCCGAAAAGCCCGACAGCACCGCCATCCCGATTATGAACGCAAACGCCGGAACTACAAGCAGCTTCCGTACAGGCGACTTTTCGGCGAAAACCCGCCTTTTATATGGGCGATGCACATAAACCGCCGTGTGTTTTTTCACAAGATGGGGCGCAATCTGCATTTTCTGTGCAACGGTAACGAGCGCCATAATCTGTCCATTTTCTTTATAAATCTTTATATCGTTTATAAATCGCCCGTCAAAACACGGATGAAGTTTTTCCATCCAAGAAAGCACCCATTGTTTTACGCTCTTTCGCGGAAAAACAGTGCATAAAAATTTCTTCCCCTTCAGAGCAGTTTCCGGTATTGGAAACATATAAATATCATATTCATCTGTCTCAAGAAAAACTTTATTTCTCAACATGACCTCCTTCGCGGATTTGTTCGCGCTTCAAATAAAGCTCGTATCTTTCTGTGCTCGACACTTTTTTTAACCGCATTATCTCCGTTAAAGGAGCGGAAAGCGCGTTTAAAAGCAGTATCAGCGCAGCAACGGCAACAATTGATTCAACAAGTTTCATAGAAATCGCCCTTTGTAATGACAGCAGAAACAGATTCAAGCTCTTCATGAGTTTTCCTATACTCCGCATAGCTTGCGCGGAGCAAAAGCCCGACTGCGACTACGAAAAAAAGAAGGATAAGTACAGTCAGTCCAAGAAAGCTTCCATCATCATGTTTGCTTTTATTTCCATGAAACGATATCTTCTGCATCGCCATCGCCCCCTTCAAAGCCGTCGCTTCCAAAAGAAACTACTGTGAACGGAAGTTTTCTGTTCCGCCGCGTTGAATAAACGAAATCGTTTCCCCAAGGATCTTTTTGTATCTCTTTGTCAACATAGGGCCCGTTCCAGCCGGCGGGAACAGGGTACAGGACAGGCTTTTCCCATAAAGCTTCAAGCCCCTGTTCGTCAGTTGGATACGCACCGCAATCTAGGTAATACGACTGCAACGCGAGCCGATATACTTCTATCTGGCTTTCCGCTGATAGTCTTCGGGCTTTTTGAACATAACCGGCGGCAGAAAATCCAACGCCGGCGGTCAGAATGAGCATTATCGCAAGCACTGCGATAGTTTCTGCAAACGAAAATCCATCATCTTTTTTTGACTTAGTTCTCATAAAATCTCCTTATAATACAAATATTTACAGCATGTATTCAAAATCCGTGATAAACGGAAGAATCACATTTTGTGCGAGCAAAAGCACATAAACCCCTACGGCAGAAAGCAGAACAGGCTCCCCATAGCGCAAAAAACGCTGCTTTTCCTGTTTTTCTGCGGTAGAAATCCGGGACGCTATCGTTTTACAGGCACTTGCAAGATCGCCAGATTTTTCGGCAAGAGCGATAAGTGCGACTGCTTCGCTGGAAAAACCGCCTATTTCTACAAGGGATTTGGAGAAAGGAACTCCGCAGGAAAGCTTTTGAATAATGGATGCGCATAAAGAGGCGTTTTTTAGCCCGCCCGCTATTGAAACGAGTGAAAGTGCATTTTTAAGGTCAAAGCCGCACGAAAGAAAAAACGAGAGGGAGCTGAAAAAGATAAGATGAGGGTTTTCTTTGCCAGCTTTGAAAGCAGCCCATAAAAAAGCAGAGATGAAAAGCCCGATAAAAGCGATTGCAGTTACAAGGCCTGAAAAAACGCCGTCGGGAACAGCCTTAAAACCGAGCGCGGCGCAATTTTTAACAAGAAATAAGCTGCCGCCGCCGGCAAGAAGAATGATTCCGAGCGGATATAAGATTGCGCCTGCAAGTTTTGATGAAAAACTTGATTTTTCTGCTTCGGTGTCAGTTATGAACTTGAGCATTCCGCATAAGTTACCGGCTTTATCGGCGGCGGCGATGAGCGAACAAAGCTTTTCGTCCACGCGGATGATTCCGTTGACTGAAATCGCGCTCGAAAAAGAGTATCCTCGCTTCATAAAGGAAAGGATGCGTTCGGAAAGCCGCTGCAGTTTTTTGCCGCAGCCGGCGGAATACGCGTGCTTTGAGCGAGCTGCGACAGGCTTTGCACGAGCAGAGCGGGTTGCGGGCGTTGCGCCCAGTGCGGAACTGCGTTCGCGATTTACGCGGGCCGTGTTCGTCGCGACAGGTTTCGCCAGGATTTCCAGCGACTCGCCGATTGGTAATCCGGACGCGAGCAACCCGCAAAGGTATTCGCAAAATGTAAGAAAAATGCGTTTGTCACCCATTGAACACCTCCGTTCCGGCAATTATGCCGAGTGCCTTTTTTGCGTCGAAGTCTTCACGAAGCGATACCATTCCCTGCGAGTGCATACATGAAGCAAAGGCAGAAACTGGTGCTTTTGCCGCAATGAGTTTACGGACTTCTTCTGTTCCGGAAAGAATTTCCGCAACGACAGTTCTTCCGCCGGCTGCGGCAGGAACAAGGCTTTGGGCGACCGCCGCCCCGAACACCGATGCAAGCAAATACGGCTCAATTCCCATGTCGAGCAGCCGGATAACAGCGGCGCTCGCTGATGAGGCATGAACAGTCGCAAGCACAAGATGGCCTGTCACAGCCGCTCGGACGGCGGTCGCGGCAGTTTTACCGTCTCTGATTTCGCCTATCATCAGCACGTCAGGATCGTGACGGAACACATGACGCAATGCGTCTCCAAAATCGAAGTTTATTCCGGGGCGAACTTCAATTTGTGTAACGCCGGGAATGCGGTATTCAACCGGATCTTCTATCGTGATTATTTTTTTACGCCCGGCGGCGACACTGTGCGTGGCGGCAGTACTAAATGCGGCGGTACTTTGCGCGGCGGCGGTTCTAGATGCGGCGCCAGTAGGTGCGACAGCAGAAGCTTCCTCGCACATTGTCGCACCGTCGGACGCCAGGTACGAAACCATTCCCGCCAACGTTGTCGTTTTCCCGGCTCCGGTGGGCCCCGCCACAAGAACAAGGCTGTTCCGCTGTGAAAGAATATTGTGCAGCGTCCTGACGTGCGTTTCAGAGAATCCCAATTCCTCAAGCTTTACATGGGCGACCGCCGTCCGCAAAAGCCTAAGGACGGCAGACTCACCGTTCCAGAGCGGAATTACAGAAACGCGTATATCTGCTGAAAGTCCCGCGTTTTTCCATATAAACCTGCCGTCCTGCGGTCGCCGTGACTCTTCTGCCCTAAGCCCTGCAAGCATCTTTATCCGTACGATAACTGGTTCTAAAAGCGAAAAATCTGTGCTTTTGTACAAGACAAGACAGCCGTCTTTCCTAAAGCGGATTAAAAGCTTTTTCGTTCCGTCCGCAAAACTGCACGGCTCAAAATGGATGTCGCTGACGTTATCGGTCAGCGCTTCGATAATCACTGAATCTATCAAGTTTACGGCCGGAACATCCGCGTTTTCCTCAGACATAAACGAAGATGTTTGTTCGTGTTTCTCCGCCGTGTCGTTCTCCGCACTGCCAGAAAACGGCTTTCTGTAGCCAGCGTCGGCAAGCATCCGTGCTATTGAGCGGCGGCAAAAATCTTCTGTGATTTTCACAAATTCAAGGTTTCTGCCTTTTGGCTCTGAAACGTCGAACACACGGCGGATGTGGTTCTGCAGCTGGTAGTCATCTGTGTTGCACATGCCGACGGTGACTGCTTCGCTGTTTTCGCTTGCTTCAACGATGCAGACTTTGTTATGGATGCAGAATACCGGTGAAAGGTGGAATCCTCCGCACTTTTCGTTTTTTTGCGCCACTCCATAAACCTCAGAGTTCGGCGATCCGGCCTGTATTTCGCGTGGAGGGCTGCCAAAATCCGCTGTTGCTCCCGAATCGCAACCATAGACGTTTTCATCCATTTCTCTCCGCATTTTTTTGCCTCCGTTTCAGAACAATTTCCTGAATATCTGCTCTAATCATTTTTTTCATGCTGTCTTCTTGGCAGCACTCTTTCCCGCCGTTGCCCCCGTTAGACAAAGCATTTTTGTTATCATCCCCGCATATCCGTGGAATCAGATATATCGTAAGTTCGTTGCTTTCCTCCGTATTGTCGTGCGACTTAAAAAGCCAGCCTAAAATCGGGATTGAAGAAAGCAGCGGCGTGCCTGTTCCTGACGTGCTTTCATCGTTTTGGACAAGCCCGCTCAAAACAATAACCTCGCCGGAACGTCCTCTTACTTGTGTTGTTACGATTTTCTCCGAGGTTGGCGGCGGATTCCCCGCTGATGATGTGTCCACACCCTGCCTTGAATACGATGCTGTAACGGATGTCGTTATCATTCCGTCGCCCGAAATCCAGCCGGTTATGTCCAGTACAAGACCAGAAACAATCTCGCGTGTTACGCTGCTGTTCATGGTGCGCCCGGTTTCTGCATCAAGATACGGGTCGCGATATCTGTATGTATTTGTATTACGGAAATTTATAGGAACACCAGAAACACCGTGCAGTGTTGTGTCTGCGAATATTTTTGCTTTGTTCTCGGATACTGCCGCCTGTAGCTTTGCGGAGAAAATATAGCCGAACGCCGCCACCACATCGATGTTGAACTTGAAAGACGGTGATGCGCTTGCCTGTAGATGTGTAGTTTTACCGGGCGAAAGCTGGGACGCGTCAAGGCCCGATGACCAGCTTGACGAAACGCTTTTTTGCGCCTGAACTATAAGAAGGTCATACGACAACAGTTCTGCAGGGCGGTCTATGTACTCCATCAGTGAGCAAAGTTGCTCGTAATTTCCGTCTGAGCCCGAATAAAACAGTGTGTTTCCGTTCCCGGTTTTCTTAAACGACGACGCGGAAAAACCAGGCGGCAGACTGTTCAAAAAGTCTTCGGCGCGTATGTACTTTAACGAAACGATATGTTCTTTTTCGCGGACATCGCACAAAGAAAGATATTCCTGCATTTCAGCGTGCTTGTCAGGCGATGTACGGCACATAAAACGCCCCGACCCAATCTCGGAAAACTCCGTTTCCGGGAACCGCAGCCTCATCAGTCTGCAAGCTTCGTCCGCGCCTATGTATCGAGTGGAAAACACAAACCACTCTTTTGTTTCTTCACGGAACTGCTTGCCTGCGTCAGGCATGGAAAAGAAAACGTAAAGCCCTTGAACGCAGCGGAATCCTACATCCGCATGGGCGCAAATAATTTCCAATGCTTTTTCAAAAGGCTGATTTGAAAACGAAACGCGTTGGACAGCTGAGCCTGGTTTTACGAGCGAGCAGAATTCTATGCCCGATATTTCTGCGATTCTTTCGATAATCTCCGGGAAGTCTGCGTTTGAAAGCTCCGCGGAATAACGGTCTGCGTCACAAGAAATTTCAAGTTTTTCCGTCTCTTGCTTAAAAGTTTGGTACTGACTACTTGTATTTGCAGCAACGACTCTTTCAATCAAAACGTTGCCGTTGTCGAGCGAGACGGCATAGCCGCCGAATTTGCGCATTATGACCGCAGCCGCGGAGCAAACATCTACCGCGCCCAAATGAACGGAGACAGAAACAGACGGAACCGCGTCATAGATGATAGGTACGCCCCCCGCTGTCGAAAGCTTTTCGAAAATCTTTTCTGGGAGCATGTCACAAACATCTATGTCCATAAGTCCGTCATCACGGTGAACGATTCTGATGCGAGAGACGACCCAGCGGCTATCCTCCTTTTTTACATAAAGCCGGTTAGTAAGCAAGAATGAGTCGAACGCTGTATCAAAATCACCGCCAGCGAAGCGGAAAGATGCCCTGCCCGAAACAGTATCATCGCATATTATTGGAAAAGAGCGGGCAAGAGAGACAGAATAGACGATCTCCGATATCTCCTGTTCAGGAAAATCGAAGCCAGTCTGGGCATGAAGCGTAAACGCAGCCCAGATCAACAAACAAATTACTGATAACCTTCGAATTATGTTTCTCATGTAAAGGTTATACGAGCGAGGTATACCCAAAAAGTAAACTTTTCAGAAAAAAAACGAAAAAAAATCAAAAAAAATGATATTTCCCGCAAAATATAAATGTGATATAATATTCTGAAATGTATTGGTAGCTTCACGGAGGTTCAAAAATGGCGTCTTATAATCGTTTAGTAGAGAATTATGAAAGAAGAGAAAAAGAACTTAACGCATCCCTTGTTGCCTTTTACTTGCAGGCAGGACATCTGATACTTTCCGGAAAAACCAACTTAAAAGATGATGAATACAGCCGACCTTACGAGCTGATTGCATCAGAAATCAGTGCGATAAACGAGCAGTGCAGAGAAATAAGCGCGAACGAACAGCGCAAGGTTGAGCTTGAAAAATCGGGTCAGACGCTGAAAAAGGCGATACAGGAATTTGAGCCGCAAAAGCGTAGCCGATATATAGAGCTTGGAAAATATCTTTTTGAAAACTATACGCAGCATTTATCATCTACGTTCGGGTCGGTTTATTCTGCCTTGTGCGAAGAGAAAAAAGCCAAGGATTTACTGGAGAGTAACATTCAGGATATAGCTGATCAAATTGAAAGAAAAGATTTTTTCTCGAAAATTGTGCTAAGAATCAAACAGTCCTCTTTGAATACTCAGCTTAGTGTCCGTCAGCACAAAATGGACAATCTTATGGCAGAAGGTGCTGAAAAAGCGTTCCGTGCCGGAGTTGTCAACACAGAGAACGGCGGCACTAGTTACAGTGCGTGCCGCATTTTGCAGGAAGAAATTGATTCTGTAAACGCTAAATTGGAAGATACTCTTTCTGAGCTGGCTAAAGTTTCAGAAAAGCTTAAAGAAGCGGACAAGAAAAACAAGCTGCTGGCCGCCGCCGCTGAAAAGGCGGGCGAGCTCGACAAACTTGCTGAAAGCGCGGGAAGCAAGCTCGTGGACAAATATGTTTCTGCGGAAGCCGTTATGCTCGCCGATTTCCCGGAAAGCTACGCGCGTATTTTTACCGGAGTTGTGGAAATCCGCCGGGAACTTTGCTCTATCGCCCGCCGCAAGGAAATGCTCCGCTGTTCCGAGCAGATTGACAATGCAGTTGCGAGCATGGACGCTATGAACAAAGAAGTTGCGGCAAACAAGGCTGACATTGAGCGGCTTGTTAAGCGCAACGAAGAGCTTGCTGAGCGCATAGCATCTACGGCGGCGGCCGCAGAGTCGATAAAGCAGCGGAAAATCGCGCTTGAAGTTGAGGAAGGCGTTTCTGTGAACAGGCTGCTGGGCGTTGTGCCGGAAGCGGCTGACGCGGGCGCGAGTGCGACTGACGCGGGCGCGAGTGCCGATACTGGCGCGAATAACACGACAGGCGCAGACGACAGCGTGAGTGCGACGGCTGCAGATGTGGCGAGTGACAAGCCACGTAAGGGCGCGACCGCCAATACAAAGTCCTCTGGCGCAAAGACCGCGAAAGCTGACGGCTCTGGCAAATCTGGCGACAAGAAAGCTGCGGCAGAAAAAAAGACCGCGAAAACTACTAAAGCCGCCAAAGCTAAACCGGCTGCTAAACCGGCTTCAAAAAAGCCAAAGTCGTCCAAAAATGACGCTGGCGCATCTCC
>JAEEGJ010022008.1_pt1 | contig 13596 bp, 11 predicted proteins | sample 8958761 | NCBI WGS metagenome assembly JAEEGJ01 (sample SAMN16246546, study PRJNA631951) | gut metagenome | biome: gut microbiome; feature: rumen; material: RS-attached | host: Bos | place: Iran: Karaj | collected 2018-10 | reverse complement strand
CTCGTCGGCCTCGCAGCCTTGGCGAGGCGGATTAAGTTAATTTGCTTGGCAAATTAAGCAGCGAGTGCGTAGTTGTTGTTGGCAACTAATTGTTTGAAGTCTGAGATTTACGGGCAAGGCTTCCACGCCCGACATGCTTACCGTCCAGCATCAGCGCTGTCAAAACCAAAACACCCCCAGCTAGACGTGATTGCAAAGATAAGGATTTTTTATTTAACTTTGCAACCATGGGAAAAAGCCTCATACTCCCCGTGTTGCTGCTCTCGATGCTGTCCTGTGCCTCGGTCCGGCGGGCTACCCCCATTGCCCAAGAGGATCTCAAGACGTATCCAACGGCCCAGACGGAGGACAGCAAGCCTGCGGAGGTTCGCAAGAGCGCTTCGGAACAGGCGGCGAAGGATCCCGTGAAACGGACGCCGGCTCCGGAGGAGAAGAAGGCCAAGAGCAGTAAACAGCCTCTTTCCAAGCAGGTTATCGAATATGCCCGCACGTTTACGGGTACGCCGTACCGTTTGGGCGCAGCCGGTCCCGGCCATTTTGACTGTTCGCACTTTACTGCCCACGTATTCAAGAAATTCGGTTATACCCTTACCCCTTTTACCCAGGCCCAGTTCAAGGAGGCCCGGGAAGTCCCGTCGTACGCAGACATGCAGGTGGGAGACCTGGTGTTCTTTGGCAAGCGGGGAAGTGTCCGCGACATTGGCCACGTGGGTATTGTGGTCTCCCTCAACCGTGAAAACGGCAGTTTCAATTTCATTCACGCCTCCACTTCCAAAGGGGTTACGGAAGACAACTCCAACCAGCCCTACTTTATGATGCGCTATGTAGGTGCCCGGCGGGTCTTACCGGACGAGTAGGTTAACCTGCGCCACAATTGTTTCCTGCGCCAGGAATACCTGGTGCGCCGATTCCCGCGCCGTCACCGTCAGGTTCTGGGTGGTTTTCCCTTCCTCGAAGGCCTTCAATTCCAAATCCACGTACTCCGTCATACCCGTACGGGCCAGGAACGTCAGGGTTTCTCCGCTTTCACTCTGGACGGTGATGTTCCAGAGGTCGGCCCCGGGACCTTCTATCAGCACGGCCAGTTGGGGATAGGTGATTTCGCCCTCTTCTTCCAGGGTGCCGTCCTCGACGGTGACGGTGAGGGTGTAGTCGTTGATGTCAAAGGTGTAGGGATTCTCGCAGGAGATTCCACCCAATACCAGCAGGCCCATAAGGAGGGCCGACAAACTTTTTTTGACAAATTTATTCATGCCTTAGTTGTTTATAATTAATATTTTAACTTGTACCTATTTTGCGAAAATGCGATTTTTCGCGATGTTCGGGACCGCCTGTTCCCGGAAGTTTCCCTAACTTACGTTCAAAAAAACGGTATTATGAGAAACTGGTTCACTTTTATTGCTTTTGGGGCCGTCCTGGCCCTTGTTTCCTGCGGAAAGGACCATCCCAAACCGCTGGATCTTCCCGGTATGCCTTTCGAGGCCGAACTAACCGAAGTCCGCTCCTCCAAAACCTTCCATTGGCAAGTGCGGCAGGATGCTTCCGGCAATTGGATAACGGACAATGGGGATGAGTCCGTCCGGACGCTCTATGTCACGGCCTACAACAGTCCCGTAGTGCTGGAAACCACCTCCGACGTAAACATAGAGTCCTCCAACGCCCAAATTATAGCCGTAGAGCGAGCGGCCCAGGGTAACAACCGCCGGTTCCACCTTATCTATAAAGGGGATGGTTGGGCCACCGTCCGCCTTTGGAACGGAGAGGGCGCAGCCGGCTGTGAAAAGACCTTCGGGGTTGCGGGAACGGAGTGCGTGGATGTAACGGGCATCCGCTTCACTTACGGCGGAAATCCGCTTGTGATCACCCGCTCCAGTTCTTCCCGGCCCAAGATTCTTGCGCAGGAGGCAGACCTTGTCCACGAAGACGATAACGGCTGGAGTGATCCTACACGTCCCAAAGCCACGGATTTCACCTGGCACCAGTATATGAAGCCCAACATCTATGACGAAGAGAAGCAAACCTTCGTGATAGATCCTACGGAAGGCGCTCTCCTGCGCTTCGAGGGCCTGGAGCCGGAGAACACCTCCTTCCGCACCATTACAGCCTTTGAAAGCGAATGGGACTTTTGGAGAGACAGAACCCGCGGCCTGGTGGCCCTGGGCATCATTCAGCCCGGCGAGTATGCCAACTGGCCCAACGTGAGGGACATCTCGGAAGACATCAGCGCCTTCGAAGGGCGGGAAATCTGGGTGGCCGAACTGGGAGCCCCCACCTATGTGGCCAGTATCTGCGTAAAGGCCAGGGGAGACAAGTACTTCTGGCTGTATTATTCCGATGCGGGAGAGGCCCGCTAATCTATTGGTAGCCGTTCGCCGTATCAAAGTAATAGGGGTATCTGAGTTCGGAGTTTCCTATGTGGATAACAAAGAGCTTGTCGGTAGTGGCAGCGTGTCCTCCCGGAACGTAAGTGTAGCGGTTTTCGTCTCCAGAAGGGTCATAGTACAGGGTAGTCTCATCCGGCCGGTAGTAGGTGCCGCTGCCCAGCTGGGCATTCAATCCATCGTTCCCGCTGGCGCTCTTGAAGTTAAACGACCATCCGTGGGCATTCTCGTGGGATAAGGCGCGCATCAGGGCCGCCTTTCGCTGGGCTTCCGTCTGGGAGTCCGAGAAGGCGTCGTCGTTGCGGAAGCGCCAGGTGGCCATTCCCGTCCGGTTGTTGATGGACCGGGAAATGGTGCCTGTGGAGGCTCCCTGGGTGGATTGCACCAGTTCGGTGGTGCTGATGGTGGTGTTGGTCTCGTTGGCTGCCTTGAGCAGACTCTTGGCAAAGAATTGGCCATAGCCGGCATTCTCCAGCCCGTGAATGGTCTTTCCTTCCGTATAGGCGAAAGGGTAGGCTCCGTAGGCCCATCCGTGCGATTTGCCGGGGCTGTAGGGCTGGGAGTAGACGGTGGGGCCATAAGCGGCCGACCAGATGAACAGGTGCAACTTGACATAGGCTTCTGCCACCTTTTTGTCCAGTGCCGGACTGGACTCGTTGTAAGGGTTCACAATTTGCAGCACCACGTCAATTTTGCCGGCGTTGTGGGAAATGATGTCGCCTTCTTTGAGCCCGGCCATGGAATAGTTGAGGGTCCAGTTGGGGCTGGTGGAATGGGACTTGACCGAGAAGGACAACCCCGGAATGGCCGTAGGATTGGAAGCACTTACGCCCGCCGGGGCCTGCTCCCAGGCGCTGGCCTCACTCTGGCACCAGGCGCTCAGGGCAATCTCATTTCCGGCATCGCGGAAGCATTCGTCCACCACGCCCTTTTTGGCTGCGTCCGTTGCCTGGGGATGGGTCCAGACCATTCCGGAGAAATAATGCCCCTGGTCGTAGTAGAGATAGTTTCCTATGGTTCTCCAGTCGTAGTTGACGGGATCCGTGAGCCGTACGCAGAGCTGGTAGGTGGTCCGGGAATCATAGTCGTGGCTTACATTGTACGGGCCGTCGTTGCTGGTGCATACTTTGCTGCCCAGGTAGCCGCCGCCGTCCTGGAAGGAGGCGTTGAACTTGAGGTTGCGCAGGCTGGACACCACGGCGTTTCCTATGGTGGCGGAGTAAGTGGCGCTGGCCGGTTCCACCGGGCCGTGCGAAGGCGTAGCCTCCCAGCCCACCTCGGCCTGGACAAACCAGCCCTTGGGCTCGTGGTACAGCGTATAATCGTTCATCACCGCTCCCTGGGCCACCGTAGTAATCCAGTACCAGGGATTGTAGGCCTGGAAATAGGCTTCCACGGTTCCGCGGTCCGGATGACCGTTCATCGATACCCGGGCCTTGTCGGCCGTAAAGGTCTTCTGATAGGGTACCAGCAGGGCCGAGATTCCCCGATAGGTATGGATATGGGTATAGAGCGTATAGGATCCGTCGTCTGCAAGGAAAAGGTCGTGTCCCAGCCGGGCCTGCTCGCTGGAGAAGACGGGCGCCAGCAGCTCTTCCACCAGGGGCTGATAGAGGTAATACCCGGCTCCCTGCGAGGGCGACACCTTGAGAACGTCTGTAGATTTGCCCCCGTTGGAGTCTGAGGCACAGTAGGTGAAGCGCATCGCAGACTGGGCGTCCACGTAATTGGTGGCAGGGGAGAGCGGGGAGCACTCAAACCAGGGCACACGGCCTTCCAGCGGCACATTGCAGCGCCTGTCGCCGTCTGCATCGGTAATGTATACGGCATCTGCCAGCAGGGAGAAATCGTCTACCAGCGAGACCGTGGCGGTTCCGTCCCCGTTGTTGGCGAGGCGGATCTTGGAACCGTAGCCGTCCTTGATATGGAACACCCCATCCGGCGCGAGATTTCCGGTATAGGGATCCACGCAGCGGAGGATGCCTCTCTGGGCTATGTGGTTGGGAATGCCGTTGTCCAGCCAGTTGAACTGGAAGGGGAGTTCCTCAATGTCCAGTTCCAGCCCATCGCTGTGCAGGGCTCCGTCCATCGTATGCAGGCCAAATTGATGCCGCAGGGCCGCATTCTCGGTGGTGACAAGGGCGGCGGCGGAGGCTTCGAACCGGAGCCGGGTTACCGCTTTGCCGCTAACGATGGCCGTACCCAGGCACTGGACCGTGACCCCTTCGGCTACGGTGTAACGGTCAGCGCTTCCGTCGTGCCCTGATAGGGTGGCGTTGTTGCCGGTGAGATACCAGCCGTACGGGTAAGAAGCTACGTCTTTTCGGCCCGCCGTACCGCTGCCGGGGGCAATGTCAAAGTAGGCGTAGGCCTCTCCGCTGCCTTTCTTGTGGATCTTCAGGTAGTGGATGGCGTTGCCGTTGGCATCCAGGAATGCCAGTCTGCGGCCGTCGTTCCAGTCGGCTCCCCGGTCTATGCGCCAGCCATCGGCCTTCCAGGTGAAACCGTCCCAGGTCAGGCCCAGGGTGGCGGTGTACCGGCGGTTGCGCTCGATGGAAAAATCGTTGGTCTCGTTGGAGCCCAGGTAGCCCCGGTACACCAGGCTGCCCGACACGCCGTCGGCCTGTCCGTTCTTGGAGGATGCGTATTCTATATAGGTGAGGCGGCCTTTCTGAGGAAGGGCCTCGATGGTGGCGTTGCGGGCCGATTTGTCGGTCTGCGCAGCGCTGCCGGGGAGTAGCTGCCCCTGGCAGTTCTCCGGGACGTAGAGCGTGATTTCTCCCGAATCCAGGTTCCAGGATTCGGCCAGGGAGAATTCGTGGTAATCAGTATTCCCGGTAAAGACGTCGTTGTCCGTCAGGGCCCTGGAGCCGCCGGAACGGAAGGGATAAAGGCCCCTCGCTACCTGCCTCAGGTGCAGGGAGGCCGACTGCAGCACCTGCGCCGCATCCCCGCCGGTAATGCCCCTTTTGTCGATGCGGATGACAACCTGGGCCATCAGGCGTTCCAGCGAGATGGGAATGACTGCGTGCGACCCTTCGGTCAGCTGCTGGGCGCTCAGGGGGCGGCAGACCGCCATAGGCATGGCGGTCATTTGCGCGTAGGGAGGTACCTCATAGCGGAAATCGGCCATATTGAACCCTTCTTCCGTTCGTGGAATATTGCTTAGGATATTGCCCATATTTCCCACGGCGTAGAGGGTGTAGTCCCTTCCGGCCGGCATCCGCCATTCTACGGATTTACTGTCGGGGTTCTGCGTAAAGTCAAAAAACTGGTAACGGGAATAGCCGTCCTGGCTGGTCACCAGCACAAAAGCATTGTCCAGCCGGTTTTCAATGTCGCCCGGAAGGATGCTCTTGGTTGGGGCCTTCCTTTCCACGGTAAACTGCACCACGCAGTCTTCCCGGGCCGGATTCGGGGAATCATCGCGGGCGATTTCCTCGCTGCAGGAGAGGGCCAGGAGGCCGGTCAGAAAAATCAGGGAATGGATGGAAAGTCTCATGGGTCAAAGCGTTTAAACGTCAAACAGCAGGTGGCCTCCCTTTTCCCAGGCATCCACCGTAATGTGGAACTTGACCTGTGTGTAGTCGAATTCCAGATAAATATCGGAGAGGTTCTTGGCCTCCCAGGAGAAGTTCTCCTGTTGCCGGAAAAGGGTCCAGAGGTTGAATGAATCGATCAACCCTTTTTCCTGGCCCAATTCCGGGATGCCGTACAGTTCCATCGTGAGGGAATGGTCGGCCTGGCGGGGTACGGTAAAATGGAAGACCCCCTCCGCCTCTTCCTCGGGTTCAAAGAGGAATTCCCCTTTGACGGGGATTCCGGTAGTGACATCGATGCCTACCGTATTTCCCGAAATGCGCAGGTGGAAGGGAAGGCGTCCGTAGGCGTTTTCAAAGATGTCATAGTTGGTAAAACGAAGGGTAACCCGCGTGAAATCCTTTACAAATTCCACTGGAATCAGCACGGACTCCTCCCGGGCCGGGATCTTGTCGTAGGCGAAACGGAAAAGGGGTACATAGTCTTCGCCCTTGTCCACCACCCAGCAGAAGTCGCCTTCCTTGCGGGCCCCTTCGTAGCCCATTACCCCATATCCCATCACGGCGTCCGACTTCCGGACCTTCATATAGAAGGACTGGTCCTGAATGTCGGTGACCATGGTGGTGTCGGCCTCCAGAAAAAGCGTTTCCGGCTCCGAGTAGGCTGCAATATGGACGTGGTTCACCCCATCAAATGCGGCGGCGTTTTCAATGTCGAAAAGCAGCAGACTGGGACAGACTTCGCGGTTTTCCAGCACAAGGTTGTGGCAGGAAAGCAGGAGGCACCCGGCCCCCAGCAGTGTGATGAGGCGTTTCATGGCTACAGTTCGTAAGTGAGTGTGGAATGGCCTCCCCATATGCCCACGGCTACGCTGGCGCTTACCTTTCCAAACTTGGGACGTTTGTCGGGCTGGTCGGAAGTCCCGCCGGCCATGGTAATGGTGATGCTCTCGATGTCGTAGGTGTGGTTGCCCTCGATGGAGGCCACATCGGCCGATTTGGGGATGTCAAAACAGTAGTAGGACTCCTCGGCGTGGGCAATGTCATCCCCCGCGCCGCGCCCGGCCGCTCCGCGGATGTATCCGTGCAGGATCAGGCGCGTAAGACGGGCCGAAGGGGAAGCGTCGGTATTGTCGTTGGCCGCCGTGGAGACGTTGGGGTACACGTAGAAGAAGCGGTTGAGGTCTTGCGCCCCTGTAGTGGGGCCGATGGAGAGGTTCAGGTTTCCGCGTTCTCCAAGGAGGTCTTTGGCCGAGGCCGGGATGCCGTCGTTCCAGGCTTCAAGATTGTACCAGCAGGAACTGGAAGCGCCCAGTTCGGATACGGTACGGGCCCTTCCGGCCAGGCTTACGGTGTTGACGGCGTTGAGGATGTATGCTTCCTTAATGTCCAGGTGGCATCCTTCCAGCGAGGTGTTGGTAAAGTCCAGCCGGATGTTTCGGATGGAAATGCGGGCGGCCAGGCGGCGGACGGTAATGACGGCCGGGGTGGGGGTGCCCAGGGAGGCCGCTGCATTGTATTCACCCACATCCACATTGACATTTCCTACCATCACCAGATGGGTGGGCGTGTTTTCTTCCAGCCTGGAATAGTGCGTAATGAGGGCTTCCTCGTTGTCAAAAGACTGGCGGGGGGCATTGACCAGGGCCCACACCTTCTTTTTGCCCACGTAGGTGTTCAAGGTAAGGGTGGTGCTTCCGCCCGATACCCAGTGGTCGGTTTCCTTGACATTGAGAGCCGGGTTGGAGTCGCTGATGTCCTTGAAAACAAAGATTTGCAGGGTGTTCACCTGGTCTTCAGCCGTGGAACTCCCCAAAGTCTTGGTGCCGGGAGCGCCGGGAACAATCAGGTTCACCAGGAGGGTTCCGCCGGGTGTGCCCGTTTGCCGGAGCTCCGGTTCTTCAGGGACGGCGGTCTGTTGGCAGGAAAGGAGGGCTCCGGCCGCAAGCCAGGTAAGGATGATTTTTCTCATAAGGATTTGTTTTTTAATTACTGTTGTCATTTTGTTCCTGATTAAGTCCGTAGCGTTGGATGAGCACATTGATTTCCGGATCCAGGTTGCCTCGGAATACGTAAGAACGGTCTGCGTGGCAGGCATTGAGGTAGGACTGGACGGCATTCCGGTCATCTCCCTTTCGGGCATACAGCAGGGCCATCATATACTGCACCTGGGGCGTGGGCTCCAATTCTTCCAGGATGGCCATAGCCGAAGCGTTGTAGTCCAGCGACACATAGGCGATGGCTGTATTGTAGTCCCTGTAATCTTTGAGCAGGGACAGGGCCTTCTCATATTCCCTTTCCCGCAGGGCCTCCAGGCCGGCCATATACGTGCTGTCCACTTCGGTGGTATGGACCGTGTCCTTCACCATACCCTTCCGGTGCAGGTGGAAATCGAAGCGGACGGTCCTCAGACGGGGATACAGGTTTTCCCGCAGATAGCGGTAGCAGGAGAGTCCCTGGAGCTTCCGCTCCCTTTCGTCGGGGTCGGAGAGAGCCCTGTATTCTGCGTACCGGTCTTTATCGGCCTGCTTTAAAGTGCTGTCTTTTTGCACCAGGGCATCCAGCATGGCCCAGTTTTCGGCGTCGTAGTGGGGGAGGAAGCGGATGGGCGTGCGGGCCTTTTCCTTGAAGCTGTTGTCCAGGGAGAGCACCACGCCGCGGCTTCTGCGGAGGGAATCCTCCCGGCGCCTGAGGAAACTCTGGTAATGGTTGGAGACGGATTGGGAACGCTGCACGGAAAGTTTCCGGTTGGTTTCCCAGCTGCCTTCCGGCGAGCACGAGGCCGTGATCACTATGGAGTCCAGGTCAAAGACCTTGTCTTCCACCAGGCTCACCAGGTTTTCCTTGATACGGCCCATTTCGGCCGGATTGTTGCCCAGTTTCTCCCGGATGTCGGTCTTGCCCTGTTCAAATTCTATGTAACAGGCCGTGTTGGCCTGGACGCTCCGGCTGATGACCTTGGTCTTGTAACGGATGCGGTTGTCCGTGAGCGTACTCAGGGAACTGATATAGAAGGTAAGGGGATCACTGGCGGGAACCCTGTAGATTACCTGTCCGTCCTGGAGAATGTCTCCGCCCAGCACAACGGATGCTTTTCGCATTTTGGGCCGGACCCGGATGGTCTGCACGTACTCGTAGACAATGTCTCCTCCTACTTGCGTGATCACCGAATCCAGACGCAGCCCCTCCGTAACAATGGGATCTTTGACATATTGGCGGAACACTTCGCCTTTCCGTTCCACCTTGCGGCGGTTGAGCCGCACGCGCAGTTCGTTGGTATAGTGTTCCAGGGCCGCCTGTTCGGTGACGCCGAAGGCCGATGTGAACACGCTGTCGGAGACGAAACTGCTGTCGGTCCGGAACCGGTAGATGGAAGGGATGTTGCGGTGGAGGAAGTTCTCCAGCTGCCGCCGGTCTACGAAGTGCAGCGAGTCGGCTGCGATGGATTCCAGAAAGCGCCTGTACTGCTCATAACCTTTCAATTGGGCTTTCCGGTATCCGCTGCCGGTAATGAGGACGGGCTCCAGGCGGATACTGTCCTCCAGGACAAACAAGTCTGGGTAAAAACGCAGCTGCCAGTCGCTGTCCTGCATCTTTTCCGGCACCAGGATCTGGAAGCGAAGGTCAACGCTGCCGCCGCGTTCTGCCACGTTGCGGAACCGGGCGGTGACCCTGGCTGCGTCCAAGGTTTCGTGGGCTACCATTTCTCCGTTTTCGTCCTTGACGGCTTTCATAATGATGACCTCACGTCCTTCCGGATCTACCACCACCAGGGTATCTCTTTGGACCGGTGCCCCCACGTCCAGGGTCGGGAGCTCCCGTTCTTCACTCAGCGACAGCAGCGCCGTCACCTGTCCCTCCCGGATTTGTCTCAGATGGGAGGTAGGGGCGCAGGCTGCCGGAACCAGGAGCAAAGCGGCCAGGAGGCTGCGATGGAATGCTGCGTTCATGGGTTCTAGTCTCTTTGGGGTTGCATCTGGTTCTCTTCCCTCTGGAGGAGTTTCACGGTATGGGCCACTACATCCATCGTGGTGCGCTCTTCGCCGTTCTGTGCGGTGTACTTGCGTGCGCGCTGGCGTCCTATTACGTGGACCCAGGCGCCCTTCTGGATGCTGTACAGGTCGGTGATGGAGTCACGTCCGGCCCAGGCCGATACATTGAACCAGGTGGTCTCGATGATGGAGTTGCGGTCCTTGTCAATGGTGCTGTACTCGGTGACCACGGCAAAGTTGCACACCTGGCTGTCGTTGATGTTGTTCACTTCGGCGCGTCCAACCACGCCCTTGAGCTCGATTTTGTTTAGAAATTCCATAACTTACTTTAGTTAATGCGTTAAACCTGGGCCGCAGGTGGCGGCTTTGGCCACCTGCCCCGTGGGCAAAGTAAGGGTGGAATTGCAAGGTTTCCTTCTGAGCGGGACCGCTCCAGGAAAGATTTTGCTGTTTTTTATGCAGATTGTTGGTTTTGCCTGTTGTATCACAAGAAAAAAGGCCCACCGTAAAAATCATTTTTACGATTCGTGTTTCTTGTTGTAAAAGCAAAACAGCAAAACTTTCGGAAATCTTTTTTACGATGCTTGGAATTGCCGGACGGTTTTTTCACTTTTGTCAAAAACTGTCCCATGTCCTATTTCCTTAAATACGTGATCCAGTCCCAATGCCTTCAGTGCGGCAAAGAACTGCCGCTCAGCGGCCGGACGGACCGGAAGTTCTGCTGTGCGGACTGTAAAAACCAATATCACAACCGTCAGCGCCGGTATCCGCTCAAGGACGAGATGGAATGGGCCGTGTTTCAGGCCCTGAAAACCAACTACACCATCCTGAACCACCTGCGCAAGATGGGCGTGAGAACCATAGAACTGGCCACCCTGTCCCAGCTGGGCTATGACACCCGTTATGTGACCTCCTTTATCCGGATGGGCCGCCGCCAGATCTTCACCCTCTTCGACCTCAAGTTTGAAATGACGCCCACCAAGCTCAAACGGCTCTCCAGTCTCCGGATGCCAGACGAACAAGGGGTGCGCCTGTAGGTGCACCCCTTGTTGTATAAAGGATTAAATGTCTGTTAGTTGGCCTGCTGGGGCTTCTTCTGGGGGTCCTTGAACAGGATCCAGAAGAGGATGGCCACTACCAGGGCGTAGCCGGCAAAGATGTACCAGGCTTCGGGCCAGTTGGAGGGCGTATTGAATACGTCGCAGGCGTCTACTACAGCACCGGCGGCCAGGGTGCCCAGGGTGGCGCCAAAGCCGTTGGTCATCATCATAAACAGGCCCTGGGCGCTGGAGCGGATGGACGGTTCTGCGTTCTGCTCTACGTACAGGGAGCCGGAGATGTTAAAGAAGTCGAAGGCCATACCGTAAACGATGCAGCTGAGAACGAACAGCAGCACGCCGGGCATCGCGGGATTGCCCATACCGAAGAAGGCGAAGCGGAGCACCCAGGCAAACATGGAGATGAGCATCACCTTCTTGATGCCGAATTTCTTCATGAAGAAGGGGATGAGCAGGATGCACAGGGTCTCGGAAGCCTGGGAGATGGCGATGAGGGCGTTGGAGTTCTTGACGGCAAAGGTGTTGGCCAGGGAAGGATCCGAGGCAAAGGAGCCCAGGAAGGTATTGGCGTAGCCGTTGGTAATCTGGAGGGAAGCGCCCAGGAGCATGCTGAAAATGAAGAAGATGGCAAACTGGCTGTCCTTGAACAGGGAGAAAGCCTTAAGGCCGAAGGCCTCGGCCAGGCTCTGCTTGCCACCGGAACGGTTGACCGGGCACTTGGGCATGCTGAGGGCATAGGCGCAGAGGATGAGGGACAGGATACCGGAACTCACGAGCTGCGTATAGCTGTCCTGCATGGCTACTCCGCCAATGTGCAGGAAGTTGGTTACGAGCATGCTGCAGATGAAACCCACGGTGCCGAACACGCGGATGGGCGGGAATTCCTTCACAGGATCCATTCCTTCCTTGGCCAGGGCATTGTAGGCCACGGAGTTGACCAGGGCGATGGTAGGCATAAAGAAGGCCACGCTGAGGCTGTACAGCAAGAACAGCGGGAAGAACTCCACCTGGTCTCCGGCCGACAGGCAATAGATACCGGCCGAAATCATAAACAGGCCGGCCAGGGCGTGGCAGATGGAAAGCACTTTCTGGGCCTCGATTTTCTTGTCTGCCACAATACCCATAAGGGTGGGCATGAAGATGGATACGACGCCCTGCATGGCAAAGAACCATTTGATCTGGCTTCCCAGGCCGATGTTGCCCAGGTAGCGGCCCAGCGAGGTGAGGTAGGCGCCCCATACGGCAAACTCCAGGAAGTTCATCACGATGAGCTTGATGGTGACGGGTTTGATGTTAATCTGCATAACGGTATTCTGTGAAGTAGTTATCGAAAAGTCAATTATGCAAATTTACGAAAAAATCCGTACTTTTGTATGATAATACAAATTGGATGTTCAAATTTGAAAAGATAGCCGCAGATCCCGCCAGCGCAGCCCGCGCCGGCCAGATTACCACAGACCACGGAACCATTCTTACCCCCATCTTCATGCCGGTGGGAACGGTGGGCTCCGTCAAAGGCGTCTATCACAGGGATTTGGAGAACGATATCCAGGCCCAGATTATCCTGGGCAATACCTATCACCTGTATCTGAGACCCGGTTTGGACACCCTTTACAAAGCCGGCGGCCTGCACAAATTCGAGCATTGGGACCGTCCCATCCTCACGGACAGCGGCGGCTTCCAGGTGTTCTCCCTGGCGCCCATCCGCAAACTCACGGAAGAGGGCTGCAAGTTTTCCTCGCACATAGACGGCAGCAAGCACATCTTCACGCCGGAAAACAACGTGGACACCCAGAGAAAGATAGGGGCCGATATCATTATGGCCCTGGACGAGTGCTGCCCCGGAGATGCCGATATCCGCTACGCCACCAAGTCCCTCAGGCTTACGCAGGGCTGGCTGGAGCGTTTTGCCAGGCATTTTGACGAAACGGAACCGCTCTATGGTTACCAGCAGGTGATGTTCCCCATCATCCAGGGCTGCGTGTATCCGGAACTGCGCAAGCAGGCCGTGGAACACGCCCTGGGACTGGACAATGCCAACCGCGGCGGTTATGCCGTGGGCGGTCTGGCGGTAGGGGAGCCCACGGAAAAGATGTACGAGATGCTGGAGGTAACCTGCCCTCTGCTGCCGCAGGACAAACCCCGCTATCTGATGGGCGTGGGTACGCCCGCCAATATCCTGGAAGGCATAGCCCGCGGAATTGATATGTTCGACTGCGTAATGCCCACCCGCAACGGCCGCAACGGCATGCTTTTTACATGGGATGGCATTATGAACATGCGCAATTCCAAATGGACGGACGATTTCACCCCCCTGGATCCCAAGGGAACGTCTTTCGTAGACAGTTACTATACCCGCGCGTACATCCATCACCTGTTCATCGCCAAGGAGATGTTTGCGGCCATGGTGGCCTCCGAACATAACCTGGCCTTCTATCTGGATCTGGTCCGCGTGGCCCGTGAGCACATCCTGGCCGGTGATTTCCTTTCCTGGAAGAACGCCGTAATCCCTAAACTGACGCAGCGCCTATGACCTTCAAGTTCAAGGGACTCCAGCGGCTGGACTGGTACATCATCAGGAAATTCCTGGTGACGTTCTTTGTGTCCATCCTCTTCCTGGCGGTGC
>JAEEGJ010022006.1_pt1 | contig 13596 bp, 11 predicted proteins | sample 8958761 | NCBI WGS metagenome assembly JAEEGJ01 (sample SAMN16246546, study PRJNA631951) | gut metagenome | biome: gut microbiome; feature: rumen; material: RS-attached | host: Bos | place: Iran: Karaj | collected 2018-10 | reverse complement strand
TGATGATGGTGAATACAGGCTTGTTAGCGTCTTTGGCGGCTTCCTTCTTCTTGGCAGCCGATGCACTGAGGGCGATCATCGCCATGAGTGCGATAGTTAAAATCTTCTTCATTGTTTATTATTATTGTTTAATGTTAGATCCTTGGGATGATACGGGATGCGCTTCGAACCGAGGAAGCGGCACCCGTTCTTCGTGATCAGCAGGTCGTCCTCGATGCGGATACCGCCGAAGTCCTTGTAGGTCTCCAGCTTGTCGAAGTCGAGGAACTCCTTACAATGTCCGCTGGCCTTCCACTCGTCGATGAGGGCGGGGATGAAATAGATGCCGGGCTCGTCTGTGAGCACAAAGCCCTCCTGCAGCCGTCGGCCCATGCGTAGACAGTTGGTGCCAAACTGCTCCAGGTTCGGGCGTGTCTCCTCGTCGAAGCCCACGTAGATCTGTCCCAGTCCCTCCATGTCGTGCACGTCCATACCCATCATGTGTCCCAGTCCGTGAGGCAGGAACATGGCGTGGGCACCGGCCTTCACAGCCTCGTCCACATCGCCCTTCATCAGTCCGAGCTCCTTCAGCCGCTCCGTCATCCGACGGCACACGGCGAAGTGCACGTCCATATACTTCACGCCAGGCTTGGCCACCTCGAGCACGTAGTCGTGACACTCCTCCACAATCGAGTAGATCTCCAGCTGCCGCTGCGTGAACCGTCCGTTGACGGGCATCGTGCGGGTGTGGTCCGAGCAGTAGTCGTTGAGCTCGCATCCAGCATCGCAGAGCACCAGCCGTCCGTCCTCCAGCTCAGCGTCCGACGGATTGCCGTGCATGATTTCGCCGTGTTGTGAGAAGATAGTCGCAAAACTGTTGCCCTGGGCCAGCGAGCGGGCGATGCCGTCCACCTGTCCGGCCACGAACCTCTCCGTCACACCGGGCTTGATGAGCATCTGTGCCGTCGTGTGCATCACGTAGCCCACGTCGCAGGCCGCGTCGATATAGGCAATCTCCTCGGCACTCTTCGTGGCCCTCATCTTCACCACCGCCTGTATCAGCGGCAGCGAGGCTTTCTCCTTCTGCTGCGAGGGATGGATGCCCAGCAGGTCCATGATCTGTATCTTCGTGTCGAAGCGGTAGGGTGGGAGGAAGTGCTTATTGACCATGGCCCATGGACCATTGACCATTTTTGCCAAGTCGGCCATCGGGGCGGTCTTCGCGATGCCCACCTCTGCGGCGAGATCGGCCACAGAGGGCGTAAAGCCCATCCACACGATGTCCTCCACGTCAATGTCGTCGCCGAAGAGCCATTCCTCGTCGTTGTCGATATCGATCACTCCCACCAGACCGTCACGGTGCTGGCCGAAGTAATAGAGGAACGATGAGTCCTGCCGCATCGGCGCATACGCGTTGGCGGGATAGTTGGCGGGCGACTCGTTGTTGCCGAAGAGGACGATCACACCGTTGCCCACGAGTCTTTTCAACTCCTGCCGCCGCCTGATATAAGTGTCTTTGCTAAACATAACCAGTTTTAATTATACAATTTTGATGCAAAGATACACATTATTTTGGACATAATATCTATTTATACATTTTTTTAGACATAAGAACATAAGTACATAAATTTTTGCCAATCATGGCGCAGCCAATATGTTCTTATGTTCTTCTGTCTAAAAAAAAATATATGTTCTTCTGTCCTTCTGTCTTTAAAAAATATTTGTTCTTATGTTCTTCTGTCTGAAAAAAAATACCTACCTTTGCACCCGATTTGTAAAATATGTCTATATGGGAAAAGTAATATTGACCGGTGACCGCCCCACCGGAAAGCTCCACTTAGGGCACTATGTCGGCTCACTGCGCCGTCGTGTCGAATTACAGAATCAGGGTGACTACGACCGTATGTTCGTCTTCATGGCCGACGTGCAGGCCCTCACCGACAATGCCGACAACCCCGAGAAGATCCGTCAGAACATCATCGAGGTGGCACTCGACTACCTTGCAGCAGGACTTGATCCAGAGCGCTGCATACTGTTCATACAGAGTCAGATACCAGAACTCGCAGAGCTCACCACCTATCTGATGAACCTCGTCTCCGTCAGCCGCGTCCAGCGCAACCCGACGGTGAAGACCGAAGTCAAGATGCGTGGCTTCGAGGGTGAGAGCATCCCCCTCGGATTCTTCTGCTATCCTGTGTCGCAGGCTGCCGACATCACCCTCTTCAAGGCTACCACCGTCCCCGCCGGCGAGGATCAGGAGCCGATGCTCGAGGTCTGCCGCGAGCTGGTGCGCCGCTTCAATCAGATCTATGCCCCCGTACTCGTGGAGCCGAACATCCTGCTGCCCGAGAACCTCACCGCCCGTCGTCTGCCAGGCACCGACGGCAAGGAGAAGATGTCGAAGTCGCTCGGCAACTGCATCTACCTCTCCGATACCGCCGACGATGTGTGGCAGAAGGTGCGCTCCATGTACACCGACCCTGAGCACGTCAACCTCAACGATCCCGGCCATGTGGAGGGCAATGCCGTCTTTACCTATCTCGACGCCTTCTCCTGCGATCAGGACTTTGCCGACTTCTGGCCTGAGTACCAGAACCTCGACGAGCTGAAGGATCACTACCGTCGCGGCGGTCTGGGCGACATGAAGTGCAAGAAGTTCCTCAACCAGGTGCTCAACAAGTTCCTCGAGCCCATGCGCCAGCGCCGTGCCGAGTTCGAGAAGGACATCCCCGAGATCTACAACATCCTGAAGCGTGGTACCGAACAGGCCCGCGAGGTGGGTGCCCAGACGATGGACGAGGTGCGCAAGGCCATGCGCATCGACTACTTCAACGATGCCGACCTCATCCGCCAGCAGTCCGAGCGTTTCGCCAAATAAGCAACCATCACATGGAGTCGCGATCTTGCGACACCATAATTATAAAGAGCGGCAAGCCTCTCCCGAGACTTGCCGCTCCTTTCTTCTCTTAATTCTCATTTAGAACGGTCCATGCCCCATACAACTCGTGGTGCTGATCGCCGTCAAGAATGCCGTGAGCGCGGCTACTAACACCTTCACCGCCAGCTCAATCATCCGTTGCTTCTTCATACGCTTATCTCCTTTCTTCTAGGGATTCTTTTGTCTAAAACTCTCCTTAGCCATTGCCCTGCTGGTCGGCCTCGGGCGCGAGCACGTACGTCAGCGGCGTCTTTTTCTGGAATCGCTTCTGCTTGCCGTTGACGGTGCGCACCTCACTCTCCACCAGATACCCGAAGGTGAAGATACAGTCATCCTTCAGCGCGCGGCTCGTCAGCTTCTCGCCCTTCGTGTTCTCCGGTACGAAGTTGATGTGGATGCCGTTGATCATCGCGTCGGGGCCACCAGCCACGGCGTTGGCGAGGTTCGCCTTGCCCAGCTTCGCGCCGTCCACACTCGGACTGAACGTACCGAATCCGTCGAGCTTCACGGGCTGACCCTGCGTCAGCAGCTCCTTCATGCAGTCCACCACCTGTCCGAGCACCAGCACGCACATCTGGTAGTCGGCAATCTTGCCGTGTGCCGTCATGTGGGCGGCAAAGCCCTTCAGGTTCAGCGGCTCCTTCGAATCACACTCGGCAAAGTACTTGCCGTAGGCCGTCGAATCGTCGTTCTTGTTCTGACGGAGGTTAATCACCATAGGAATTTCACTTCTTGCCATTTTCTTTTTTCCTTTCTTTTTTTTAGTTAAACATAAGCTTTCATGTCTGGAGGTGAGAGGTAAGAGAATACTCCTTTGGGCCCTTTAGTCGTTCCTCGATCCTCGCTCGTCCTTCCTCGATCTCTAAGACACTACAAAATTACGAATATTTTTTAAATTATGCAAGTATTTTAATCTTCTGAAATATATTGTTCAACGTTATTCAACGTTATTCCATGTTATACCAAAATATTTGCGGTTTCCTTTGGCAATTTCAACTATTTTTAGTACCTTTGTATCGTCAAACATGTTTAACCAACAAAACCAATTACCAATGACCAATCATCCATGTTCAATGGGAAGAACGGAGCTTGCCACCCGCTACTTCCCCCACATTCAACCACAAACCGCCTGGCAGAAACTCCGTGGACTACTCGCTGAAGTTCCTGACCTGGCGCCCCTCACACAGCTGAAACGCCGCACGTTTCTTCCGGCAGAAGTAAATATTATTTACCAACACTTAGGGCAGCCTTGAGCTGTCTTTTTCCGCGCTTTTCAGGCCCTCGGAGTTTCCTGCCTTAAAACTCGGACTTTCCTGTGACGAAACCAAGACTTTCCTACCATGAAACTCCGGGTTTCATTTCTGTATTGTATGAAGACGATGAAGATATTGTATTATGTAAATAAAAATCATTATTACCTCATGCCCCACATATCAACATATCAACATATCAAAACCGTTTTTTAAAATATCAGGAATATTCACATATTAATTATTATATAATATATTATTATAATAATATATTATATAATAATTTTATTAAGGTCATTTGTTATCCCTGCATAATTATTTTTCATTTTGATATTTTGATATGTTGATATTTTGGCTTGTCTACTTCGGATTTTCAGCGAATTTTAGGAGTAGCACTTCAGATTTTCTGCATTTTTCTTGCAAGTTTGATAGGCAATCGAAGCAAATTATACAAGTATTTAGATGAATATTTGTGAAATTCCGCCAAAAGTTGCTGTTGTATCAGATTTAATTTGTAACTTTGCCCTGTCAATCAATGATAAAATGAAACAATTACTTAGCGAACGATTCTACACTTACTGGGCTGATCCAGAGCATAGCTGGACTGTACGTATGACCATCAAGATGCGTGACGACATCGACAGAACTATGATGTGCGAGGCCGTGGCCGCCACACAGCAACGTTACCCATACTATGGCGTGAGGCTGCGAAAAACGATCGGCGACAACGGCTTTGAGTACTATGCCTTGGAGGAGAACACGCAGCCGTGGGTAGTGATGCCTACGCAACAGCCTGCCATGCTGCTCAGCCCCGAGTCGAACGACCACCTGCTGGCATTCTCCTGTTGGGAGGACAGCATAGCCCTCGATTTCTTCCATGCCTTGACCGATGGCACGGGAGCTTACAACGTGCTGCGCACCCTGATGTACGAATACTGCCGTCGCCGCTATGACAGTCAGTTGAGCCGTGAGGGTATCCGTGTGGCAGGCGACGACATCAACCCTGACGAATGGCTTGACCCCGCCTCGCTGCCTCGACCTGAGAGCCTGGACGTGCTGCCCGTGCCACCTATGCCACGCCCCATCAATCTCATGAAGGAGGCAGCGGTGCCCGTTCAAGATGCCGTGGAGACGGTGAATGTGCAAGTGAGCGAAGAGCAGATGTTGGACTATGTCAAGCATCGCGACACTTCGCCAGCCACGCTGATATCACTCATGCTGGATCGTGCCATAGCCCGTCTGCATCCTGATAGTGACGACGCTGCGCCTATAGTGGCACTGGCCATCAACCAGCGTCCCGCACTGGGTACACCTCTTGCCGGCGTCTCATTGGCATCGTCCCTGCGTCTGCCGCTGACGCATGAGGTGCAGCAAATGACTGATGACCTACAGGAAACGGTGTTCAGGGGCATGGTTGTATTGCAGTCGAATGCCGACAATGTGGTTGAAAAGTTCTGGATGACGAACGACAGAATGGATCAGCTGGATCGGATTCCCACCGTAGCAGGCCGGCATCAGGCCATGGCAGGGGCCTACCAGCAGGCAGCAGCTGCCGGCACCTGCGTGATGAGCTATGTGGGTAAGGCCAACTTCGGTGCTGCCGAGCGATATATCTGTGGCCTGTGTACGGAAGTGTGGGCACCCTACGCCATCACCATTGAACTGAGTGCCGCCGGTGGACAGTTCTGTATCAGCTGGATGCAGCGCTTCTGCAACGATGCCTATCTCAACGCGTTTATAGCCGAGCTGCACCGTCAGGGTCTAGATGCCACCATCGCTTGGCGTCGTCCGCTTGTTGTTGCCACCGTTGCCGACTACCATAACATACTCTAAAACAGGGGGGCAGGAACGCTGTGTTTTATAAATGTAAATAAAGATGACGAAAAGACTGACTGTTCTGCTGTTGCTGACGGTGCTGGCTCTTAGTGTCGGCGCGTCTACGTATAACGTCCGTGACTTCGGGGCTAAGGGCGACGGCCTGACCCTCGACCACGCAGCTATCAACCAAGCTATCGAGAAAGCCTGCAACAATGGCGGCGGAAGGGTTGTGTTGCCTGCGGGAACGTATCTCTGCGGCAGTATCCGTCTGAAAAGCAACGTGGAACTGCACCTCATGGCTGGTGCCAGGATACTGGCGGCTCCTGCGGCGATGAAGGCATACGACAAGAGCGAGGTGTTCGGAGGTCCTGAATATCAGGACGGCGGGCATACCTACTTCCACAACTCGCTGATATGGGCCGAGGGGCAACAGAACATATCGATTACCGGACGCGGCATGATAGACGGTGAGGGACTCACAAAACACGACACGGAGAAAGCTGGCAACGTGCAGGGGGGTAGCATCGGTACCGGCGACAAAGCCATCGCCTTGAAGCTCTGCCGTAACGTGACCATACGCGACATCACCATCTTCCGTGGGGGCCACTTCGCCATCATCGTCACCGGCTGCGACATAGGAACTATCGACAATATTACCATCGACACCAACCGTGACGGCATCGACATCGACTGCTGCAAGTACTTCACCGTGAGCAATACGAAGGTGAATACGCCCAGCGACGATGCCATAGTGCTGAAGAGTTCGTATGCACTGAAGAAGCCCGTGTTGTGCGAGCATGTACTGATAACGAACTGCATCGTGACGGGCTATAAGTTAGGCACGTTCCTCGACGGCACCTATGTGCCAGAGAAGGTGAACTGGGTATGCGGACGCATCAAGCTGGGTACGGAGAGTAATGGCGGCTACCGTAACATCACCATCTCGAACTGTACGTGTATGTGGAGCAGTGGACTAGCCTTTGAGGAGGTCGATCAGGGCAGGATGGAGAATATCGTGGTGGATAATATCTCGATGAGTCACGTACACCATTATCCTATCTATATTACTACAGGCTGCAGGAACCGTGGTCCCAAAGAGCGGACTGACATCTCATCGGCCCGCGATATTTATATCAACAACGTCGTTGCCGATGATTGCGACTCGCTGGCCGGCATCATCATAACGGGCATGGCGGGTACACCTATCAGGAATGTGTCGCTCTCGAATATCCGTATCCAGTATCGGGGCGGCGGGCAGAAGGTCGCCACGCCCTATCGCGAGCAGGGCACCAACTATCCCGAGCCTCGCTGGGCAGGGCCTACGCCTGCCTACGGTCTCTTCGCCCGCCATGTGGACGGCCTGCATCTGCGCAATGTGAAGTTTGAACTGATGCGACCCGACGAACGCCCAGACATAATCCTGGAGGACGTGGTTAACGAGGATATCGAACATTGACACAAGAGGGACAGTCCCTTTTGTGACATGTCTCACCTTTGAAAGTCCAGTATCAGTTATGACATTCTATTCTAAACACCATTCCCTGCCTATCCCGAAAGGTTCGAACAGAACCCGCCGGAAGGCTTTGCTCGCGGTATGTATGCTGCTGTGCATACAGCCGGCGGCCACTGCCCAGGAAACCGCCGACAGCGTGGAAGCGGACGGGAAGATGCCAGGGGTCATCAAGCAGGTGCTCGACAGGCTTAACCGCCCCCCACGCTACCTCGACGACCGCTATGTGCGAAAGCCGCCGACCAAGTTCATCGTCACCCTGAGGGGCAGAGTGCAGCAGACCGGTGTGCGCATCAACGACTATTCGGAGTTGGATACCGACTGGGGGCTTGCCAACAGCACACAGACCGACTTGCGTATGCAAGAGCGCCCCCATTACAAGGCAGGATGCTATATCACCTATTCAGGCATCCGTGCCGGACTGGGCATGAGCGTAGGGCGCAAGAGCGCCGAGAAGAGCACCTCCTTGTACCTCGGCTGCATCAACTCATACTACGGGCTTACAGCCCAATATAACAATATCAAGGAGAAGGTGTCATCTGACGTGCATTCCACAGTGGACTATCATGGTGAGAACTACGAAAACGACTTCATGGAGGACGACACTTACATGGAGTCGGACTATCCTGCCGACATGCGCGAGATACAACTCGACGGCTACTATGCCTTCAACCGCCGCCGCTTCGCCTATACCGCCGTATATGGCGGCAGTGTCGTGCAGCGACGTTCTGCCGGCTCGTGGATGCTGGGAATGAAGTACCTCTATGGGCGGGTGAAGTTCGACTCCAGGGAATCCATTTTCCCCACCCACGTCGGCGGCATCACACGGTTTACCACCCAACAGTTGTCCGTAGGCGGAGGCTACAGTTACAACCTCGTACTCCTGAACCGTGACGAAAGCGGTCCACTCCTGCGCGGTCTTCGCAACCTCACTTTCAACGCCACCTTTATGCCGATGGTCACCATGTTCAATCCGCTCACCATCTATTACGACAAAAACCTCGTGGAATGGTTCGGCTATGAGACCGACCACCGCACACGCAAGTCACATCCGGAACTCAACTACACTGCCACGACGGGCATGGCGCTGAGCATCGACCGCTTCAGTTTCGTCGTCAAAGTCCACTACGACAACTTCCGCTTCAACACAGGCTTACAGGATGAGAACCTGAACAAACTGGGCGATGAGTATGCCATGCAGAAGAACCGCATGAAAGGGCGCTTCTTCAACTGGGGCGTGAGGGCAGATTTTCAAATGAAGTTTTAACCAATGTAATAAAAAAGAAGCATGAAAAGAATCATGCAATGGGTGCTCGCCGCCATCCTCGTTATTATTAGCGGCACATGTACAATAACCCGCTGTAGTTCGAACAACGATAACCCGTCGGACAGCAACAAGAAAGAAGTGCGCATCGCCATCGCCTGGCGGGCCGATACCGACAATGAGTTCTGTACCAACATCGTGGAGGCCTTCCGCGAGGCGGGCGTCACGGTGACAGTGCTGCCGCAGGTGAAGGCTCAGTATCTTGACTACGACGGTAATGCGGTGGCTACGGCCAATCTCGATTTCGAGGGTATCGGCTACCTGAACAACGCCAGCGGCACACTGGTACGCTCGCGGGGCTACAACGGATCGAACGCGGCCCAGGTGCTGAAGGAGGTCGACGGCGTGGTGTTCACCGGCGGCGAGGACATTGCACCCACGCTGCTGGCCGAGCCGCAGGACTGGCATCACATTGAGGCTGAGATAGACTACAATGCCGCCCGCGATGTGTCGGACTTCCTAACCATGACCTACTGTCTGGACCACGACATACCCATCATCGGCTTCTGCCGTGGGGCGCAGATGCTGGGTGTGGTCTCCGGGGCCACCATCATTCAGGACATCCCCACATGGTTTGCACAGCAGGGGCTGCCCTACAACTATGAGCACCGCCGCGAGAAGGCCGAAAGCGAGACCTACCGCGACTATGTACCGCACAACGTCACGCTGACCGACGGCTCGCTACTGGCCCGATACTTCGGCACCACTACCCTCACCGGCTGCCCGTCGTGGCACCATCAGGCCTTGCTGAGCACCGAGGGCACGCCCCTGCGCGTCACGGGCATCACAACCGTATCTGGCATCGACATGGTGGAGGGCATCGAGCGTACCGACAAGGCATGTGCCGTCGGTGTGCAGTTCCATCCAGAGGCCGCCATCGTGAAGCACACAGGAAAGGCTGTCAATAGTGCCAATGCCGACCTGTTTATGACCTACGACGCAGCGATGCCACTCTTCCGCGCATTCATAGAAGTTTGCAGCAATAGCACACCATCAACTTTAGGACAATAAACATCAAATCATATTATTAATCCATTTTACTAATTACAACACAATGAGAAAACTCATGCAATGGGTGATGACCGCCACCCTCGTTTGCGGCACAAGTGTTCTCACATCGTGTTCGCCTGACAACCATGACAACCCGGCAACAGACCCCGACGAGCCGCAACAGCTGGCCGACTACACCATCATCTACTATGGTCACGGCGGCGGCAACCTCGACTACTGGCTGCTGCAAAACATCGCGCAGTTCTACCAGTCCGACCCAGAGAGCCGCAAGAACGTGAACATCTGCGCACAGTATAAATTCTCCACCCTGAAGGGTATGCAGGATGCCTACGATGCCTACAAGGAGGACATGGACCCCAACGACCCAGCGGAGGTAGAAGGGCTCGAAGGCATTAAGAATCTTTTTCCTTATGCCGAAAAGACCTGCCGTTTCGTCGTTGACCCAGAAGCCACATTGTCAGACATGATGCCCGCCATCACCGGCAATTTCATAGGTCCCGACAATGCCGACATCAGCTGCACCGACTCGCTCACTAACTTCATCAACTGGGCTGCCCAGACATGCCCTGCCCACAAGTACGTCCTCATACTGGCAGACCACGGCGACGGCTATCTGCCCACCGAGGAAATTCCCGTCGATGCCGCCACCCAGCTGACCCGCAGCGTCATCAAGGACGACGGCCACAACAAAAAGCACTTCACCGCCAAGAACCTCACCGAGGCCATCCGGCAGGCTTCAGTGCGTCTCAGCGCCGTCTATTGTGATGCCTGCCTGATGAACGCGGTCGAATATCAGTTCGAACTGGCACCCGTGACCGACTATCTCGTGCTCTCGACCTTCCTCGTCCCCGGTCCCGGCGGCGACTACACCGAACTGGTGAATGCCCTGTCGGCCAACCCCGACACCCCCGAACAGGCTCTGACCCGCTTTGCCCGGTTCTGCGTCGATGCCTGGGACAAGGCTTACGCGATGGAAGACAACGGCGAGATAGTGCCTCACTATTACGACATGAGCGTCTATCGCACTGCCGCGATTGATGCTTTCGGTGCTGCGCTCAAGACTTTCACCGACTGTCTGATTGAAGCCTACCTGAATGGTGGCGACGAGGTGCGGGCGAAGATTGACTCGATAACCGCCCATGCCTATCGCGTCGATGACGAACAGCCCACCTACGACCTCATGAATTACCTCTTCAGCCTCTACTTTGCACTGCCCGATGACGTGCTCGGCAATGCAAGCATAACTCTGGCAAAAGCCTACAGCGATTACTTCGTCCATCAGCAGAACAGCAAGTGGCTTGAGAAGAACGGCCACACAGTGTCGCTCAGCGTGATGCTCGGCTGCCAGGGCCACTTCACCACAGTGGAGAACGGCTTGCACATCCGCTACGATGCCGACGGATTATCCTGTTTGCTGGCCGACGGCGAACCTTTCGGCGACGGCTTGCCGTGGGGTTCCACCCTCGACGCCACCTACGGACAGCTGCGCTTCGACCAGATCACAGGTTGGAGCCGCTGGCTGAAACTGAACCAACAGGAGCCCAACCCCAAGTGTGTTGTAGAACCCTACGACGCCATTTGGACTGGCAAAAAAGGCCAGAAATGAGGAGAGTAGTTTCCCTGACACATGCAACCTAACCCCGCGCCTTCCGAGGAACGGGCTCGGCAAACTATTCCACCGATTACGGATAATCATAAAAAAGGAAAATATGAAAAAGAAATTATTTTGGATGATTGCCGCCATCCTCATCTGCGGCACTGGTGTGTTCGAATCGTGCGAAAACAATGACTCCGCTGTCACCCCCGACATGACGGTACTCACTGAGTGGCAGGCGGGGAGCACCGTCAGCCAGGAGGCTGTCGAGGCTTTCGGAGGCATCGATAAGTGCTTTGCTGCCGAGCCGATCCCCGACGGCGTGTGGCAGCGCATGCAGGGCAAGACCTACAAGGAGAATCCCTATATCGGTCGTGACGACCTGCGTCACATCCGCGCCCTGCACTGGGACTACGACAAACAAATGCACGTCGGCGAGATGATTGTCAACCGCGAGATTGCCGACCGCGTGGTCAGCATCCTGCGTCAACTCTTCGATGCCAAGTACCCTATCCAGCGAATGCTCCTGCCTGATGTCTATGATGCCGACGACGAGACCCAGATGCGCGACAACAACTCGTCGTGCTTCTGCTACCGTGCCATAGCAGGCAGCACCAAGTTATCAAAACACGCCCGGGGCCTGGCCATCGACATCAATACCCTCTATAATCCTTATTATAAGGATCGCGACGACGGCACGCGCTTCATCCAGCCCGCCACCGCCGCCGACTATTGCGACCGCACGTGGGACTTTCCCTACAAGATTGACCACGACGACCTCTGTTTCCGCCTTTTCACCGAGGCCGGCTTCGAGTGGGGCGGTGACTGGACTTCGTGTAAGGACTTCCAGCACTTCGAGCTAATTGAAGAATAATCAAAGACTTATTGAATACGCGATAAAGCATGAAACAGACCAAATTATGGATGCTGCTGACCCTGCCTCTGGTGCTGGGTCTGGCAGCGTGTTCATCGGACGATGACGACATCAACAAGACACCAGCCGACGTGGTGGAGGCGCAACTGCAAAAGATGACGCTGCGCGAAAAGGTGGGGCAGTTGTTCTACGTGCGGCCCGAGTGCCTCGACACCACCATCCACTTCAACCAGCCCAGCAGCATCGACGGCAGTACGGATGACATCAAGGCCATCAAACTGCAGGCCGTGAACGCCACGATGAAGGGCGTGAACGAGAAGTACCCTGTGGGCGGCGTCATCCTCTATGCCCACAACATCGAGGACGAGGCGCAACTCTCGGCCTTCATTTCCCAGATACGAGCCCTGAATGGCTCGCCGCTGCTATGCATCGACGAGGAGGGTGGCCGCGTGGCACGCATCGCCAACAATGCGAATTTCGAGGTTGAGAAATTCGAGTCGATGGGTGCCATCGGTGCCACGGGCGACCCGCAGAATGCCTACTACTGCGGCAACACCATCGGCACCTACCTGCGCCGCTACGGCTTCGACATCGACTTCGCTCCCGTGGCCGACGTGAACACCAACCCCGAGAACATCGTCATCGGCGCCCGTGCATTCAGCGACAATCCTGAGGTGGCCGCTCCGATGGTGACCAACTATCTGCAGGGGCTGAAGGATGCCGGCATCACGGGCTGCATCAAGCATTTCCCGGGCCACGGCGACACCAAGGCCGACACACATTACGGCTATGCACAGAGCCTGAAGACATGGGACGAGATGCTGACGTGCGAACTGATGACCTTCAAGGCCGGCATCCAGTGGGGCACACAGTTGATAATGACGGCCCACATCGCCACGCCCGGTGTCACGGGCACGGACATCCCCGCTACCATGTCGCCACTCATCCTGCAGGACAAACTGCGCGGTGAACTGGGCTACCAGAACATCATCGTCACCGACGCGATGGAGATGGGAGCCATCACCCTGCAATACAACAATGCCGAGGCTGCCGTGGGCACGCTACAGGCTGGTGCCGACATCGTGCTTGGCCCACAGAACTTCGTCAAGGCCTTCGATGCCGTGGTGAAGGCTGTGGAGGATGGTACTCTTACCGAGGAGCGCATCAACCAGAGTGTGCGCCGCATCCTGAAACTGAAGAAGCAAGCAGGACACCAGACTCTACTCTGACAGTCTGAAATAATTAATATACATATAATAAAAGAAATGAGAAAGACAAAGAAACTTTGGATGCTCGCC
>JAEEGJ010022005.1_pt1 | contig 13597 bp, 9 predicted proteins | sample 8958761 | NCBI WGS metagenome assembly JAEEGJ01 (sample SAMN16246546, study PRJNA631951) | gut metagenome | biome: gut microbiome; feature: rumen; material: RS-attached | host: Bos | place: Iran: Karaj | collected 2018-10 | reverse complement strand
TATGCTCAGCAACTATGGCGATAATGTATGGGCGAGGATGAGAAAAATACGAGAGGAAATGTATTAGCATTTGATAAGTTATATCGGAATATAATATACTGATTCCGAGAATTGCCTTAAATTTAGCCGTTTATAGGCACTTTCAGTTATCAAATTATATCATTTTCCCTTGTATTTTCCCTTATGGGGATTTTACAAGGGAAAGTTTTTTATATAAGGGTATGGAACATTTACAAGTTTCCATTTGCTACTTTATCCATGAGTCTTGCAGAGCTGCGCTTTGCTTCTCTGGATGCATGTGCATATATGTTCATTGTGGTTCTTATATCAGAGTGTCCAAGCAGTTCCTGTACTTCCTTAGGCTGAGCACCATTTAATAGAAGATTAGTTGTATAAGAGTGTCTCAGTAAGTGGAAGTGAAAGCCGGCGAGTCCTGGGATTTTCTTTGAAACCCTTCTGCAAGCACAGTCTATACCACTGTTTGTTAAGTGGGAACCATCGTCCTTGGTACATACAAGGTCTATCTCTGTAAACCCGTCCGGTACTTTTTCATCAGCCCTAAAACTGACCATATCGTAATATGTTCTGTTCTTTTCTATGCTTTCATAATAGTAGTTTCGGCTGAAGAGCTGACCATACTTAAGTCTATTTTTTAGTTGATCAGTTTTTGCCTTTTTAAGTATTCCGGTTAGTACATCTCCAAAGTCAACCACTCTGATTTTACTTCTTTTTGTTGGCCCTATCTCAAATTTACGTCTTACTGATTTGTAGGAAATGCTTCTCTTTACAGTGAGATATTGTTCATCCAGATTGATGTCCTGCCATGTGAGCCCACACACTTCGCCAAGTCTCAGACCGGTAAAATATGATATCTGTACCGGGAGAACTATTGAAGGGTGGTGCTTCTTAAGATACTCAATAAGTTCAGTGAATTTCTCGTATGTCAGGTAAGTGGCTGATTCATTCGGAGATACACTTTCCTCGAAGATATCAGCGGTATCATTTCTGTTATGGCGAGTGACATACTGCATTGGATTATCTGTAAGAAACCTCTTTGGGAAAACTGCAAACTTAAATGCATGATTCAAAACGGAGGTATAAGATGTTACTGCATCTTTCACATACCCTTTTGATTTGAAATCACCACATTCTCCACCGAAAGTCAGCAGATCAACAAGATCCTGAAGATGTTCAGAAGTTATAGTCTTAAGCTTTCTTTTCCCTAATGGATGTTTTTTTAATCTGCTTGCTAAATACTGGTAGTGATGAACAGTTCCATTACTGAGTGTTCCGGTTTTCAGATCTTCTTCAACCCATTTGTCGAGAAGTTCAGCGAAGGTTATATTATCCGCTTTTGCAATGAATTTCTTTTTTTCATAATTATCCATTGCGTTTCTCAGAAGCTTCTCGGTTTCAGATTTGCTTTCAGTGCCGGCAAATTCCTTCTGGATGAGATTTCCGCTTTCATCCTCAACATAAAATCGATAGTACCATTTCTTTCCTTTTTTTCTGACAGATCCTTTTGCCATTTATTTCTTCTCCTTTCTGGCTGGCAATCGGAACTGAAGGATATCCGTGTAGCATTGAGCCAAGCAGCTATGCTGCGAAGGTTTGGCTCAATGTTATATATATCTTTATTGCGTGTAGATATATCAAAACTCCGTCTGCCTGCCTAACCTATAGGAGGTAACTTAGTAGATTGTTAACGCGGTCTTTCGCACGCTCCGGATCTTTTGAATACAGTCTCAGTATATCACTTATGTCATTTAATGTGTTGATTGTATGTGTGATTTCCCTGAGAAATATCATATTATTATATTCTTCTTCAGATTCGAATCCTACCATCGATGCGAGCTTTGAATTATCTTTAGAAGTTTCATTCACGGCATTTGTAAATGAATCATTAAATAATTCGTACTCTTTTAAAAAGAGAAGTAGTATCTTTTCTGAAAAATCATTTTCATCGGAGCTAACATTTAAGGGATAGCTTCCCAAAATCTTTTTCATTGAATCTTCAATCTTGATAAATGTACCGTCTGTTTTATCGGATGACAGTTCATCAGTTTCGCCTCTTAACCACTCAGGTGTGACATGAAGTGCGGCTGCGAGTCCCTCGATAACGAGTTTTTTTGAATTATCTATTGTTCCGCTTTCATATCTCTGGATAGTTGATTTGTTGACATCCATTCTCTCGGCCACATAATCCATCGTGAGTCCAAGTTCTTTTCTTCGGGATTTTGCTCTCTCCCCAATAGTCTTACGCAGTTTTTTATCTACCATTGTTAAGACCTCCTCTACCGGTGTATGCCATTATTTTGAAATGGCTGTTTTAAATTTTATGATTTCTTAAATGCTGATTTTGAAAATACATTTTTGAATCTGAAAAGATAATAACATAACATTTAATAAATTGCAATATGCAATTATAATAAAATGCGAAATGCTTGACAAAGAAAAAGTTAAAATATATAATAGCAACAAAACGAGGTTGCAGTATGCAACATAAAGAAAGGAGGCGAACAGTATGCAGGAAATCAAATATGCGATGTCGATAGAAGAAGCATCTGATTACACAGGGATAGGAAGAAATACAATCCGAAAACTTATCGAATGGGAAAAGCTTCCGGTACTCCGAATCGGAAGAAAGATTGTAATAAGAAGAGATGCACTTGAAAGATTTATCGCTATTAACGAAGGCTGCAATTTAAGGATCAGAAATGAGACGAAAGCAGTGACCAACTAAAAAAGGAGTGACTAAGCAGCCACTCCAATTGGTAACCAGACCGAAGTCCTGATATACCTACACGCAAGATAAGTTTATCACAGACTCCGGTGGTTATCAATTGAAACATAAAATCAAAAACACACAGGAGGAAATAAGTATGGCGTCAAAAAGAACTTTAGAAGAAAGAATAAATGAAAAAAATGAAATGATGGAAAAAGCGCTTGAGAAGGCCAGACAATACGAAGCTCAGGTTAAGCAACTTGAAAAACAGCAAAAGGAGGCTGATAGGAAAGCCAGAACCAAGAGGCTTATCCAGATCGGTGCAATAGTGGAAAAAGAACTGGGAAGAGATTTCGTAGATGATGATTTCAGAAGACTCAGTTATTTCCTAAAGATGCAGGAAAGAAATGGAAAGTATTTCAGTAAGGCAATGGAGAAAGACTTACCGCCTGAAAAGGAGGCAGATGATAAATCAGAGGGAAGCCCGGGTGAGTGATTCCTCTTCCCGACAAGGGCGCACTTATATATGGGCGGAGCCCATATTGTATAAGTTTCTCCCTGCGGTCGAACCGGTCAGACTTTAAAGAGTCTGCCGGGCGCGTTCCGTCGGCGGGCCTTATGCAGGCAGCACTCCTGCGCGGAGAGCGGTCTTGTGCAGACGACACCAAAGGGCACCGCCCTTTTGGATAACCCGCAAGGGGCTTTGCCCCCTTGACTCCCACCCGCAGTACATTACCAAAACTGAATCTGCACAGTTAAAACTTACACTAGGTTTGCAGATTTGGTTTTGCATATATACTGCTATGCTCAATGGACGCTGTCCATGCCGCAGGTGGCTTCCTGCCAGGTTTCACCTGGAGGGAGTTAAGGTTTGCCACCTTAACAATCCGCCCGCCATTTAACAAATGTTTATGAAAAAGAAGGTGATGTTAAATGTCTATATATCACTGTTCTATAAAAATCATTGGTCGTAACGGTGGACGCTCTGCCGTTTCCGCAGCAGCTTATCGCTCAGGCGAAAAGCTTACAAGCGAGGAAACGGGCATCATTCATGATTACACCCGAAAAGGCGGAGTGATCATGAATGAGATTATCCTTCCGGATAATGCGCCCGACCGTTTACTGGATCGCGAAGTTTTATGGAACGAAGTACAGCAAGTAGAAAAAAGAGCCGATGCACAGTTTGCAAGAGAGGTTGAAGTTGCTTTTCCAAATGAATTATCCAGGGAAGAACAGATTGAATGTATCAGAGAATTCATAAAAGAGAACTTCACTTCGAAAGGAATGATTGCAGACTGGGCACTTCATGATAAAGGTGATGGAAATCCGCATGCTCATATAATGCTTACAGTAAGAGAAATAAATGAAGAAGAAGGCTGGCAGTCGAAACAGACTTCCGTTTTTGCAAATGATAGAGATAAAAATGGAAAAGCTATATATGATCCATCAAAGCCTTCCTATGATCCTAAAGATAGAGAACATACTTCCCAATATCGAATTCCGGCACTGGATGAAAATGGTAATCAGAAAACCCGTGTTAGAAAAGGTAAAGGAACGGAATATCTCTGGGAAAGGATCTCTATTCCGGCAAATGACTGGAATGAACACAGTAAATGCGAGCAGTGGAGAAAATCATGGGCTGAACATTGTAACAGATATCTTCCACCTGAACTACATATTGATCACAGGTCTTATGAAAGACAGGGACTGGAGATTGAACCAACCATCCATGAAGGTGTGACAGCAAGACAGATGGAAAAAGAGGGGAAGACATCCGAACGATGTGAAATAAATAGAGATATCAAAAAGAGAAATCTCTTAAGAGATGAAATTGTAAAAGGCTTTAAGGAATTATCTGAACTAATTACAAAGAAAGTGAGACGAATATATGAAAGAATTACAAAATTATTTGAAAATAGAAAATCTGGAAGAAATGATATCGGTTCTGGAAATCCAGGACGAGCTTACAGCTCTTATGGAAGAGTTGGAGAAGGAGAACGAGGATCTGAATATAACGAACCAGACTCTGCAGAGCCGAATATCCAAATTGGAGAATATCATAACAGAACAGAAACTAACTCTTCAGGAGAAAGAGGAAGAGATAGACGAGCTGGAAAAATTAAACGAGAACTTGAACAAAGAGAATCAGAAACTCTTTTCACAGACGAAAAAATCGAACAGACAGATAGAGATATTGAAGAAACAGATATCCGAATTGCAGAACTTAAAAGAATAAAAACTGAAAAGGAGCAGGAATTACATGACAGAATCAGAGCCATTATGGAACGTAGAGGAACTGGTGTCACAGTTGGAACTGATGCAGAAGGAGAACGACAACCTTTTGGAAGAGAACAACAAGCTGAAGACACAGAACAGGACTCTTTCCTCAGAGAAGTCAGAGCTGCAATCAGCAGTGCGAGAGCTAACGAGGGAATTGCAGATAAAGAGCGAGAAGCTCGTGAGGCAGAGCAAGTCAGACTTGATAGAGAAAGAGAACGAGAAGCTGAAAGAGAGAGACAGGCAGAGAGAGAACGAGCTGAGCGAGATAAGGCGAAAAAGCGAAGAAGAGATCACAGCCGTTAAGGAGGACTATGAAGAAAAAAATAATGATCTTATTAGTCAAAAGGAAAAATATAAATCTTCCAAAGCGGAACTTGATGTAAAGATAAGGGAGCAGGATGACATAATCGTCAGAGGTGCCACTATCATGTTTAATAAGTATAAAACAGCATTGGAAAAGGAGCATAGAGGAAGAATCAAAAAGTCCGATGCTAAATACAAAGCAATGATAGCTGCTATTCAGTCTGAACTTTGGAGCACGGTCTTATATGCAGTAATAATAACATTGTTTATGGCTGCTAAGTCAGAGCGCTTCACCGAGAACTTGATAAACTTTTTTACAGGAATTGCTAAGGTAATAAAATCACTTGCAACTAGCGCATTCTCAGCTGGAATGTGGTGTGCCAGAGCTGCAAATGAAGTCGAAGTTTATGTTATGCAGCAGATACTACACTACATGATTATAGTGATCATTATGACCTTGATATGCGGTGTCCCTGGGATGATAATCTACTTTGCCGGAAAGAAATACATCAAATGGTACAAAGAAGAAATAGCTGACCATATATCCATGTGGGTTGCAGTAATCGCACTTGCTATAACAATCTTCTTTGCAGAAGAAATCACATCCATCTTATCTATCAACCTAATTTGGTTAAACATTATAGTTCACCTTATATACAGTGCCGGGCGAGCATATGTAAGAAGTTGTAAGAGGAACAGGGGGTATTATTAAAAAATCAGAAGATGATGAGATATCACATATTTATTGACTCAATAAGGGATATGTAAATCGTGTGTTTTCATTGAGAGACGGTGGTTTTTTTGGTATAATCATTCTGAAAAGCTATATTTTAATCTGTTTATCAACTGTATCTATGGTGATTCAGATGATTGTACCAAGATTATATTTCATAAAATTGCTCCCCTTTGGGTAGCGTGTCCTCCCTTTGGTTGGAGCATCGATTTGTAGAAACAAATCGATACCTATTATACCTAATATGATATTATAAAATTAGGAGCGACGATGACAGAACAGGAAATACTTAATCAAATAGAAGAACTAAATAGAAAACTTGAAGAGGTTCGAAAGAATAAAGCATCAGTATATTCAGATGTAGAAATAGATTCAGCTGAAAAGGAAAGACTACATCAGGAAGATTTACAACGTCTTAGAGGACTTAGGCTGATAGATGATGATTTTATGAATGCATGTTTTGATGGCTATATTGAAGGTGCTGAGCTTCTTCTCAGAATCATTCTTGATAAGCCGGATATACGAGTTAAGAGTGTGACAACACAAAGACAGATGAAGAACTTACTTGGTAGAGATATCTGTTTAGATATTGATGCAGATGATGATTCTGGTAAGAAGTATAACATTGAGGTTCAACGATCGGATAAAGGTGCAGACAGAAAAAGGGCAAGATATCACTCAAGTATCCTTGATGCACATTTGCTAAAGTCAGGAGAAGATTATTCAGATCTGCCGGAAACATTTGTTATATTTATTACAGAGAATGATGTTATTGGGGAAGGACTTCCGCTATATAAGATCGAACGAAAGATAACAAATACAGGAAAATCGTTTGATGATGGTGAACATATCATCTATGTTAATGGAGCAGATAAAAATGCATCTACAGAACTCGGAAAGCTTATGCATGATTTCTTCTGTACAGATGCAGATGATATGAATTTTAGGGAACTGGCAGAAAAAGTCAGGTTTTATAAAGAAGATGAGAAAGGGGTGGCTGAAATGTGTAGAGTTATGGAAGATATGCGAAATGAGACAGCAAAGAAGACGAAAGAACAGACAACCACTAGTCACATAATCGATATAATGGAAAAATTAAAATATACTGCTGATCAGGCTATGGATCTTTTAAATATTCCACAAGCTGAACGTGCTACATATGTTGGACTTGTTGAAAAAAGATGATATGACGACTAGAGAACAGATCTAAGAAAGGACTTGACAGATGAAAAATAGTTTAAGACAATCTTTAGACAGCAGACAGCAGACAGCAGACAGCAGACAGCAGACAGCAGACAGCAGACAGCAGACAGCAGACAGCAGACAGCAGACAGCAGACAGCAGTGATCTGTTCTTTTTGTGATGAATACAAAAACACTAAGAAACAGTATTTAACAGGGCGTGAGTCCTGTTAAATACTGTTTCTTTATTTTTGTTTGCAGTGAAGGTATGGGGGAAAATAAAAAATTGGAGGATACATGAATGGGAGGGGTTGCTGGGCAACTATATTTCGACAACTATTCGCCGGTTGGAGATATTACAGTCATTGCAACATGTTTTGTGATTCTGATTTTAATATTTACTTCGTATGTAAATAAGACCCGAAGCTTTTATCTTTATCTTAACATAGTGGCCTATCTTATGCTGGCTGCTTTTTCTGATGTGATTTATCATCATATATATTCAGGTATTACAGATGGTAAATACACTGCAGTATATGTAATAAGGTGTTTATATCATGGATTCCTTTTTTCTAATTTACTGCTATATGTGGTATATATTGTTGAATTGCAGCATTTGGAAAGAGAAAAGAAGATTCCGACAATGATAATTTCCAGTGGGATATATATATCTATTATATTAACGGATATAATTACGACAGTTAGTGGAACAGGATTCAGGCTTAATAAAGATGGAACGGCTATAACCGGATACAATATTTTTCTATATGGATATCTTGCCTTTGTTGCGGTTATTATATTTTTGATGGTGGCATATAGGGATAGAGTATATAAATATGTAATGTATGGTTTTTATGGAACCATGATTGTTGCATTTCTGATATTATTTCTCCAAGGAAAACATGGTCAGTCATCTTTTACAGTAGTTTCCTTTATGTTTCCGACGATTGGAATGCTATATTTGGTTCATTCAACTCCATATGATATAGAATTAGGTGCAATTAATGTTGCAGCTCTCAAGGATATGGTTGAATATAATTATCGACGAAAGGTAGAATTATTATTCTTTAGCTTATATATTCCTGAATATGATTCTGAAGGAGCAGTCTTGCCTAAAACACTTCAGGATTCAATCAGAAAGTTTTCCACTGAGTATTTCCATAATGCTGTTTTGTTTCAGGTTTCAAATGCACATATTATTCTAATAGCTAAGAAAAAGACCAATCCGGATTATGAAAATAAGATTAACAGAATTCTAAATTATCTCTCAGGTGAATATGATAAATATGGATTTGATTATAAAGTTGTAATGGGCGAGTGTTTTGATGAGATAAGCAAAAATAATGAGTTTGTTAGTTTTATTAAAAGTATCCATCGAAATATGGAAGCTAATGAAATCCATATGGTTGGATATGAAGATGTGGAACAGTTTGAAAGATATGAAAAGATTTTAAGTGAAATTGCTGACATATATAAAGGGAAAAATTTGCGTGATCCGAGAGTCCTTGCTTATTGTCAGCCTGTTTATAACATAAAAACAGGGAAATATGATACAGCGGAAGCTTTGATGAGACTTAAGATTCCAGGGATTGGGCTTATCTTTCCGGATCAATTTATTCCGTTAGCAGAAGAAAATGGATATATACATGTTTTAACAGAGATAATTCTTCAAAAAACATGTGATGAGATCAGGTATCTGTTAAAGGAAGGTTACGAGGTAAATAGAATATCTGTTAATGTAGCTGTCTCAGAGCTGAAGGAAGAATCATTTACGCAGGATATTCATAAGATCATATGCGAAAGTGGAATTCCAGAGGAGAAAGTTGCCATAGAGATTACTGAATCACAGACAGAGAGTGACTTTATAATTATGAAAAATAAGATAGAGGAACTTAAAGAAAAAGGTATTAAGTTCTATCTGGATGATTTTGGAACAGGATATTCAAATATGGAGAGAATCATGGAACTTCCTTTTGATATCATCAAGTTTGACAGGTCTCTGGTACTTGCGAGTGGCAGTGATTTAAGATCGGAAAAGATGGTTGAAAGTATGGCCAGTATGTTTTCGGGACTTGACTATTCTGTATTATATGAGGGTGTTGAAAATGAGGAAGATGAAAAGAAGTGTATTGATATGTCGGCCTCATATCTGCAGGGATATAAGTATTCTAAACCTATTCCTATAATGGAATTAAAGCGGTTCTTTTCAAAGGTAGAGGAAAGTGTGTAAATCGTTTTATGAAATTTATTTGATATGATTTTGGTTTGTATATTTGTAGCAGTTAAATAAGATGATTATTAAAGATATTTGATAAAAATCAGATAAATATCATGGTACGTTTCATTGAAAAATTGCCTAAAATTTGATACACTTGTAGTGTAATTTTATGATGACTTAATGATTGATTTATGAGATTTATAATAGCTGAATTAATAAGAAAATGTAGGAAAGGGACTTGACAACTATGCGGAAAATGGACATACTTAATCGCATCGCATCGCATCGCATCGCATCGCATCGCATCGCATCGCATCGCATCGCATCGCATCGCATAAGCTATTACTATGTCCTTTTTTCGGAGATAACTATTTATAATTATGATGGATAACCGTCGGATTTAATAGGCTTAATAAGCCTTGTTAAATTCGGCGGTTTTTATAATATATAACAGAAGGAGAGTGTTACATGAAACGAAAAATAAGTAAGATAATTATAAGTTTTTTGCTGACGATGGCGATGGTTGTCGGATTGATGTCAGGAATTAGCCTGACGGCATATGCAGCACCTACTGAAGAATTACTCACTACCATTACGGCAACAGGTCAGGAACAGGCTAGCTACAGCACAGCGAATGTAGCAACCGTTTCGTTCAGTTATTCGCCATACGGTAGCTCATCATACATCGCTATCTGGGGATGGTGGGGCTATGGTTGGACAGCAACCGTTGTCCCTGCCGAAGGATATACCATCACCAAATGCGTATTCTATGATGACAAAGACCGTGCAGCAACAGACAGCGAAGCGCCATTTGTAGTGGAAACTACGGAAGAGGATAAGACACCGAAAGTAAATGGCGTCCCAATTTTGGCAAATCAGTCTAAAGGTATTAAAAAAATTGAAGTATATGGTTATGCTACGCCTGCGACTTCATATAGTGTGACCATCACCGCGGGCGACAACATGACCAAGACCACGGGTTCCGGCGATGCAGAACAGACCGGACTGACCGACGCTATGACAGATGTGGTTTATACCGCAGACAACGGGTATTATTTTCCGACAGATTACAGCGTTGCCGAGGTTAGCGGGATAAAAGTGACCCGCGACAGCTACACGCAGATCACGGTTTCCGGAACACCGACTGCTGATGCAACGATCGCGCTGACCGCGCCGACGGCAAAAACAACACCGGACGCACCTACAGCCACCGCAACAGACTGCACGACCGCAGACAACAATGACGGAAAGCTCACCGGCGTTACGACTGCAATGGAGTATAAGAAATCAGATGCGGCTAATTGGACTGCTGGAACAGGCAGCGATATCACAGGTCTCGTTCCCGGAACCTACTATGTGCGTGTAAAGGCAACCGAAACGACAAATGAGTCTGCAAATCAAGAACTGACGATCAAGGGATTTATTTCGTACACGGTGACCTTTAAGGTAGTGAACGGAAAATGGAATGAGGGCGAAGGCGATGCTGCAACAGCAGACAAGACTGTGACCCTTACCGGACATGATGGCGATACCTTGAAACTGACCGCAGACCAGATTCCGGCAGTCGGCAGCAAGCCGAACGACACCTACAAGGCCGGAAGCTGGGATACGACGCCGAGAGCGGACACAGCGATCACGGCGGCGACCACCTACACCTATACCTATGCGCAGAAGGACAGCATCAACCAGACCGTGACCTTTAAGGTGGTCAACGGTTCCTGGAACGATGAAACCACGACAGATAAGACCGTGACCTTGACGGGTTATGAGGGCGACACCCTCAAACTGGCGGCAGACCAGATTCCGGCAGTTGGTAGCAAGCCGAACGACACCTACAAGGCCGGAAGCTGGGATGTGACGCCGAGCGCGGACACGGAGATCACGGGTGCGACCACTTACACCTATACCTATGCGCAGAAGGACAGCATCAGCCAGACCGTGACCTTCAAGGTAGTGAACGGTTCTTGGAACGATGAAACCACGACAGATAAGACTGTAACTCTGACGGGCTATGAGGGCGACACGCTGAAGCTGACGGCAGATCAGATTCCTACAGTTGGAACAAAGCCGGCGGATACATATAAGGCAGGAAGCTGGGATGTAACACCGGATACATCAACAGCGATTACATCAGATACAACATTCACTTATACATATGCTGAAAAGGAGACAGTAACACATACAGTAACCTTTAAGGTTCAAAAAGGTTCATGGGACGACGGAACTACAGAGGATAAGACTGCAACTGTCAGTGGTTATGAGGATGAAGTTCTGAAGCTAGCGGCAGATCAGATACCGGAAGTTGGAAATAAGCCGGATGAAAACTGCAAAGCCGGTGCCTGGGATGTTGTACCTGATACAGAGAAAGAAATTACAGATGATATAACATGTACTTATAGCTATGTTGATAAAGATGCAGTTACGGCAACAGTAACTTTCAAGGTTGTTGATGGTTCATGGAATGATGGAACAACACTTGATAAGACGGTCACATTCAGTGGTTACGAGGGAGATGTATTTACACTTGCAGCAGACCAGATTCCTGAGGCAGGCGCTAACCCGGCGGATACATTTAAAGAAGGTTCATGGGATAAGGTGCCTGAAGCAGATACAGAGATTATAGGAAATGTAACATACACATATAGTTATGCTAAGAAAGATACTATATCCTATAAAGCAACATTTAAAGTGGTTAACGGCACATGGAATGATGGTACAAGCGATGATGTAGTATTAACGCTTTCTGGATACGAAGGTGACACTCTTAAGTTCACATCAGATCAGATCCCTGCGGCAGGAACAAAGCCGTCAAAGAATTATAAGGCCGGAAGCTGGGATGCTTCATTTAGTTCAGAAAATGAACTGATGAAAGATACAACTTATACATATACTTATAAGGAAAAGGATAAAATATCTCAGACGGTAACATTTAGAGTTGTGAATGGAGCATGGGACGATGGAACAACAGCTGATAAGATAGTTACCCTGAATGGATATGAAGGTGATACATTGGCACTTAAATCATCTGATATACCATCAGTTGGAACAAAGCCTGCTGATTCCTATAAAGCAGGAAAATGGGATATTGTTCCAAGTAGTGAGACAGAAATTACTGAGAAAGTCACATACACCTACACCTACGAAAAGAAAGAAGATGGAGAAGAGGAAACTAAGATTACATATTCAAATACAGCAGGTGCAGGTTCGGTGTGGACACTGGGATCAACAGAAACTCTTACTTTCACTTTCAGTAGAAGCGAGAATGATTCTGAAACCATAAAGCATTTTGCAGGGGCAAAGGTAGATGGAAAAGAACTTGGATCAAATGATTATTCATTTAAGCCCGGTAGTGTAGTTATAGACCTGAAGGCTGATTACCTCAATAAATTATCTGTTGGAAAACATACACTTACAGCGATGTTTGATGATGGAGACGATGTAACAGTTGAATTTACTATTAAGGAAAAAGCATCTGAAGGTGAAAAGAAATCAGATACTACTCCCGATAATAAAAAAGCTGATGTTACACCAGGTAACAAGAAAACAGCTAAGACTGATGCTCCGGGAACTGGTGATACGGTTAATATACAGCTGATTTTCCTTGTTATGGTACTATCAATGTGCGATATCTTTGCATTATGCAATCTCCGTAGTAAACTTGATGAAAAGAAGCGTAGGAGATAAGTATAAATAATTTGTTTATTAAATAAGAGCGTAGGAATGATGTGCACCATTAATCCTACGCTCTTTTAATATCCTTCAGTTAAGATTTAAGCCATATACATGTATTTATGTTGCTAATACTAAATTATTAAATTGCTTTTAGCTTTTCCCTTATATTTTCCCTTATGACTTTCGTGACTTGATATAAGATGATATAATCTGAAATAACATTTCTTGAAAAGTTGAATTGATTAAATTCAGTAAATATAGGGCTTTTCGAGGTGTTTAATAACATTTAGTGAAAGCTAGTAAAGCCAAATGAAAATGTAAAAATCAAATCGGAAGATAAGTGAATATTATCATATTATCTAAAATGAATTCTTCACCTGCTTTAAAAATTTCTCCGCGATGGGTGTAAAGGTCTGGTACTTATTCCAAATCAGATATAGTTTTGTTTCCTGCTTTGGAGACAAGGGTCTGAATGCAAGATCGCT
>JAEEGJ010022004.1_pt1 | contig 13598 bp, 7 predicted proteins | sample 8958761 | NCBI WGS metagenome assembly JAEEGJ01 (sample SAMN16246546, study PRJNA631951) | gut metagenome | biome: gut microbiome; feature: rumen; material: RS-attached | host: Bos | place: Iran: Karaj | collected 2018-10 | reverse complement strand
ATGCTGCTCGGCACCATCCTCTTCGTGCTGATTTTCCTGCCTCAGTTGATGCACCGCCGCCCGTCGCCTTCGGAACATCTCCTGTTCGGGAAGTGGACGGGAATCCACCTTTCCCGCAGCAAAGCCCGCCCGTGGATTCTGTTGGTCGGCTTGGTGATCACCATCGTGTTAGGTTATTACTCCACCAAAACCTCTTTCGACAGCAACTTGTCAAATATCAACTATATGACTCCGTCGCAAAGGGAGAATGTGCAGATTTTGTCAAAGTTGCAGTCCTCCGACATGATGTATGCGGTGGCGGAAGGCTCTTCGTTGCAGGAGGCGGTGGACCGTCACGATTCGATGATGGCGAAACTCCGTGGCTGTGAGGCGGTTGCCTCCGTCAGCGGGGTGGGGGAGATGCTCCCCTCGCGGCAACGTTGCGAAGAGGCGGCTGTCAGATGGAACGACTTCTGGCAGGATGAAAGCCGAAAAGAGTTCCTCCGTGAACTGCAACGCGCCGCCAACGCCCAAGGGTTCTCCGACGAGGCTTTCCAACCCTTCTTCATGATGGTTTCTGAATCGTGCGAAATACCTGATATTGAAGATTTTAGCGACATTATAGAGCCGTTCACCAACAAGTACGTTTATCCTGTCGGCGAAAAGGGATACCGCATCATCAGCTATGTGAAGACCGACAATCCGGAGGCGGTGCATGCGCTGCTCGACGGGAGCGATGCCGCCTTTGTGTTTTCCGGAGGCGATGTGGGGCGGCAGATGGTGGACATGCTGCGCGGCTCCTTCAACTACATCGGGCTGGTATGCAGTTTGGTGGTGTTTGTTTTCCTGCTGATTTCCTTCCGACGGATAGAATTGGCCGTGTTAGCATTCCTGCCGTTAGCGGTGGGCTGGATCTGGATTTTGGGGCTGATGCATCTTACGGGCATTCAGTTCAATATTGTCAACATCATCCTGGCTACGTTTATCTTCGGGCAGGGCGACGACTACACGATTTTCATTACCGAGGGGTTGCTTTACGAGTATAAGACCGGTAAGCCTCGGTTGGCCTCCTACAAGCACAGTGTGGTCATTTCCGCGCTGATTATGTTCGCCGGCATCGGCTGTCTGATTGTGGCGAAACATCCCGCACTGCGCTCGTTGGCGTTGGTCACCATCATCGGCATGGTCACGGTGGTGATGATGGCCTCTTTCCTGCCGCCCGTCGTTTTCGACTGGTTGACGAGAAAGAACGGCGAGCTCCGGGAGACGCCGATTACCTTTAAGAGATTGATTTACACTATTTTCCTCGGATTTTGTTTCCTGCTGCTGTTTTTATGGCTGATTCCGTTCACGGCAGTCTATTTTCTGTTCGGGAAAGATTCCGAGGCCAAGAAATTGAAATACCATACCATGTTGCACCGTATGGCGGTCTTTTTCCTGCAGCGTCTTCCTGGAATCGGTTTCCGGATGGAAAAGCCCGAGTCTGAGACGTTTGGGAAGCCTGCGGTGATTGTGGCCAACCATCAGAGCCATTTCGATCTGGTGTGTATGATGGCGCTCACCCCGAAAATCGTTTTTCTGACGAACGACTGGGTCTGGCGGAATCCTTTTTACGGCTTGGTGATACGCAGGGCGGAGTGTTATCCGGCGAGTGACGGTATGGAGCAGAACCTGCCGCGGCTGCGCGATCTCTATGAACGCGGCTACAGTATCTGCATTTTCCCGGAAGGCACGCGTTCGCCGCACTGCGACATCTTGCGCTTCCACAAGGGGGCGTTCGCGTTGGCTCGGGAGTTGGGCGCCGACATTCTGCCGGTGTTTCTCCATGGCACAGGCCACGTGCTTCCCAAAGAGGAGCTGATGGTTCGCGAGGGGGAGATGCTTTTGGAGGTGACGGAACGTTGCCGTCCGTATGAAAATGTCGAAGCCGACACCGACAGCGAACTCGACCGTGTGGTGACCCGCCGGATGCGACAGTATTACATCGCCCATTACGACGAATTACGTCAGAAGTTGGAAACGCCGGAATATTGGCGCTTCTTCAAGAAGTACCGGGAATACTATTTAGTTGGCAGTTAGAATGTTTCTTGTATTTTGCGACTCAAAATTGAATTGAGATGAGTAGAGGATTTGTAAAAGAGGGGGACCAGGAAGAGGTCCCGATGCTAACGCCGCGTGCGTATTTGCCTGCGGGTGTGGAGAATTTCGTGACCACAGCGGGGCTGGAGGCGCTGAAAGCCGAGCGCGAGGAGATTTTGCGTGAGCGCAAGCAGTACGAGGGTGTGGACAACAACGATGCGCGCGTGAACAACAACTACCTGACAGCCAAGCTTCGCCAGCTGGAGGAACGTATCCATTCCGCCCGTGTGCTCGACTTTGACCCGCAGCGGCAGAAAGAGATTGCTTTCGGGGCGATTATCAAGTTCAAAAACTTAAAAACCAATCAAATAGCTTCTTACCAGATTGTTGGAGTCGATGAGGCCAACATCATGCAGGGCAAAATATCCTTCATCTCGCCCCTCAGCAAAGTGCTGATGAACAAGAAAGTGGGGGAAACCGTCATCTTCAAGACTCCTGCCGGTGAGGTGGGAATGGAAATCCTGGAGGTGAGGTAGAGGTAAGTCAGACATTAGTATTTCTCGTCGCCGAACACCATTCCGACCCCGCGTGCGGCGGTCACCAGGAAATCGTCGGGCTTCACGAGATGCGGTTCCTTGAGGGCTTCTTCCAGCGGGACATACGAGATGTTCGGGTGGCGATAAACCACGAGGTTGCCATATTTCTTCTCTTTGACCAGTTCGAATGCCTTGACGCCGAATTCGGTGGCGAGGATACGGTCGTAGGCCACGGGAGTGCCGCCGCGTTGAAGGTGCCCGAGTACTGTCACGCGGATATCGTGCTCGATGCCGAGGTCGATCAGTTCCTGTCGCAGCACGTCGCCGACGCCGCCGAGTTTGATATGGCGGTCGCCCGCGGCGGTCGGGGCTTTGCCCGTGACGGTGCCGCCGACGCGTTTAGCGCCTTCGGCAATCACGATGTTGCAGAAACCCATGCCGTTTTGGTAGCGCGCCTCGATTTTGCGGGCGATGGCTTCGGGCTCGTAGGGGATTTCCGGGATGATGCAGACGTCAGCGCCGCCGGCCAGTGCGGTGTGCAGCGCGATCCAGCCCGCATCGCGGCCCATCACCTCCATGATGAACACGCGGTTGTGGCTCTCGGCGGTCGTCACCAACTTGTCGATGGCCTCCGTGGCGATTTGCACCGCCGTCTGGAATCCGAACGTGAAATCCGTGCTCGACAGGTCGTTGTCGATGGTTTTGGGCACGCCCACCACGGGGATGCCGATATTGAGGAGCTGCAGGGAAATGGCTTGCGAGCCGTCACCGCCGATGTTGATGATGGCGTCGAACCCCATGTTCTCGAAACGCTTTCTCATCAGCTCGGAACGGTCCTCGATCTTCCAGCTGCCGTCGGGTTGGCGAACGGGGAAATGGAACGGGCCGCCTTTGTTGGTGGTCTTGATGATGGTGCCGCCTTTCACATGCAGCCCGGAAACCATGCTCTCGGTGAGCTCCACGATTTCCACGTTGTCTTTCAACATGCCGTTGAACGACTCGATGCAGCCGAAAATCTGCCATTCATCCTGTTCCAGCGCGGCTCTCTTCACAATGCCTCGGATCACCGCATTCAACCCGGGACAGTCGCCGCCGCCCGTGGCTACCAATACTTTATGCGCCATATTGCCTTGTTTTTTAGAAAAGGCAAAAATACATTTTTTTTGTTTTGAAAAGTCGGAAAAACGGTCTGCCCTTCGTCGGAGCGGCTAAAACTCCACCATGAGTTTCACGTTGATCAGTCGGCCTGTCAAATAGGTCGGCACCGGACGCTGGTTGTTGTAGATGTCGGTGACCCACATGAAGGACGACACGTTGTAGATGCCCAACAGGTTGAAGACCTCCAGATAGACGCCGGCGTTGCGGATGCTGCGCACGAAGGCGGACTTGTGCTTCATGCGGTCGCGGCTCTGCTCCAGAATCATGAACGACATGCCAAGATCGACGCGGCGGTACCACGGGCTGGTGAAGACGCGGTACGAGGGATCCATTTTCGGGGGACCGTAGGGGAGTCCGCTTGCGAACACGAAGTTCAGGTGCACGCGGAACTGCGGGAAACTCGGGATATGGTCCTGGAAGAAAAGGTTGAAGGAGACGCGCTGGTCGGTGGGACGGCGGATGTAGCCGACTTCCGTCTGGTTGCCTTCCGCGTCGGTGCGGTAGTCGCCGTGCACGTCTTCCATGGTTTTCATCAGGGACACCGAGAACCAGGACTCCAGTCCGCGCACAAATTCGCCGCTGATGCGCAGGTCGAGGCCGGTGGCGTAGCCTTTCGCGTTGTTCTCGCCGCTGTAGATGATCTGCACGTTGTTGACGTTGTACGTGATCAGACGGTCCAGGTATTTGTAGTATGCCTCCGCCGTGAATTTGAACGGTCTGCGCCACAGGTTGAAGCAGTATTCGCTGCCGGCCACCACCTGCGCGGAACGTTGCGAGCGGATGTCGGGGTTGAGCGTGCCGTCGGCATAGCGCATCTCGCGGTAGAACGCCGGTTGGTAGTAGAGACCCGTGCGCAGGCTGAATTGCCAGTCGTGTTTCCAGTGCGGCTTGTAAATGAAAGCCAAGCGCGGCGAGACCGTGAACTCCTTGGGGTTGTAGGTCCAGAAATGGTAGCGCAGTCCTCCGGTGAGCGTGAACCGGCTCAGACTGTCGCCATCGATTTTCCAGGTGTCTTGGATATAGCCGGTCATTCGCCACGTGTTCAGGGTGTTGTGCGCCAAAAGATAGTTGCCCTCGCCGAAGTAGAGCTCGCGGGCGGGGTCGCCGGGGACGACAATTTCGCCCGGTGTGGTGGGAATGTACGGCAGCGTGAACCCGGAGGAGTCGATCATGGTCCATTCTTTGATGTTATCGCGGATGTACTCGTTTTGGAACTTCACGCCCCATTCCAGCTTGTTGAAGAAGGGAAGCTGGTGGGAACCCTGCAGGTCGGCAGCTGAAACCACCGAGTTTAGGTGGTTTCGGGCATGTTCCAGATAGCTTCCGTAGCCTAATTGATCGCCGATTTCCACTTCACCGTTGCCGCCAAAACGGATCTCGTTCAGCCAGTATTGCGCTAGGATGTCGTAGGTTTCGCTCTCCTTGGCGTAAAATGACGACAGAATCAGACGGATATCGCTCTTTTCGTCGGGCCGGTAGCGGAATGTGAGCCCGCCGAGGTAGTTCTGGTAACGGTCCACCTCCTGCCCTTCGTAGAAGGCGCGCAGCATTTCAGCGTCGCCAAAACTTCCGAACTTGGTGCTCACGCTATCAGGTTGGAACAGATAGTAGTTGTAGGAAAGGTTGCCGAGAAGGCTCATCGATAGTTTTTTTGTGAGGTCCCATTTCAGCAGGAACTGCGTGTCGAAGAAGCGGGGTTTGTAGTTGCCGGAGGTCTCCATCGACTTCAGCAGGTATGCGTTCGATTTGAACCGCAGTCCGACGAGGAAGGAGAAGTTGCCGGCTTTGCCTTCGGCGTGGGCGGTGGCGCCGAGGAGGCTGGCGGAAACGGAGCCGCCGTAGCGCACGGGTTCTTTGTAGGTGACATCCAGCACGGACGACATCTTGTCGCCGTATTTGGCGTCGAATCCGCCGGCCGAGAAGGTGACGTTGCCGGTGAGGTCGCTGTTGACGAAGCTGAGGCCTTCCTGTTGGGCGTTGCGCACGAGGAACGGGCGGTAGATTTGGATGCCGTTCACGAAGACCAGGTTCTCGTCGAAGTTGCCGCCGCGCACGTTGTACTGGGCGCTGAGTTCGTTGTTGGAGGAGGTCCCGGGCAGCATCTTGATGAGCGACTCCATGCCGCCGGTCGGGGAGGGGAGCTGGAAGCTGAGTTTGGGGTTCACCTGCACGTAGCCTGTCGCGGCCGCGCCCTGGATCTTCACGGCTTCCAGCCGTTCACCGGTGGTGCGCAATACAAGGTCCATCGTGCGTGTCTCTTTGGCGTTCAGCCTCAGGGAGACCAGCGTGTCGCTGTGGCCCAGGTGCTGCACGAAGATGCGGAGGTCGCGGTTGGCGGGCAGCGTAAGGCTGTATTGGCCGTGCTCGTTGCTGATGGTCTGCTGGTTGTAGTCCAGGACACGCAAAAAGGCGGTCTCGATGGGGTCGCCGAATTCATCGGTGACCACACCTTTGAGTACGGCGTTTTGCGCGACCCCGATGACCGCGGACAAAACGAACAGAATGGTAATGAGTATTCGATGTTTCAAATTTTCCAGCATGAAATACTATTACGCGGACTTCTCCTTTTTATTGTATTCCGACAAAAAAAAACTGCTGTGTGGAAACAGCAGTCCTTTTTTTCTTTCGCGATGGGAAACGGATTATAAAATGCCTTTCTCGCTGGCTTCCACCAAGCATTGGTAAACACCCTTCTTGTTGATGTTACGCATGCCGTGTGCGGAAACTTTCAGGAAAATCCATTCGTCCAGTTCCGGCACGTAGAATTTCTTGGTGTGCAGGTTGGGTTTGAATTTCCGTTTCGTTCTGATATTGGAGTGGGAGACATTGTTGCCCACAATCGCTTTTTTTCCGGTAATTTCACAAACTCTTGACATAGCTATCTTCTTTATTTTATTATATTTCGGTTTTGAATTTTCGAGCGGCAAAAATACACTTTTTTTCAATACGCACGGCCGCGCTGTGAATTTTTTTTAACACCCAAAAGCTAACAACTTTTAACACTCATCTATCGGCCAACAGCCAATAGCCAACAGCTACTCCACCGACACGGACTTCGCCAGGTTTCTCGGCTTGTCCACGTCGCAGTCGCGGATGACGGCCACGTGGTAGGCCAGCAGTTGCAGCGGCACGGAGGCCACCAACGGGGTGAGCAGCTCCTCGGTTTTGGGGATCTCGATGCAGAACTTCGACATTTTCTTCACGGCGGTGTCGCCTTCGGTGACCACGGAGATGATGGTGCCCTTGCGGGCGATGATCTCCTGGATGTTGCTCACCACCTTGTCGTAGGTTTTCTGCTCGGTGGCGATGACGATGACTGGCATGTTGGTGTCAACCAACGCGATCGGGCCGTGCTTGATTTCGGCGGCGGGGTATCCTTCCGCGTGGATGTAGGAGATTTCTTTGAGCTTGAGGGCTCCCTCCAGTGCCACCGGGAAGTTGACGCCGCGTCCCAGGAACATCGCGTTGGGCTTGGTGGCCACGTATTGCGCGATGCGCTGGATGTGCTGTTCCTGTTCCAGCACCTGGCTGATTTTGTTGGGAATCGACTCCAAGTCGTTGATTAGCTGGTGGTACTGCGATTTTGAGATGGTGCCTTTCTTTTCGGCCAGGCTCAGGGCCATCAGCGTGAGCACGGTGACCTGCGCGGTGAAGGCTTTGGTGGAGGCGACGCCGATTTCGGGGCCTGCGTGCGTGTAGGAGCCAGCCATCGTCTCGCGGGCCAGCGTGGAGCCCACCACATTGCAGATGCCGATGACCGTCGCCCCGTGTTTCTTGCCGATCTCCACGGCGGCGAGCGTGTCGGCGGTCTCACCCGACTGCGAGATGGCGATCAACACGTCGTCCTCGCGTATGATGGGGTCGCGGTAGCGGAATTCCGACGCGTATTCCACCTCCACGGGGATGCGCACGAGCGTTTCGAACAGGTGTTCCGCCACTAATCCGGCGTGCCACGAGGTGCCGCAGGCCACGATGATGAAACGTCTGGCATTCAGCATTTTTTGTTCATATTCGATGATGCCGCCCAACGAAACCACGTCTTTTTTCAGGTTGATGCGGCCTCTCATGCTGTCGATCACCGCCTTGGGTTGCTCGAAGATTTCCTTCAGCATGTAGGTGTCGAAGCCGCCTTTTTCCAACTGCTCCAGACTGAGTTCCAACTTTTGGAAGGAAGGACGTTTCAGCAAGTGCTTCTCGTCGTTGATATTTCTGATTTTCAGTGCTTTGCCGCGTTTGATCACGCCCACGTCGCCGTCTTCGAGATAGACGACATCCTGGGTATATTCCACGATGGGGGCGCCGTCGGAGCCGACGAAGTAGTCGTGGCCGTCACGTCCGATGAGCAGCGGGCTGCCCTTTTTGGCGACGATGAGCCGGTCGGGGTCGTCCACCGACAGGATGGCCAGGGCGTAGGTGCCTTCCACCATGCTCAGGGCCATCATGACCGCTTCGGGCAGGGCGACATCCTCTTTCTTCTGGATGCTTTTGATCAGGTGCACCAGTACCTCGGTGTCGGTTTCGCTCTTGAAGGTGAAACCTTCCTGTATCAGCTGTTTTTTCAGACTGAGGTAATTCTCGATGATGCCGTTGTGTATCAGCGCCATGGAACCGTCCTCGGCGATGTGCGGGTGGGCGTTCTCCTCGTTGGGCTCGCCATGGGTTGCCCAGCGGGTGTGTGCGATGCCAGCCGTGCCGCGCGTGTCCCTGCCGGAACAATACTGGTCCAGCTCGTCCACGCGGCCTTTTTTCTTATACATTTGGATATGGTCGTCCTGCATCAGGGCAATTCCCGCGCTGTCGTATCCGCGGTATTCCAATTTGCGCAAACCTTCGATCAAAATAGGGTATGCGTCACGATTTCCTAAATAAGCTACAATTCCACACATTTAAAAGGTTAATGGTTAAAGGTTAAAGGTTAATGGTTAATGGTTAAGGCTCCGTTAGGGGGTTAATACGTGGAATATGCGATTTCGAGACGGAGTCGGGTGGGGGAGGCGGGATCGGTGCCGTCGAAGACGAGACGGTGAGGACGGACGCCGGAGCCGCGGACGATAAGGTTCACGGAGCTGCTCCAGTCGCCTTGTCCCAGGATCAGTTGCTGCACATATTTGGTGATGCGGAAGCGGTACTCTTTGTTGGAGCCGTCGTAGGTGCCTCCGAAGTAGATCGTACTTGTGTAATAGTCGTCGTCAGGCAGGAAGCGGATGGCGCTGTCGGACAGACCGATTCCCTGAAGTGTCAGGGCGGTGGGGTGGGTGAGTGCGCTGTTGTTGGGGTCGAGGTCGGTGATGACCAGTTCAGCGCGGTGTATGACCACCCGGTTGTTGTATTGGGCGAAGGCTTCTTTCAGGTAGGGGAAGGAGATGCGGGTTTTCACGCCGCCGCCGCCCTGCAGGAAGAGCATCCGTTCGCCGACGTTGTGCTGTCCTTGCAGCACTTCCTCCACGAAATTGTTGCTTTGGGAGGCGGCATAGTCGTGGGTGACGTGCGTGAACCGTGCGCTTTTGTCGGAGAAGGTCATGGCGTACCGCAAGGCTTGCTCGCTGTTGTTGTGGTAGTACAGCGTCAGTCCGCTCAGGGCGCTGGTCAGGTTGGAGATCATCATGTAGCCGTGGGCGCCCGAGTGAGAGACGGCCTCGATGTAGAGTCCTTTCAGGAAACTCTGGAGGTTGTTGTTGAGGTCGTCCTGGTGGTTAAGCAAGTATTGTCCGAACTGTTGCGAGAGCCGGATGCGCATGTGGGCGTTGTACATGCCCGTGTCCACCACGATGGGGGTCGTGGGTTGTAGAGTGATGCCGTCGAGGCTGTAGTTCAGCGGGGCGGGGTCGTATCCGACAGTGCTGGACATGTAATAGGTGGTCTCCTTGTTCATCTCCTCGGTGAGTTGGTGGACACGGATGCCCACCGCGGAGGTGGTGTCGCCGTAGTAGCCGGAGATTTGGAGGGTGAGGACAATGGAGTCGATGACGGGGTTTTCGCCGAAATTGACGGCGGCGCCGTTAAGGGCGACCTGGGTGAAGATGCCCGCGGCGCTGTTCCCGAAGACGGGGTCGCTGAGGTGGCCGAGGAAGTTGGCCGAGAGGTTCGTGGTGTTGATGGTGTCTTCCAGCACGGAGTAAGCCTCCAGGGTGACGGTGTCGGTGAAGCTGGTGGCCATCTGGTCGTCCAGCATGTCAAGGCCGATGTCGGTGATCCCGTTTTTGCAGCCTGACAAAAAAATGCACGTTAGTAGAACTAATGTGCAATGGATGATTTTTTTCATGGGTGACTGTTGACTTTTATAGGTTTGCGTTCGCAAGAAGTTCGTCGTAAAATTCATCGTACATATCGACATAGTTGTCGTCGTCAGGGTGTTGCAGGACGGGTTTGCCGGATTTTTCGACGTATGTGAGGAGTCTTTTCTTGATGTCTTTGGTAAGGGCGATGCCGTCGGAGTAGTCGATGGCGGTTTGGATGATCTGGTCGTACCCGGCTTTCCGGAAGTGTTTGAGTCCGGAGGTGGGGATGTTGGTCTGTTTCAGTTTCTTGGCGAAGTTGGGCGAGAATTTGTCGGGGAATTCATCGGGCATGATGGAGAAGACGATTTGGGTGCCTTGGAGCAGGGGGTCGTCTTTGTAAACGGTTTTCACGAAAAGCGGCACCAGGGCGGATATCCAGCCGTGGCAATGGATGATGTTGGGATCCCAGCCGAGTTTCCTCACGGTCTCGATGACGCCTTTGGCATAGAAAATCGCCCGCGAGTCGTTGTCGGGGTAGAACATCCCTTCCGCGTCGTGGTATTGTGTCTTCCGTTTGAAGAAATCCTCGCTGTCGATGAAATAAATCTGCATCCGGACGTTCTGCAGCGAGGCCACTTTGATGATCAACGGGTGGTCGGTGTCCTCGATGATGATGTTCTGTCCGGAGAGCCTGATGACCTCGTGGAGCATGTGCTTGTGGTCGTTCACACAGCCGAATTTCGGCATGAAAGTGCGAATTTCGTTCTCTCTTTCCTGAATTCCCTGCGGGAGAAAGCGGCAGATGTTGGAGATGTATCCCTCGGGAAAATAGGGGTAAATCTCTGGTGTGATGAATAAAACCTTCTTCTGAGCCATTATAATAATTTTAGTCGGCAAATATACGATTTTTTTGGACACAAAAAATTTTTTTTTGAAAGTGGAACACCATATCAAAAAAATTGTATTTTTGCCGCGTCGTTTTGCCCAGGTGGTGGAATTGGTAGACACGCTACTTTGAGGGGGTAGTGGGAGTACTCCCGTGCAAGTTCGACTCTTGTCCTGGGCACCAAAAAATCCGGTCTTTTGACCGGATTTTTTTTTTGCCCGGGTGCCAACCCGCGTTGGCACCCGCTGCTATTGATAATCGGATATCATCGTTTCACGACTTTCCGTACAGCCACCACATTCCCGTTCGCCACAGCCTTCACGAAATAGACCCCGTTGGCATAGCGCGACAGGTCGATTTGTGCGGTCGCGGGCTCCCCAGATGCGATGAATCGCGTTTCCACGACATCCACTAATTTCCCGTATGCATCATGCACGTGGAATTCCACCGTTTCCGTTTGCATATCGGTCATCGTGCATTGTACATTGACGATGCCGCTCGTCGGGTTGGGATAGACCGTCATGGAACTGGCGAGGCTGTGCTCGTTGATGCCGACGGTGATGGTCAGGTGCAGGGTGACGGTGGAGTCGCAGCCGTTGACGGTCTGCAGGGTCTGCGTGTAATCGCCGGAAGCGCAGTAGGACTGGCCGTTCCAGATGTAGCAGGAATCGGGACAGGAGACGGTTGTTTCGGTGCTCACCGACTGGTTGACGGTCAGGTGCAGGATGACCACGGAGTCGCAGCCGTTGGCGGCCGGGAAGGTCTGCGTGTAGTCGCCGCTTTCGGTATAGGTGATGCCGTTCCACTCGTGGTTGTCGCAGACGGTCTCGTACAGGTCTGACTGTACCGCGCTGTTCACGGTGAGCGTCATCGTGATCACGGAATCGCAGCCGCTAACTGTTTGCAGATTCAGCACCTGCGTGCCGGCGGCGTCGAAGGTGATGCCGTTCCAAACGTAAGGCAAGTCGCTCTGACAGACGGACTGCGTTTCAGTAATGTTATAGGTCGGATTCACCGTCAGCGTCATGATCACGGTGGAGTCGCAGCCGTTCGCGTCCTGCAAGGTGGCCGTCATCACGCCGGCGGAGCTGAAGGTGATGCCGTTCCAGCTGTATGGCAACTCGCTTTGACAGACCGTCCGGCTGTCCGTTGTGACGTGAGTCTGGTTGACGGTCAGGATCATGGTGACGGTGGAGTCGCAGCCGTTGGCGGCCTGCAGGATCACGCTCTGCGCACCGGCGGCATTGAAGACGACACCGTTCCAGGTGTAAGGCAGTTCGCTCGGACAGACGCTCCGGGTGTCGGTCACCGCGTAGGTCGGATTGACGGCCAAGGTCAGGGTGACCACGGAGTCGCAGCCGCTAACTGTTTGCAGATTCAGCACCTGCGTGCCGGCGGCGTTGAAGGTGATGCCGTGCCAAGTGTAAGGCAGCTCGCTCTGACATACGGACTGTGTCTCGGTGATGTTGTAGGTCGGGTTCACCGTCAGCGTCATGATCACGGTGGAGTCACAGCCGTTCGCGTCTTGCAAAGTGGCCGTTTTCACACTGGCGGCGTTGAAGACGACCCCATTCCAAGTGTAAGGCAGCTCGCTCTGGCAGATTGTCCGGCTGTCCGTTGTGACATGGGTTTGGTTGACGGTCAGGATCATGGTGACCACGGAGTCGCAGCCGTTGGTAGCCTGCAGGGTCACGCTCTGCGCACTGGCGTTGTTGAAAACGACCCCGTTCCAGGTGTAAGGCAGTTCGCTCGGACAGACGCTCCGGGTGTCGGTCACCGTGTAGGTCGGATTGACGGTCAATGTCATTGTCATCACGGAGTCGCAACCGTTGGCGGCCTGTAAGGTCACGTTCTGCGTGCCCGCGGCGTTGAAGACGACGCCGTTCCAAGTGTAAGGCAGTTCGCTCGCGCAGACGGTCTTGGTGTCGGTCACCGCGTAACTGGAATTGATGGTGAGATGCAGGGTCACAACGGAATCACAGCCGTTGGCGGCGGTGAAGGTCTGGTCATAGTCGCCGGAAACCGTGTAGGTCTGACCGTTCCACTCGTAACTGTCACAAGCCGTTTCCGCAATTTCCGCAGCTGCCGCATATTTCAGCATCAAAGTCATCGTCACGATGGAGTCGCAGCCGTTAGCAGCGGTCAGGGTAACCTCCTGCGTGCCGGCGGCGTTGAAAGTGACACCGTTCCAGTCGTAAGGCAGCTCGCTCTCGCAGACGGTCTTGGCATCGGTCACGGCATAACTGGAATTGATGGTGAGGTGCAGGGTCACGACGGAGTCGCAACCGTTGGCGGCGGTGAAGGTCTGTTCGTAGTCGCCGGAAGCGGTGTAGGTCTGACCGTTCCACTCGTAGCTGTCACAAGCCGTTTCCGCAATTTCCGCCGTTTTCGCATATTTCAGCGTCAAAGTCATTGTCACCACGGAGTCGCAACCGTTGGCAGCGGTCAGGGTAACCTCCTGCGTGCCGGCTGCGTCGAAAGTGACACCGTTCCAGTCGTATGGCAGCTCGCTTTCGCAGACGGTCTTGGTGTCGGTCACGGCATAACTGGAGTTGATGGTGAGATGCAATGTCACGACAGAGTCGCAGCCGTTGGCGGCGGTGAAGGTCTGGTCGTAGTCGCCGGAAGCAGTGTATGTCTGACCGTTCCACTCGTAACTGTCACAAGCCGTTTCCGCGATTTCCGCCGTTTTCGCATATTTCAGCGTCAAAGTCATCGTGACCACGGAGTCGCAACCGTTGG
>JAEEGJ010022001.1_pt1 | contig 13600 bp, 9 predicted proteins | sample 8958761 | NCBI WGS metagenome assembly JAEEGJ01 (sample SAMN16246546, study PRJNA631951) | gut metagenome | biome: gut microbiome; feature: rumen; material: RS-attached | host: Bos | place: Iran: Karaj | collected 2018-10 | reverse complement strand
CCGGCCGAGATGAGGCCGAACACAAAGACCATCGCGCCCGCCTTGCCCAGATAGTTGAAGGCAATCTCGGGATAGATGCGGTCGGTGGGCATCTGCGAGATGTCGATGCCATTGCGCTGCGCGAAGACCAGCAGCATCCCGCCCAACGTCAGGAAGAGGATGTTTACCACCACCAATATGGAGGTAAAGGAGAACATATTGCGCCGGGCATCCCGCAACGACTTGCAGGACAAGTTTTTCTGCATCATATCCTGGTCAAGGCCCGTCATCGCGATGGTGATGAACATACCGCCAATGATCTGCTTGAGGAAGAAGCTGTTGTCGTGCCAGTCGAGATTCCAGACCGTCCGGCAGTCGGTGCCGCCCTTGCCCGCGGTGGACATCCCCTGCCACAAGTCGGCGAACGAGCCGCCCATATTGCGCATAATCACCACGATGGTGATGACCAGCGCCCCGATCAGGAAGGTGGTCTGCAGCAGGTCGGTCCACACCACCGTTTTGATACCGCCCCGCATCGTGTAGAGCAGGATGATGGTGATCATCACAATGGAGGTGAGCCAGATGGGGATATGCCAGCCGTCGAAGACAAACACCTGTAACACAAAGATAACAAGATACATACGCAGGGCCGAACCCAGCAGACGGGAGATAAAAAATAGCACCGAGCCGGTTTTGTGCGCCTCATTGCCGAAGCGCCCGCCGAGGTACTCGTAGATGGAGGTGACGTTCAGCTTATAGTACAGCGGCAGCAGCAACCCGCCGATGACTATATAGCCGAGCACATAGCCCAGCACCACACCGAAGTAGGTGAACTGGGTGGTATAGACATCGCCGGGCACAGACATAAAGGTCACGCCCGAAAGCGAACTGCCAATCATACCGTACGCCACCACAAACCACGGGGATTTCCGGTTGCCCGTGAAATAGGTCTGGTTGTCGGCCTTTCGGGAGGTGATGCCGGTAATCACAAAGAGCATCACCACATAGAAGACAAAGAAGGCGAATATAAAGCCGGACATCAACAACAGAATCAGAAGCCGGGCTTGCCGAGCAGTTTGAACATATTGCGTTTATAAGCCTCCACACCGGGCTGGTCGAAGGGGTTCACATCGAGCAGATAGCCGCTGACAGCGCAGCTCATCTCGAAGAAATAGATGAGTTCGCCAAGATGGAACTCGTTGATTTCCGGGATGATGACCTTCATATTGGGCACGCCGCCGTCGATATGGGCCAAACAGGTGCCCTGCTGGGCGATGTGATTGATCTCATTGATGGAACGATGCTGCAGATAGTTGAGGCCGTCGGTGTTCTTCTCATCGGCGGGGATGCCCACGCTGTGATGGGCGTTCTCAACAGTAAGCACGGTCTCGAAGAGCTGGCGCGTGCCATCCTGGATATACTGGCCAAGAGAGTGCAGGTCGGTGGAGAAGATGGCGCCGGCAGGGAAGATGCCCTTGTGGTCCTTGCCCTCGCTCTCGCCGAAGAGTTGCTTGAACCATTCGATGAAATAGAAAAACTTGGGCTCGAAAGAGGTCATCATCTCCAACTTAAGGCCCTGGTTATAGAGCATATAGCGAATCAACGCATACTGGATGGCGGGGTTGTCGTCGAAGTGCGGGGCATCGAGGAGGCGCTGGCGCATAGCCACGGCGCCCTCCACCAGCTTGCGCACGGAGAAGCCCGCGGCCGCGATGGGAAGCAGTCCCACCGGCGTGAGCACAGAGTAGCGGCCGCCCACGTCGTCGGGAATCACGAAGGTGGGATAGCCCTCCTCCGTGGCCAGGGTCTTGAGGGCACCGCGCGCGCGGTCGGTGACAGCCACGATACGCTTGCGGGCGTCGTCAAGCCCATATTTCTGCTCGCAATGCTGTTTGAGAATGCGGAACGCCAAGGCGGGCTCGGTCGTGGTGCCCGACTTGGAGATGACCACCAGCGAATAGTCCTTCTGGTCGAGCACGTCGAGCAGGTCGTGGAGATAGTCCTCGCTCATACTGTTGCCAGCGTAGAGGATGGTCGGTTTCTGCTGGGGCAGCATCGGGCGGAAGCTGTGCTGCAGGGCCTCGATAACGGCACGCGCGCCCAGGTAGGAGCCGCCGATGCCGATGACCACCACCACGTCGGAGCACTGTGCCAAGTGAGCAGCGCACTGCTCCACCGCACCCAGCTCTTCCTCCGAAATCTCAACCGGGAGGTCCACCCATCCTAAGAAATCATTGCCGCGTCCACTCTTCTGTACCGCGGTCTGAAACGCCGCCTCTGCAAGAGACGCATTCTTCCGAAGCGCTTCTTCGGAAAAGGAAATCAAAGCATCATCAAATGTAAACTTCATATTATCAGTATTTTATAATTAATTTCAGTTATAATGGAAAAACATTTCCGCAAATAGCGGTGCAAAAGTATATAATTATCTTAATATTTCAAAATTTTAAAAGCATAAAAATCTGGCAAAAAAATCATTTTTTTGTATTTTTGCGGCTTGTTATAACGATACAAATCTATGGCTTTTTCCAACCCATTGCTACTCATAGGCCTTTCGGCCATCCTCATACCGATCATCATCCACCTCTTCAACTTCAGGCGTTACAAGACCATATATTTCTCCAACGTCAAGATGTTGGAGGAGATCAAGAAGAAAACCAAGCGCGAGCAGACATTGCAGCAGCTGATAGTGCTGGCATTGCGGGTCTTGGGCATCGCGGCCTTGGTGTTCGCCTTCGCCCAGCCCTTCATTCCCTCCGACCGCCAGAAGAACCGCACGGGCAACCTGGTGACCATCTTCCTCGACAACTCCTACTCGATGGAGGCCAACAGCAAGGAGGGCAAGACGCTCTACGACGCCGTGGATGCCGCCAAGAACATCGTCAACGCCTTCGGCTTCAACGACGACTTTGTGCTGACCACCCACGATTTCTCGGGCGAGGAGTCGCACATTCTCAACAAGGACCAGATGCTGGAGATGCTCGACAAGATCCAGGCATCGCCCAACAGCCACACCCTCAAGGAGATTCTGGCCTTCGAGAAGAACACCTGCACCAACTCGCAGAAGGGCAACCACATACATTATTATATATCCGATTTCCAGAAAAACAACTTCAACCTTGCGCAGCTGACCACCGACAGCGCCACGGCCGCGTTCCTCATCCCGATGCCTTCGGAGGAGGCCAACAACGTGGGCATCGACAGCTGCTGGTTCCTGTCGCCCATCTTCAAGGTAGGCAATCAGGTCACCTTCTTCGCCCGCATCCACAACTACGGCAAGGAGGAAGTGAACAAGCTGCCCGTGAAGCTGTATGTCAACGACAAGCAGAAGGCGGTGGCCTCATTCGACATCCCTGCTGGCTCGTACGTGGACTGCCGGATGGTCTATAGCATCGAAGAGGCGGGCACGCATTGCGGCCGTGTGGTCATCGAGGATGCGCCCATTGTCTTCGACGACCAGTTCTTCTTCACCTACGAGGTGACCGACAACACCCGCATCGCTGCCATCCAGGACAAGGAGCCGAACCGTTTCGTCAACGCGCTGTATGGCAAGGATTCCGTCTTTGACTACGTCTCTATGCCCTACACGCAGGTCAACTACACGCAACTCAAGCAGTGCGAGGTCATTGTGCTGAGCGAGGTCCCCACCCTATCGTCCGGTCTGGCCGACGAGTTGGCCAAGTTCGTCAAGGGCGGCGGCACGCTGCTCGTTTTCCCGCCCAAGGAGATGGACAACAGCTACGGGCGGATGCTGGGCAATTTGGGTGCCGGCACCTACAAATCGCTGGTCAAGAAAGAGCTCAAGTGCGGCCAGCTCAACGCGGAGAGCATCTATTTCAAGGGAGCGTTGGAGCGGCAGCGCGAGAAACTGGATATGCCGGTCACGCTGCAGCACTACGAGATCCAGGGCGGCAACGGCGGCGAAGTCATAATGGCGCTCGAGAACGGCTCGCCCCTGCTGGTCTGCTACCCCTCCGACAAGGGCAAGGTTATCCTCTCTGCCGTGGCGATGAACGACAACTACGGCAATGCGCACCGGCACGCCCTCTTCTTCGTGCCGCTGCACAACATCGGCATTATGAGCGACATACAGGGCAAACTCTACAACACCATCGGCAAGGACAATATGCAGACCATCGCGCTGCGCTCCGACAACGCCGACGAGGTGCTCACCCTCAAGGGGCGCAGCCACAAAGAGGAGTTCATCCCTGAACAGCGCCGCATCGGCAACGAAACGGCCCTTTTCTTCCACGACCAGGTCAAGGAGGGCGGGCTGTACGACATCGTCAAGGGCAACACCGTGATGGGCACCATCGCCTTCAACCAGGACCGCAAGGAGTCGGACCTTGACTGCTACACCGAAGACGAGCTCACCAAGATGGCCAAGTCGTCGGGACAGAACATCGAGGTGGTGGCCGCCGACACGAAGAATATCGCCAAGAGCATCACCGACAAACTCAACGGCAAGCCCTTGTGGCCCTACTTCATCATCCTGGCCCTGCTCTGTCTTTTGGCGGAAATCACGCTGCTGCGTTTCTGGGGCAAGCCGACCATCAACAACGAAAAAGTATAAATATCAATTACAATATTTTATTAACCTTTAAACCCCCGATTCAATGAACAAGGAACTTTTGAAACTGTATCCCCACGATTTGTGGGAGAATTTTGCACATTTCTGCGACAACCCGCGCCCTTCCAAACACGAGACTGCTGTCGTCAACTGGATGAAGAGCTGGGCCAAGGATCATAATGTGAAAGTTGAACAAGACAAGACCGGCAACCTGCTGTTCACCGTGCCCGCCACCAAGGGTATGGAGAAGCTCACGCCCGTCATCCTGCAGGGCCACTGCGATATGGTGCCCCAAGCCGACGATCCCAAGTTCGATTTCCTCAAGCAACCCATTGAGCCTATCATCGACAAGGGCTGGGTGCGCGCCAACCACACCACTCTCGGCGCCGACAACGGCATCGGCGTGTGCGCCGCTCTGGCTTGTGTCACCACCAAGGGCGTGGAGCACGGTCCTCTGGAAATCCTCGTCACCATCGACGAAGAGACGGGTATGACGGGTGCTTTCGGCCTGAAGAAGAACTTCGTCAAGGGCAAGATCCTCATCAACCTCGACTCCGAGACGGAAGGCGAGCTGTACGTGGGTTGCGCCGGCGGTTTGGACGCCAACTTCCAGCGCAAATACACCACGATGCCCGTTCCTGAAGATATGAAGGGCTTCCAGGTCTGCGTCAGCGGTCTGCACGGCGGCCATTCCGGTATGGACATCAACCTGGGTCGCGCCAATGCCAACAAGCTGTTGGTGCGCTGCATCTCCACGGCTGTGAAGCAGTTCGGTGCCTGTGTGGCTACCCTCAACGGCGGCAGCCTGCGCAACGCCATCCCGCGCGAGGCCACAGCCATCATCGCCGTGCCCGCCAAGAAGGCCACCGCTTTCAAGAACTACATCAAGAAGTATGACGCCATCGTGAAGGCCGAATTCGCCGCCACCGAGGAGAACCTCGCCGTCAGCGTCAAGGCTGTGGACACCCCCAAGAAGGTCATCCGCACCAAGGCTCAGAACCAGTTCCTCAATATGATTTTCGCCATCCCCAACGGTGTGGTCCGTATGAGCGACTCTATGAAGGACCTCGTGGAAACCTCCAACAACCTGGCCAACATCAAGGCCGAGAACGGGGTTATGAGCGCTTGCTGCCTGCTGCGCAGCTCCGTTGACAGCGCCAAGGATGCCCTCGGCGACAAGATGTCCGCCATTGCCGAACTGGCAGAATGCGACATCGAGCTCACCGGCGCCTATCCCGGCTGGAAACCCAATATGGAGTCTCCGATTATGAACACCTGTATGAAGGTCTATAAGAAGAAATTCGGCAACGATCCCAAGGTGATGGCCATCCACGCCGGCCTCGAGTGCGGTCTCTTCGGCGCCTGCTATCCCGACTGGGATATGGTCTCCTTCGGCCCCACCATCGAGCACCCGCACTCCCCCGTCGAGAGAGTGAACATTGACAGCGTGGGCAAGTTCTTCGACTTCCTCGTGGAAGTGCTGAAAAACATCCCCAAGAAGTAGCGACTGGCTGTTGGCCTTTGGCTATTGGCTGTTTGCCATTGGCTTTTAGCTGTTGGCTATTGGCTGTTGGCTATTGGCTGTTGGCTATTGGCTGTTGGCTATTGGCTGTTGGCTATTGGCTGTTGGCTATTGGCTACTACTGAGATAATGCAACGGTTCCCGGAGTTTTCCGGGGGCCGTTGTTTTTTTGGCTATTGGAGTATGTTATGGCGGGGATACCGTCTGCAACAACATTTCTACACTCCTGTTTTTCTTTGTTCGCACAACCGTGCGGACGCACCAAAACTCCCCTTCTATTGTAGAAGGGGTGGCCGAAGGCCAGGGTAGTAATATAAAGAATACTAAATACCTTGACAGGGGAAAAAACAATCATCCACAATTCTTGAGACAAGGATATCCTGTCCGCAACCTTTCTACAAACAAGGAATTATAATCCATATTAACTACCCCGCCCTTCGGGCACCCCTTCTGAAAATCAGAAGGGGAGTTGGAGCCTCGCGGCACTGCCGTGCCACGGGTAAACAAGCAATGGGGGAAGAATCTCTTTGCTTTTACGGGTCAACTGTTATATCATTGCCACCCATTTTTAACAATTTATAGTTAAAAATCACTGATTATCAATATGTTAAAAATTATATTTTTGCAGCGGTATTATGAAACGTATAAAACTATCAATATGGACAATGAAACAAGTGAAGAAAAACGCTTTGACATTTCTGAAAAAGGGGAAATTGTGTTATACGAACCCGATAGCAGCATCCAGCTGGAAGTGCGAATAGAGGATGAGACCGTCTGGCTCACCCAGGCACAAATGTCGGTTCTTTTTGGGACCACACGAAACAACATAACTCTAAATATTGGTAATATTTTCAAAGAGGGAGAATTGCAAAAAAATGCAGTATGTAAGGATTTCTTACATACTGCAGCAGATGGAAAAAATACAATACATACCGAACAGATCGCCTTCTTCGTGCGCACCACCCTGCCCCCGGTGCAGGGAGTCTTCTGCGACGGACAGATTTTCGACGCCTATACCTTCGCGGCGGACCTCATCCGCACGGCTAAGAAACGCATCATCCTCATCGACAATTATGTGGACGACTCGGTGTTGAAGATGCTCACCAAACGGGCCAATGGCGTGAGCACCATCATCATCACTAGGCGCATCTCCGATGCACTGGCAGTGGACATCGAGCGCCACAACCAACAATACCCGCCTATAGATGTCCGCACCTCCGGCCGTTTCCACGACCGCTTTCTCATTCTCGACGATACCGTTTATCACCTCGGCGCCTCGCCGAAAGACCTCGGCAAGAAGCTGTTCGCGTTCAGCAGGATGGAGGTGGATGCGGAATGGTTGATGGAGGTTGGCGGTTAGCGATTGACGGTTTCTGATGTGTAATAACGAATAGCCAATGGCTATTCGCTATTGGCTGTTGGCTAATGGTTAAAAGCCTCTTTCAGGCTGTTCTTATCCATCAACGGTTGCACCATCACGACCTTCTCATCCTTAGCGTTATACGTTACACTCATCACTTCCGATCCTGTCAGCAGCGGCCAGACCTTGTCCCACGGGAAAATCATTCGTACGGTTCCATCCTTAAAATCTATATACCCATCAACTTCTGCATCCGTGGGCTGTAATGTGATTTGTTTGCCAGCGGTGTCAATAAAGTCTATGGTCAAATCTTTTATGATGGTATCGGAATAGTTGGCAATCTCGAATAGACATTTCCGACGCCGATCATCGGAAATCAAAAAAATGGACGCGAACCGGTCATACATCTCTTCTGAATTCCTGAACATATACGTGTAGGCACCGACCACGGAATCAGTTTGCGTAACCGTCCACAAAAAGGGTAATTTGATAATTTTATCCATGCCTCCACCTTCTAATAAGTCCGTTAGTCTTTCACCCCGCATAATATTTCCTGTGATATAGCGCAAATATCCGCGCACCCACATATTAAATGCGGGATTGGGGCAATGCCGGACTACCCGTTCCAGCGTGTCGGCGGTCTGCGACAATTGGGCGACAAGTTCATTGACAGGGACAGACGGGTCCTCCAACATTCTCATTGTCTGCTCGCACATTTTGTCAATGCGGTTCATTCGCGCCTCGTCATATTCATAACTCGGCTCCTCCGAAACGGTGTTTTCATTTTTCGAGGTTGTTTGGCATCCTATTGGGATGGACGCCACCATAGCGAAAACTAATACTAACAAACATCTGCTCATCTTTTCGGGTTGTGTTTTACGGTTAAAATATTTTCCGTTTTTTCTTTTTCCCCAATTACAGGCCACAAAAATAAACCTTTACCGCCAAAAACTCGCAGTGTCGTTGCGTCCATTGTATGAAATGGAGTGTTGGGTATATGAAATAGAAAGAACGATGCCGATCTGCGGCTTTTCAAGGTGTTTATAAACGAGAAAACAGTTTATTGTTTGGAAGTTTTCACAACTCTCTTCAACTCTCCAACCCACATCACCAACGAAGACAAACCTACAATAATCCAGAAATCTGCCATTGACAACGGCACACAGTTGAACATCTCGTTGAATCCGGGCACATACACCATCGCTATCTGTCCGAGGAAGATAACGGCAGCAATGACAATGAATCCTTGGCATCCTTTGAAATGAAATGCACTACGTCCAGTTTTGTATGCTCTTGCATCGAAAAGATACCAGAAGTGTGTCATTACAAAAACAGTGAAAAACAATGTTCCTTCGTATGCACTAAGTCCCAATCCATTACCCCACAGCGTGCGGAGATGTCCGAAATCCGAGACAGAAGTAATGTCCGTGTTTTCAAAGATGATGAGCAAGACCAATTGGATGAGGAAGAACATACCACCTATTCCAAAAATATTGACCTTCATAGATTTGTCCAAAATAGACTCTTTGCGGTCACGTGGCTTTTGCGACATCACTTTTCTTGTAGGCGGCAGTGAAGCCAATGCAATAGCAGCAAAAGTGTCCATAATAAGATTCACCCACAACATTTGTGTAACAGTAAGCGGAGATTTGGTTCCAATGAATGCACCAACTAACACAATAAAACAAGCGGAAACATTAACAGTAAGTTGAAACAGGAGGAAGCGTTGGATATTCTCATACAGGGAACGGCCCCACATCACCGCATTGGAAATGGTTCTTAAGGAGTTGTCCAAGATGGTCATATCGCTAGCTTCTTTAGCCACAGCGGTACCATCGCCCATTGAAAGCCCCACATCTGCAGCATTCAATGCAGGAGCATCGTTCGTCCCATCACCCGTGACTGCCACCACATTTCCTTTATCTTTAAGCAATTTCACCAAACGCTCCTTGTCCTTAGGACGCGCACGCCAAAGCACCTTGAGTTTATCCACCTTTCGAGAGGCTTCTTCATCCGACAGACCGGCAAATTCATTGCCCGCCATCATCACTTCATCTGAATCCGTCTCTTCAACGAGACCGATCTGGCGGCCAATCTCCTTGGCTGTGCCAATGGTGTCGCCCGTGACTATCTTAACTTGTATGCCAGCATTCATACAATCCTTAATTGCATCGGGAACTTCAGCACGAATGGGATCGGAGATCGCCGCGACACCTACAAATTTCAGATTCTCGCAATTCAGTTTGCCGTCTTTAAACACATCATCCTCTACCTTCAAATCAGCGTAAGCAAAGCCTAATGTACGATATGCCTTGTTTTGGTATTCGGTGAGGATGGATTCATAAACATCGCACGTCTTCTGGTCGGCTTTTGCCAATGCCAGCAGAATTTCGGGAGCTCCTTTCACATACAAGCGTTTTCCAAAATCAGGAGAATCAACGATGGTGGCCATATATTTGTTTTCTGTAGAAAAAGGCAAACGATCCACTATTTGCACCTGCTCACGAATGGTCAGATAATTGACATTCTGCTTGTGAAGCCACAATAAGACGGCTCCTTCGGTTGGATTACCAACAGCCTTAATATGGTTGGCTTCTGCAAAGTCAAGATTGGCGGTGGAGTTCAATGCAATCATTTCAGCAATGGATTTTTCGTCCAAACCTTCCACTTTCATTTCCGCCACCTGCATTTGGTTTTGGGTAAGCGTACCCGTTTTGTCCGTGCAAATCACCGACGTAGCCCCCATCGTCTCGCAAGCGTGCATTGTACGCGGCAACGTGTTTTCTTTCATCAGTTTTCGCATACTGAATGCCAAGCTCAAGGTCACACTCATCGGAAGTCCTTCGGGCACTGCCACCACAATGAGGGTGACGGCGATCATAATAGTGCTGAGGAAGTAGCTGACAAAATGAATCCAACCTTCGGAATTGGAGAAATCGGCCTCTCCACCAATAAAATAGCGAAGCAATCTACCCACCACAATCAAACCTGCAATCACATAGCTGGCTTTGGTAATCCAGTCGGCAAGGCTGTCTAATTTTTCACTCAACGGAGTCGGGTCGCCCTCATCCACTTGTGCTGCCTCGAACACCTTACCGCATTCGGTGGCATCTCCCACTTTCAGCACTTTGGCCACGCAATAGCCTTCAACAATGGTGGTACCCTTCATAATATGATTGGAGGGATACGTGGCATTGGCCTCGAAATGACGGGAATCGGTGGTCTTGTTGCATTGCAGTTCACCAGTGAGCGAAGATTCATTGACAACCAAATTCAGCGATTCTTTCAACTCGCAGTCTGCGGGGACTTCCTCACCCGTTTCTAATATCACGATGTCATCCACTACCACATCTTTACGAGGGATTTGACACACATTGTTATTGCGGATGACTTTGACCAAGGTGTCGTCATTTACCTCGTTGAGGCTTTGGAATGTCTTTTCGTTTTTGCTTTCCAGCACGAAAGCGACGCCTGTGGCTAAAATCAATGCCACAATGATGCCGATAGGTTCAAAGAAGGTGGTCCATTCCGCGCCCACCCACTCAAATTCGTAGATGGAGATAGCCATAGAAAGCACGAAAGCGGTGATGAGAATCTTGAAGAGCGGGTCCTCGAAACCGCCGAAAAAGCCCACAATGGCGATGAGCAATGTGGAAGCCAGCACGATGGCAGGCATCACCCAGATAATGTTGCCCATACTGCCTTGCAGGAAGAAGGCAGCAACGATGGTTCCGACTAAAATGGCCAAGAGACTTAAAACTATCCAATGGGTACAAGCCTCTTTGACCTTGTCCCATACGGTTTCTTTTTCGGGCGGTGTAAGAATATTCACACCATACTTTTTACGGCTTTCGAGCACTTGGGCATCGGTAAGGCCGGAGTAATGTTTTTGATTTTGCATAATTTATTGGTTTTAGGTATTATTTTCTCAACTTTGATTGATAATTCGATCCCTTTTTCAGATATGTCATCAGAAGCACTACACCAATAAAAGAAATCAGCACTCCGATGATTCCACCGCCCAGAGTATCGTATAGGCCATGGAGAATGGCTGGTACAGCGATGGCAAGGAAATAAAGAGAGCGACGATACTTTGGATATAGCATCGCAAAGGCAGAAAAGTAGCCCGCAATGCCGCACCAAATAGCATGTAAAAAGGGTAAACTAGTTAATCTTGCGATATTAAGGAAGAATGATGATGTATAATCCAATTGGGCATTCACCGTCATTTGGTATTCTACTCCTTCAAACACACCAAACGCGATTCCCGAAATCAGGCCATAGAACACTAATGTCTGTGGCACAAGTGGTTCTTTGGACCTTGCTGATACAATCCAAATCGGGATTGCTTTTGTCACTTCTTCTGTGACGCCAACCGCAAACACAAAGAATACTAATCTTAGCAAAAAGCCAGAATCTGGACCTATCCAATAGAATGGATTAACATAGTTTAAGCCAAATCCAAAAAGGAGGAAAACCACCAGCTGAGATATAAAGAATATTGCCAATGTGTTTTTCAATTTCACCTGCTTTGTCTTAAAGAAATAGTAAAAAAACAGCCCCCACATAGTGGCAAAATAGAGCGACACTGCATAAAAAACAGCAAATGGGAAAATGTTTGCTATCCAGCCAATAAGACCAATCAGCAACAAAGGCACAAGTCCTATCATTGCTAACAATAGCAATCTCTTATCACTGGCCCAGACTTTTCGTTGCAAAACATCTTTCGGAAAAATCAGTTCTTGTCCAATGTCCTTGATTTGAGCAAACAATCTTCCTTTATGGGGTATTTTTGTTTTTATATGATTTTGTTTCAGGAAATATTTTATGGTTTGTCTGTTATTAGAATTATTGACATCACAAGCCGTATCATGCAGCAACAATTGTCCACCTTCGACATATTGCCGAAGTACATCCAATGAATATGGACCATACTGCTGATTGTTACGGATGATGTAGTACATCAGTTAATTACAAGTTGAACAATAACCAACCTACCCCCATCTTCTGTAGAGAGCAGTATCTTTTTTCCTTCGGTAAGCTCCACATACTGTCCAACTTCTATCTTTTTGTCCTCATCCTTGTCATAAAGGCTTGACAATCGGCGATTGATAAGTATCCACTTTCCGTTATAAAAATGAAAATCTCCCACTGGCCTTTTATCTTCCGGTTTTGTTTTCTCATTAGGCACAACAAAACGGTTAACGTGCCACATATAGAGCGTCTGTTTGTCGTAAACCATAAGACGATAGTTCTCTGGTTTGAACACGCCCTTTTTAGGAGAATAGTAAAGATTCAAAACAGGCAACTGCCCACGATACTCTTTGCCACAAAACGGACACCGTGGTTTCGTTGTATTGTCAAAAACAAACCAGTGCGCTTCACACCCCGGATTTTGGCAAGGTTGCATCAAATCGGTCGTTTTCACCAATGCTGTTTCCCACTCATCAGCGGTGGGCCGTTTAGATGGATCATGCAAGCCATCAATGAAGGCTCTGTCAAACAACTCTTTCAGATAAGGGCCGCAAATGGTATATGGTAATTTAGACACATCGCCTTGTGGTAATTCACTGGGACGTAGTTGGTTAACTTTAGGACGATTGCTTTTATCTGTTGGATGCTCTATGAATAATGCTTTGCTCCCCATTGTCAATTCCTCATCCTTTGCAGGGTCAAGGTCATTAACTTTTCCTCCACGAAGCGGATGTCTATACAGCAAGTACATATATATTAGTACAGCCAAAGCGTGTCTGTCTGTGGCAATTGACGGCAGTTTGCGTTTAGGGTCGTTTAATGGAAGATTCTTCGTTTGTAAGACCTCTGGGGCAATAAAGTCTGGAGTGCCGACGACATCAGGAGGGTATTTGCCTGGCACAACTAACCCATCGCAATCTATTACCGATGCCTTACCCGTGACAGGGTCGACGAGTACATTCTTGTATGAAAGGTCGGAATGTGCTAATCCAGCAGCATGAAGCCTTTTTACTGCACGTGCAATCTGTATGCACATATGAAAGTGTGTCAGCCAATTACCTTTTTGATCTATAGGTAAAAACTTGTTACGCAAATGTGCAGAAGCGAACCATTTCCCTTCTTTTTCTTTACCCTTGAAAGGCCCGAAGAGAAGAAAAAATGTTTCTGGTATTTTGGGCAAACAATCCCCAGCTTA
>JAEEGJ010021997.1_pt1 | contig 13601 bp, 15 predicted proteins | sample 8958761 | NCBI WGS metagenome assembly JAEEGJ01 (sample SAMN16246546, study PRJNA631951) | gut metagenome | biome: gut microbiome; feature: rumen; material: RS-attached | host: Bos | place: Iran: Karaj | collected 2018-10 | reverse complement strand
CATCGGTAGAAATAAGTTATGATACGTTGAAGTCAAAAAAGGATACGCTCAACGATTCAATTGTCACAAAATACCACTACAAACCCAATGACATAAAGTTGTTGCTATTCAAGGAAAACAAAACCCCACAGTTCTTCAAGTCATCTAAACGCGTGAAGCGCAACTATTTCGAACTGGTATTCAATTTCACACAATACGAAAAATACAACTTTACAGTTCCGGGCGATAGTTCTGCTTTTGTATGGGCAACCGACAATCCCGATACGGTAAAGATTTGGCTAAAAGACACTTCGCTGATTGCATCAGATACGCTGAAAATCTTTGCCGAATATGTTGACCCAGCTTTCCCCGACTCGGTGCATTACGATACGCTAAAGTTCCGTAAGCAGGACAAACTGTTCCCCGACACTCTGCTTACCATGAAACTTTCAAAGGAAAAGCGTCCCTACTCCGACTACAGCATTTTGTTTTCGCAACCGATAGAAACATTCGATACCAGCAAGCTGACACTTTTCGGTGCTGTCGACACCTTGTTCGAGAAGATGGACTCTCGAGTGGAAAAGGATTCGCTTAATCCTCTGCGGTTAATGGTTGTAGCCGACATTACCGAGGGACGAAAGTACAAGATTGCCGTCGATTCGGCGTTTGCAACTTGCATATACGGATACACCAACAAAGCCGACACGGTTGACATTGTGCCTATGCGCGAAACAGATTTCGGTGCACTAAAAGTTATATTTCAAGACGATAAACCATACTTTGTAGAACTGCTTCAAGGCGACAAGGTAATAGCTCATGAATCTGTTAGCGAAAAAACAGCATCATTTGTTTATCTTACTCCCGGCAAATATGACATCCGTGTAATAGATGACGAAAACCAAAATGGACGATGGGATACAGGCGATTATTCCATTCACCTACAACCCGAGAAAGTATTCTATTATCCACAACAATACGAAATCCGTAGCAGCTGGAGCCATGAAGTAACATGGGAAAACAAGGAATAACCCCACTACCCTTACCAAAAGAGAACCAATTAGTTCCTACAATTATAATTTCATTATAAGATATGTCGTTCCAGCAATTACTACGACTATTGAAATTATCAGGTAAATGATGGCATTGACTCGGGTTTTATGGTCGTACATGACAACTTTCTCGCCATTGAACAACTGGTTTTTCCCAAGCAACGATGCAGCTAGGAAAATGCCGATTATACCACCAAGGAATGCAAAGATATAGCCAATAATGATTGTGCCATAGCCACCAAACTTAGGTTGACGAACTTCCTCAAGGCGTTTCTGGCGATATGCATCAACCACCTCATCGGACACATGCTTGCCACGCTTGTCGAGCAGGGTTTGAGCCATCACGATGTCTTCTACCGCCCATTCATCCGGTTTCTTTATCACATCCAAAAGTTCCTCGTCGCTGAACTCATTGAGCAATGTGTTTTCTTCGCTTCCTGCATTGCCGAAATATTCGGCTATGTGACTGCGAAGTTCTGATTGTGAGCGCTCAAAATCGTCCTCGGTAATCATGAGCATATACTTGTACTGCATGGCATCTTCAGCCACTTGTACCCCATACGCCGATGACAAAACATCGTTGCTGTCAGCTTTTGGATTTTCAATGGTATAGTCTATTCCGCAGTCATCGAAAACATCGGTAAAAAATTTCATATCTTCCTCGTTGCGGAATACCCTGAACAATATGTATTTCTTTTCGCCTTCCATCTTGCTTAATTATTTTCGTTCCATATTTCCCAAGCCTTGTCAGCCTGCTCGTATAGCATTGTAAGCCCATTTGCTGTTCTTGCTCCCCGTGCTTCACACTTTTCCATAAATTTGGTTTTCGAGGGATTATATACAAGGTCGAGGCAAATATGCTCTGGAGTTATCCCTTCGTATGGTATCTGCGGGAAATTCGACACATTTGGGAACATCCCGACTGGCGTGGCATTGACAATCAACCTATAGTCGCCAATTATGCGTGGTGTCAGTTTTTTGTATGGCAGCTCATCGAGTGTGGATGGCAAGCGCGACACATTTGTCGACTTTATTCCCATTTCCGAAAGGGCAACCTTAGCCGTCTTTGCCGAGCCTCCGCTCCCCAGTATCAACGCCTTGCAGTCGGCAGGAAGTTCGAGCAAGGCAAAAGTCTTGCGCAAACCAAAAATGTCGGTGTTGTAACCCTTCAGGGTAGTATAATCTCCGTTGCGAGTTATCTTTATGACATTCACAGTACCGAGTTTCAGCACTGTAGGATCAAGTTCATCGAGGAAAGGAATAATGGTCTCCTTGTAAGGCGATGTCACATTCAGTCCGACCAAATTCGGATTTCCCGAAATTATGTTCGTCACTTTCGAAACTTCCGAAATGGGGAAAAGTGTGTACTTGCAGTTTGTAAGTCCAAGTTCCGCAAATTTCTTTGTAAAATATTTCTGCGAAAGCGAGTGGCTCAGCGAGCCTCCTATAAGTCCGAATTGTCGTTTGTTGCTCATATTTTATTTTTGTTGAGTCGTGCCGTGGCGCGACTGTACTTTATTGGTTCCTATTCCTATGTTTGAGACGATGCACGCATCGTCTGTACTATTTATCTGTTTCTTCTCCTTTTTTTGATTTAATCCTACTTGCTATAGTTTCCGTGACGATTATCAGGGCTGCACCTAATATTATAATAGATACAGCAATAAAGAATTCCGTATTAATATCTGGCAGTATGTTGTCTTTTGCCATTGGTAGCGCACCATTCTCATAGATTTTCCACGGCCATATAATAGGAAGACTTCCAACTATGAATCCCGTGAGAAGCGAAATTGTCATGTCGTGATAGTGCTTGAAAATCCAAGCTAGCACATGGGCGAACGCTACAATTCCGACAACTACGCCAATCATTACGGGCAGTATTATCTTCATCGACTCGGCAAAATTGTTGGTAAGCATATCTATTCCATTGATTACCAACGAGTAGTCGCCCATAAGCACAAGTATGTACGACCCCGAAACTCCCGGCAGTATCATTCCGCTTGAACCGATTGCTCCACAAAGCATCAAATAGAAGAAATTATCGTTCTCTTGAGCTGTCGTTCCGAAAGCAATCAGTAGCGAAATGCCGATTCCGATTGCGAAGGCCAAAATTACACCAAAATTCCATTTCTTAATGGTCTTGCCAACATAGAAAATCGATGCTATAAGCAGTCCAAAGAAAAGAGCCCATATATATGTAGGATAATTCTCGAACAGGTACTTGAACAGTTTAGCCACAGAAACCATAGCCACGGCTATTCCAAGAAGCACCTCGAATAGGAATACAAAATCGGTATGTTTTGCAAATTCCTTGAACTTTCCTGTAAACAGTAGCTTTATTGCTTTGAAATTAAACGATTTGAGAGAATTGATAAGTCTTTCAAAAATTCCTGTTATCAGAGCGATGGTTCCTCCCGAAACGCCGGCAATCACGTTTGCTACTCCCATTGCCACGCCCTTGAAAAAATTTACAATAAAATTCTTCATCCTAATACTTTATAATCTTTGTCGTTGCGGAACTTCCATCGGAAAACTCAATGCGCACAAAGTACATTCCGCTTTCCAACTGTTCCAAGTTTATCGTCGCAAAATAAGTATCTATGTTACAAAACAAAGTTTTTTCGCCAAGAATATTAAAAATTGACACCGAAGTCATTGTCCTGTCGGAAGATATGTCAAACATACCGTTTGTAGGATTTGGCGCCACCGAGAATTTTGGAGTATTATCCTCAGTTACCGCTTCAACCTCTGGACTTAGGCAGGATTCGAAGTCGCAATGGTCGTTCCAGATTGCATCCACAAAGTAGGGGCAGTCGATGAACGGATTACGATTGTGCTGGATTGCGTAAACTGCATTGTTGCGGTCGATTTCCTTCTGCGACACGGGGTCGGCATAGTGCCATTCTATAAGCATACGCAACGCCCAAGGCTTCAGCTGGCTTCCCTCGAACATAGATCCTGAGTCCTGACCGAGATTCTTGTCCTTATAGCATACGCTCATATAAAAATAGGTACGCGCCAAATCGCCCTTGTACTCGTCAACCGGCTCGAATACAGTCCCCGTGTAACCCGAATACGAGCATGTACCAATCTTGCTTCCATTGCCTGATGTATAAGTCGGATTTGAGACCTTTCCCAAAGGGAGATTTCCGCGTTTGTTGTTTACCCATCCGTCTGTTGGATATACATGGAACAGGTCGGTCTTCATAGGCGATGCTTCACCGAACCAGCTTTGTGGAACAGAATGTTCGCGATTGTAGCAATCGCATTCACGGCTGTAGCTTCCGCACTGGTCGGTTGAGTAAGTAAAATCGCAGTCGGAGTATATGTCCCATATTTTACCATTGTCGCGAAGGTCGGTCTGTCTGTATGCCGACCAAAGTTCGTTGTAGCTTATTGCCGTGTGCGATGAAATAATGGTGTACAGCTTTTGTCGCAGTTCCTCTCCGCAAAGGTCGCGAGCAGAATCGTAATATCCTGTAGGCATCTGTGCGAATGACGATGTGGCACAGACGCATGCAAGCACAAGTAGGACTTTATTCCAAAATCTCATCAGCAAAATATTTTTGTGCAAAGGTAAAACTAATTTACGAGTTACGATTTTAGATTTACGATTGTTTAGAATATTTAATGATAGAATTGTTAAATCCTTGAATTCTTGAATCAGCGAAGCTAACCTTTAGCTAGCGCAAGCAATCATTGAATTCCTTTTGCAATCTCCTCTATCACTTCAGGATAATACTTGTACTCAAGTGCATGAACCTTGTTGGCAATGTCATCTGGTGAATCTGACGGATCGATTGCAACCTTTGCCTGAAAGACCGTACAGCCCTTGTCGTAGTTGCCATCAATGAGGTGAATAGTGATTCCTGTTTCGGTTTCGCCACTTTGCTTAACTGCCTCGTGGACATGCATGCCGTACATTCCCTTTCCGCCAAACTTTGGCAACAGGGCAGGATGTATATTCACGATTCGACCGGGATATGCATCAATCAGGTACTGCGGAACAAGCCAAAGGAAGCCAGCAAGGACTATCATGTCGATGTCGTGCTTGGCGAGGTATTCCATTATCTTTTTTCCATCATTGAACTCGGTTCGGGTGAATGTCATTGATTCCAGTCCGAGGCGTTTTGCGCGTTCAAGCACGAAGGCATCGGGGTTATTACAGAGTACACAGGCAGGTTTTGCTGTAGTTCTGCCATTGAAATAATTTGCTATATTTTCGACATTAGTGCCTGAACCAGAAGCAAATAGCGCAATTCTTGTCATTTTGTCCATTGTAGTGTCCTTTATGTTTGATTATCAATGCAAAGTACATTAAAAAAATTGGCAATGGCAAAAAAGAATTAAAAAAGTTTGACTATCTAAAATGTATTTAGTTATTTTGCACCGATTTTTTTTTAATGATTTTTATTAACTAAAATTTACGATTTATGTCAGACATTGCATCTAGAGTAAAAAGTATTATCGTTGAGAAATTAGGCGTAGACGAAGCAGAAGTAACACCAGAAGCAAGTTTCATTTCTGATTTGGGTGCTGATTCATTGGATACAGTTGAATTGACAATGGAATTCGAAAAAGAATTTGGCGTTGAAATTCCTGATACAGAAGCAGAAAACCTCACAACAGTAGGTGCTGCAATAGCCTACATAGAAGCTCACATGCAAAAATAATTTATGGAGTTAAAGAGGGTCGTTGTAACCGGTATGGGCGCAATATCGCCCGTTGGTCTGACAAGTCGTGAGACATGGAAAAATGTCAAGGACGGTGTCAGCGGTGCTGCTCTTATAGATACCTACGACACCTCTACTTCAAAGACAAAATTTGCTTGCACAGTCAAGAATTTCAAGCCCGAACTTTATTTCGACCGCAAGGAACTCCGCAAGCTTGACAGATTCTGCCAGTTTGCCCTGATATCCTCCGACGAAGCCATTAAGGACAGCAATATCGATTTAGATACCATCGACAAGACAAGAGCTGGAGTTATATGGGCATCGGGAATAGGCGGTTCGAATACTATTTTCGGAGAAATTCTTGACTATGCTGGTAGCGCAGTTTCACGGTTCTCCCCATTCTTCATACCTAAGATGATTGCCGACATAGCAGCCGGAACAATCTCTATTAGATATGGACTTATGGGTCCAAACTACAATACTGTATCAGCATGTGCTTCATCGGCAAATGCCATAATCGATTCAGTAAACCTCATCCGCCTTGGTATGGCCGACATGATTGTTACCGGCGGTTCCGAAGCCTCGGTTAATGAAGTGGGAATGGAAGGTTTCCAGTCGATGCAGGCAATGTCGAAAAACAACGATGAATACCTGTCGGCATCACGTCCGTTCTGCGCTACGCGCGACGGATTTGTGATGGGCGAAGGTAGTTGTACACTAGTGCTCGAAGAATACGAACATGCCTTGGAGCGCGGTGCAAAAATTTATGCAGAAATAGTGGGTATTGGCCTTTCTGCCGATGCCTACCATATTACTGCTCCTCATCCCGAAGGTCTAGGAGGCGTTATAGCAATGACAAATGCATTGAAGAATGCAGGCATTAGTCCGGATAAAATAGACTACATTAATGCTCACGCAACATCTACTCCAATAGGCGACTTGCCAGAAATAATTGCCATTCAGAAAGTTTTTGGCGAACACGCTTATAAACTGAATATAAGTTCAACTAAGTCGGAAGTAGGACATCTTCTTGGTGCTGCAGGCGCCATCGAATCAATGTTTTGCATTTTCTCAATAAACGAAAGCATTGTGCCTCCGACAATAAATCACAAACAATTTGACGAGAAAATTGACCGCAACCTCAACCTTACTCTGCACAAGGCACAAAATCGTAATGTTGACTACGCAATGTCCAATGCATTCGGATTCAGCGGCCATAATACATCCATCATATTCAAAAAAATGGACAAATAATGTTTCTATCCTTTCTTTTTAGGAAGAGAAATCCCAAGGATGAAAAATTAAGAAAGCAACTCAAAAGGCTTTTGGGTTTTAAACCCAAGGAAATATTATACTATAAAATGGCTTTGCGCCATGCCTCGGCAAACTTGAAACAAAAGGAAATCCGTTACAATAACGAACGGTTGGAATTTCTGGGCGACTCTGTAATTAGCACTATTGCCAGCGTAATGCTGTACGAAAAGTATCCGAATGCACCTGAAGGCATACTTACGGTACTGCGATCTATGCTAGTGAGCCGCAAGAGTTTAAACCGCGTTGCATCAGAACTCGAACTAAAACGGTTCATGCAATACAAGGAATCCAAAAACAACGACGAGAAGAATATTTCAGGCAATTCATTCGAAGCCCTGGTTGGAGCAATATATTTCGACCGAGGCTACAAGGAATGTGAAAAATTTGTAAGAAATGTTTTCATCCGTTTCTTCGATATCGATAACCTGATGAAGCATAACAGCGACTACAAGTCGAGGTTGCTACAATATTCGCAAAAAGAAAAATTTCCTCTCGTAATCGACACTTTTGAGAGCATGGAGTCATGCGAAAAACTATACCATTTCGTTACAGAAATATGCATAAACAACAAATTCGTATCAACTGGTAAAGGTTGGACTAAAAAAGAGGCTGAGCAAAAAGCATCATACGAAGCACTTAAATTCCTGGGCAGAGAATAGTCTCACCGAAAAAAGTTTTTCAGTATTCGCAAATAAATACTAACTTTGCACGATTATTTAACTTATGTAATGAAGCAGAAGACTGTAGCTGAAGATATAAGCCTAAGCGGAATGGGATTGCATCTCGGGAAGATGTCAACCTTAACAGTAAAGCCTGCCAAACCCAATAGCGGATATGTTTTTGTAAGGACTGACTTGGAAGGAATGCCTCATGTAAAGGCTATTGCCGACAATGTCAATGCTACTTCAAGGGGTACTACACTAGAGGAAAATGGAGTCAGCATAAGCACCATCGAACACCTCATGGCAGCGACATACGCAATGGGCATCGACAATGCCGAATTCCATATTGATGGTCCAGAGGTTCCAATCCTTGATGGCAGTTCGAGACTATATGTTGAAGAATACAAAAAGGTTGGACTTGTTGAACAAGATGCCGACCTAAAGGTTCTTAACATTGAAGAACCTTTGAAGTATTCCAACGAGAATGGAACGGAAATAACACTTTACCCTGCCGACAAATATTCGGTGAAGGTTCTTGTTGACTATGGCAAGGCAATGCCACCACAAACGGCAGAACTCGATGACATATCAGACTTTGCAACCGAAATGGCAGGTTGCAGGACTTTTGTTTTCCTCAGCGAAATAGAGCCTTTGCTCAAGATGAATCTCATAAAGGGTGGCGACCTCGACAATGCAATCGTTGTGGTTGACAAGGTTTTGCCACAAAGCGAATACGACCGCATCGCTGCTCTTTGCGGAAAGGAAAGCATGAAGGCTCAGAATAGTGGCATACTGAACAACTTGAAACTAAAGTTCGACAACGAGCCCGCCCGACATAAGTTGCTTGACATTATCGGCGACCTTGCTTTGTGCGGATTCCGTTTCAATGCTAGGATAGATGCCGTACGTCCAGGACATTTCGCAAACACACAGTTTTCAAAACAATTAAGACAATATTTTAAAACAAGATAATTTAATATGAATCAACCGCTTGCATTTGTACATCCATCGGCAAAAATAGCCGAAAATGTGATAATAGAGCCGTTTGCATATATCGAGAAGAATGTCGAAATAGGAGAAGGAACATGGATTGGTCCTCACACCACTATACTGGAAGGCGCAAAGATTGGTAAGAACTGCAAGATTTTCCCAGGAGCTGTCATAGCTGCAATTCCGCAGGACTTGAAATTCAAAGGAGAAAAAACCACTGCCGAAATCGGTGACAACACAATGATACGCGAATGCGTAACCGTAAGCCGAGGAACCTTGGCAAAGGGACGTACCATAATTGGTTCAAACTGCTTGATTATGGCGTACTGTCATGTCGCACACGACTGTGTTGTCGGAAACAATGTTATATTGGTCAACGGAGCAACACTTGCTGGCGAAGTCGTTGTCGACGACTACGCAATCCTCAGCGCAAATACACTTGTTCATCAGTTCTGCCATATAGGGGCACACACAATGTTTGCAGGAAATTCGCTTGTAGGAAAGGATGTTCCCCCATATATTCGCGCAGCAAGAAATCCTCTGGCTTATTCTGGCGTAAACTCAATCGGACTGCGTCGTCGTGGATTTACAAACGAAATGATAAATAACATTCAGGATGTATATAGGGTTCTCTACAACAAGGGACTAAATGTAACCCAAGCACTTGAGTTTATCGAAAACGAATTGCCGGCAACAAAGGAACGTGATGAAATAGTTCTGTTCGTCCGCAATTCAAACCGTGGAATTATCAGGGGAACTGGCGAAAAGGAATAAACTTCGTTTTTGACATACAAAAAAAGGTAGTCGATTGACTACCTTTTTTGTTCCCATAATTATACTTGTCAGAACCTGACACCAAAGCCACCTTTTATCAGCGCATCCATTCCGATATTTGTCTCAACAACACCGAAAATCCTGTCGTTTCCTACACGTACACCGAGAACTGTCAAGTTGAATGCAAAAAAGGTACTTGATGTATTTGAACCTTGTTTATTGTCATCAAATATTACCGCAACACCGAGGTCAATTCCAGAATATAACTTTACGTATTTTCTATTTAGATACGAGAGCTGCACACTCGGCATAATCGACAAAGTTGATGTATTGTAATGATTTACAAGAGCATCGGTGGTATCGTATATGGAAGTCGTTAATCCCTCGTAAACAATTTTTGCTCCAGGACGGAACCATTTGTTCACCTGATAGTAGTAATCAAGTCCGTATGTACCGATGAATTTTGTATCGGTTCTGTAATTTTTCGACAAACCATTGCCAACCCCTTCTATTACAACTTTAAACAAGTCGAATATACCTCCAAAAGCGGATACCGTACCTATGCTAGTCGATATTTCATTTCTGGGTGCTAAACTATAGTCGTATGTAACTTCGGATTTAGATTCTATCATTGTATCCTGTTCCTGTGCTAATGCTAAATACGGCATAAGCGCCAATACCGAAAATGCAAAAGCAATAATTATAACATTCGTTTTCATAAATTTTCCTCCATTTATAATGTTTGTAGGCTTGACATTTTCAAAAACTATTCCATTTATAAAAATAAAAATCTGTGCAAGTTTACAATTTTTTCACGACAGCACGAACAATATATTGCATCTATCTGCATTGCATCAAGAAAAACGAATCAAAGTTTACATATTATTTTTAACTTTGCATTCCTTAAACTTATTTAGATGGAATATTCAGCAAAGGAAATTGCCGATATGCTAGGCGGCAAAGTAGAAGGCGACGGTTCGGTTATGATTTCGAAATTCGCAAGAATCGAGTACGGAGAGCCGGGAGCTATTTCGTTTTTAGCAAACCCCAAGTATGAGCAATACATATATACAAGCAAGGCTTCGGCTGTGATTGTAAATAATAGCTTTGAGCCTCATGGAAATATTTCCGCCACCTTGATTCGCGTGCCCGATGCCTACAAGTCGGTTGCCGATTTGCTCCACATCTATGCCGTGAAATACACTCCCAAAGGTCGTGAGATGCGCAGCAAGGTTCATCGCACGGCAAAAGTCGGCAAAGGTTGCTACATAGGCGGATTCGCCTACATCGACAAAAATGCCGTTCTGGGCGACAATGTTCAGGTGCATCCGCTATGCTATGTGGGCAAGAATGTAAAAGTCGGCGACAATACCATATTATATCCGGGCGTGAAGATTTACTACGATTGCGAAATCGGAAAGAATTGCATAATTCACTCCAACACCGTCATTGGTGCCGACGGCTTTGGCTTTGCGCCCAATCCCGACGGTGAGTTCGAGAAAATTGAGCAGATTGGAAATGTTGTCATCGAGGACAATGTGGAACTTGGTGCGCTTGTTACCATAGACCGCGCAATAGCTGGTTCCACCATAATCCGCCGTGGCGTAAAGCTCGACGACCACAACCATGTGGCTCACAATGTTGAGATTGGCAAGAATACCGTTATGGCTGCACAAGGCGGAATCGCTGGCTCGGCAAAAATCGGTGAAAACTGTATGTTCGGCGGTCAGGTGGGAATTGGTCCGCACTCCAACATTGCCAACCGCACCAAGATGCAAGCCAAGACCGGAATAGCCGGCACGGTAAAGGAAGAAAATGCAGTCCTTATGGGTGCTCCCGCAATGGATGCCCACAAGTATCAGCGTCTGTATGTGCGCTTCAAGCAGCTCGACGACATGGCAAAGAAGATTGAAATGCTGGAAAAGCAAATTGAAGAGTTGAAAAAGAAGGGAGAATAGAAACAATGTATTCGTGCAACACAAAAGGTTATAATTATGGATTTCAATAGTTTAAACTTTACAATTTTTTGTGTGAATAATGTTGCGGCATATCTGAATAGGAGTGCAAAAGAAGTATATCATCTGATGCAAGATGCTGATATAATTAATGGTTATATTGTTCCGTGTTATGATGTATTGCACACATTTTCAAAAGAATACATAGTAGAAGATTTGGTTTCGTTTATGCAAAAGAAAGGGGCATTGTCATGATATTGTACCATACATCGACAGTTGAAATACGTCAACCTGATTTATTACATTCCCGTCCTCGACTCGATTTTGGCAAGGGATTTTATCTGACTCCGATTTGTGAACAGGCAGAACGTTATGGAGAGCGTTTTATCAGACGTGGCGAAAAGGCAATTCTCAATGTTTTTTTGCTTGATGAAAATCGCGCCGAGTGTTCCCACAAAATTTTTACAGCATACGATGGAGAATGGCTCGACTTTATAACTGCGTGCCGTAAAGGATTGCCACATAATGTGTACGACATTATAGAGGGAGGTATTGCGGATGATCAGGTGTTTGATACTGTTGACTTATATTTTTCAGGAGTTTATACACGCGAACAAGCGCTTGCACAACTTCAATACAAAAAACCTAATCACCAAGTATGTATCACTTCACAACATATACTTGACAAGTATTTACATTTTCAATCATCAAAAAGATTATGACTATGCAAGCCAATCCCACTATATTGCAAATGAAATATGCGCGTATCGTAAAAATATTCGCCGAACAAGCAGGCTTGTCCTACGAGGATGCTTTGGGCAAATTTTATGATTCTCAAACATACGACTTAATAAGCAATGGCATAGCTGATATGCATTGCTTTAGTGATGAATACCTTGCAGATGAACTTTTAATTGAATTTGGATACAAAAAAGCACCAAAATAAGCAATTACAGAATCGACAATTGCAATTGTCGAATTATAAATAACTAATAATGAACACTCTCCTCTCACGCATATCGCAAAACTCCAACTTCGACAAGCTGACAAGCCTGCTGGCAAACGGCGGACAAGCAAAGGTACAGCTTAGCGGTCTTGCAGGCTCGGCAAAGTCGTTTGCCGTGGCAGCTGCGTTTGCCGATATGGGCACAACCTTCTGCCTTGTGCTTCCCGACAAGGAAAGCGCTTCGTATTCGTACGACGACCTTGTTGGTATTCTTGGTGAAGAAAGTGTGATGTTCTATCCCAGTGCCTTCAAGCGTTCCATCGAGTACATGAAGGAGAACAAGTCGAACATCGTGATGCAGACCGAGGTGCTGTCGCGACTTAACGCCACACGCAAGGGATTCGTCATCGTCACCTATCCCGAGGCGGTGATGGAAAAGGTGATTCGTACCCGCGAACTTACTCGCAATACCTTCAATGTGGCTGTCGGTGATGAACTGTCGATGGAAAAGCTCATCGATGTGCTCAACGACTGGAATTTCAGTCGCGACGACTTTGTGTTCGAGCCGGGCAGTTTTGCCGTGCGCGGAAGCCTTATCGATGTGTTCTCGTATGGTGCCGAAAAGCCATATCGTATCGATTTCGACGACGATAAGGTTGAGAAAATCCGCGAGTTTGACCCCGAAACACAAGGCTCGACCGAAAAATTGCGCAAAGTGCGTATCATTCCGAACATCTACGACAAGCAGACAGTAGAGGACAGAATTTCGATTTTCGAATTTATAAATCGCGATTTTGTGCTCTGGGTAGATTCTCCCGACTATGTAATCGACAGTATAGAAAAGAATTACAAGCTTGCCGAAACACGCTACAGTGAAATTTCGGAAAAAGAAATCCTCGACGAGGATACCTATATAATAAATCCGCAGTCGAACCTTATCGGCAAGGAAGAGTTTGTAGCCGAGGCAAAAGCACGTGCCATCGTGGAGATGTCGTCGCGGTCTTTTTTTTGTGCTACCGACGAGATACATTTTTCCACCGAGCCGCAGCCTGCTTTCAGCAAGCAGTTCGACCTGCTGATTTCCAACCTAAAGCAAAATTCAGAAAACGGTTTCACGACCTATATTTTCAGCAACAACGACAAGCAGTTGCAGCGTCTGCGCGACATTTTTGCCGACAAGGGCGAAAATCCCGACTTCGTTGGCGTGAACGCTTCGTTGCACGAGGGTTTTGTCGATAGCGACACCCGCACCTGCGTAT
>JAEEGJ010021996.1_pt1 | contig 13601 bp, 7 predicted proteins | sample 8958761 | NCBI WGS metagenome assembly JAEEGJ01 (sample SAMN16246546, study PRJNA631951) | gut metagenome | biome: gut microbiome; feature: rumen; material: RS-attached | host: Bos | place: Iran: Karaj | collected 2018-10 | reverse complement strand
GAGGCCGCGGACGCCGAGACGGCCGCAAATTTCGTCCGCCAGGCCGAGGCGGTACGCGCCGACGATTTCCCGCTTCTCGCGGTTCCAGATGAAGAGGTGCACGTAGTACTCGTCGTAGGCGTCGAGGTCGATCTCGTGGTTCGTCCCCTCGCCGACGGCGCGGTAGGTGACTTCGCGGAGGCGGCCGATTTCGCGCAGGCACTTCGGGATTTCGTGTGCGCGGCCGTGGTAGACGGCCATGCCCTTCGATTCCAGCAGAAGCGCCGATTCCGGCAGGGAATTGAGTTCGGCCTCGAGTTCCTCTGGCGGGACGGCGTCGACAATCGGCGCCTGGTAGGGCTTGCGCGGTGACTTCGGCTTGAGGCCCAGGAACTTTTTCGGCGGCTGGGCGCTTTCGCGCTCGCCGAGGACGTAGGTGCGGAGGCGCAGGTACTGGATCAGCTCCTCGTCCGTGGCGTACTCCTCCATGTCGTGCCAGGGGATCGGCGGGCCGAGCTCGACGTGGATCTTGTGGTTGCGCTTGTTGACGAACTGCTTCGGCAGAAGGAGCGTGCGCAGGCGCGGGTGGATGATGCCCGCCATGTTGAAGAAGGCGCCGTTGTTGCCGGTGAAGAAGACCGGCAGGACCGTCGCCTTCGTGCGGCGCACCATGCGCGCGATCGTCGGGCTCCAGGCGGGGTCGCGGACCTTGCCCGTCTTGAGGTCGATGCTGGAGACTTCGCCGGCCGGGAAGACGGCGAGGGCGTGGCCCTCCTCGATCCACTTGAGGCTGGCCTTCATGGCGCTGAGGTTCGCGCGCTTCGAATCGGCGCCGCCGAAGGGGTCGACGAAGAAGAAGCGGTCGCGGATCTCGGGCATTACGCCGAGGATGTAGTTGGCCATGACTTTGGCGTCGGGGCGGTAGCGTTCGAGCATCGAGATCATGAGGAGCCCCTCGATGCCGCCGAAGGGGTGGTTCGCGACGATGACGAGCGGTCCCTCCTTCGGGATGGTCGTCTCGTCTTGGTTGCCGACGTCCCACTGGACGTTCATGACGTTCAGCACACGGTTCGTGAACGACAGGTTGTCGTCGAGGTCGAACGTCTTGTTGTAGATGCGGTTCAGCTGCGGGAAGCAGAGGGTGTGCTCGATGAGCGGCCGCGACAGCCCCGCGCCCACCCGCAGGAACGGGTTGGCGATTTTCGAGGTGTCGATGCGGAAAAGGTTCTTGTTTTCTGTCATGGCGTTGTTCAATGATGATAGCACAGAAGCGTCTTCGTGGCAATACGTCAGGGCGTGTCAAGCCTCAGGACGCGGTTTTCCTCGTCCTTGTTCAGAACTTCGACGAAGTACTTCTTGCCGCGGGCGAAGAGTCCGTGGACGGCGTCGGGACCCTCCGTCTCGATGACGTCGCGAATCAGCTCGATCATCGGGCGCGTGATGCGGAGGCCCGGAAGGAAGACGGGGATGCCGGGCGGATACGGGACGAGCATCTGGCCACAGACGCGGCCTTCGCTCTCCTCGAGGGGGACGAGCTCGCCATCGCAGAGGGCGGCATCGCGCGGCAGGACGACGGCCTGTTCGCTGATGGCCGCCGGAATCGACGGGATGCGGAACTCCTCCTCGGGGAGGCCGATGCAGTCGTGGAGCTGCCGGCAGACGCGGTAGAGGTATTCGAAGTGCTCCTCGACGGTGCCGGCCGTGACGAGGAAGAGGATTGTCACCGGCGTCGACTTCTCCCACTGGATCCGCGACTTGAGGAGCTGCTTCTCGAAGCGGCGGCAGGCCTTTTCGTTGCGGAACGAGAGGATCATCTTGAGCGGATCCTGCAAGTAGCCCTGCCGCTCCCAGCCGGGACCGTCGCCCGTTATGCCGCCGAGGCCGACGAAGCATTCTTCCTCGGGCAATCCGCAAAGCTGCGCGACGCGCTGCTTGAAGGCCGCGACCCAGTGGAGGCGCTCCTCGATGATCTTCAGCCCCTCGAGACGCATCTGTATGCCGGCGATGTCGAGCGTGGCGAGCATCGGGTAGTGAGGCGATGTCGAGTGCCAGTAGCGGAGGAACTCGTGCAGGTCATGCGAGAATTTCTCGTAGGAACCGTGGTCCTTGAGGCCGAAACGGCGGCGCAGCCAACGGAACTGCTTCGACGTGTCTACCTCAAGCAACCGCTTGAAGCGCGTCGAGACATGGATCATTGACGCCTGAGAGAAGGCGGCGAGCGCCTTGTGGGTTGACTGCACGGCGAAGTGCGCGCCGCTGATTTCGTTCACGGCGTTGTAGCGCATCGCCTCGCCGGTCCCGGTTTCGAAGGTGTACCACGGGTGGAAGTTGAGGTACGGCGCCCAGGCCTCGTCGGCGTAGAAGAGGACGCCCGCCTTCTCGCAGAGGCGGCCGATCTCCCACGTCGGGTAGAGGACGCCCTCGTAGGTGCAGGTCGTGATGATGAGCATGCGCGGCTTCTGCGCGGGCGGGACTTCGCGTTCCAGCTCGGCGCGGAGGTCGTCGAGCGCGATCGGCCCCCAGATGCCGTAGCGCGCGTTGTAGCGCGCCGGGAGGTAGTGCGGCACGGCGCCGGACATGACGACGGCGTGGTGGACCGACTTGTGGCAGTTGCGGTCGAGAAGGACGACTTCGCCGGGCCGGAGGAGCGTCATGAGCATCGCCTTGTTGGAGGTGCTCGTGCCGTTGGTGACGAAGCAGGTCTGCGCCGAGCCGAAGATGACGGACGCCAAGCGCTGCGCGGCCGAGAGGGGCGTGTTGGCCTCGGGAGTGGAAAGGTCGCCGAGGCTTTCGACGGAGACGGAGAGGTCGGCGCGGAAGGACATCGCCCCGAAGGCGTCGTGGAAGCCGTGGAGGAAAGGCGAATACTCGAAGGCGTTTCCGCCGTTGTGCCCGGGCGTGTGCCAGTTGGTGCCGGCCTTTTCGGAGACGTACTCCTGGAGGGCGTTGGCAAAGTGCGGCGACCAGAAGTAGGTGAACATCCGCTTGAGGCGTCCCTGGTGCTGGAAGGGCTGCTCCATGACGTAGCGGTGCTTGGAGATCCAGCGGCGCGAAGGGATCTCGATCTTGCGGTGGCCGTCGATGGTGAGGAGGACCTTCGGGAGGGCCGGGAAGTAGGTGAGGAACCAGCGGAAGATCGTGAGGCCGTCGAGCGTGAGCTTGTCGAGCGGCGTGGGCGTCTCGTCGCCGGGGAGGAGGATTTCGTCGTCGAAGAGGAAGAGACAGCAGAACTTCGCCGCGTCGGAGACGAAGTGCCGCTCGTTCTCGACGCCGAAGAGAAGGGCGTCGAGCTCCTTCGGCGTCGCGGCGGTAATAAGTTTGAGGCGGGGGAAGTCGAAGGGGGCGTCGTAGGCGAAGACCTCGCGGCAGAAGGCGCGGAAGGCGTCGGAAAGCCCGTACTCCATGTCCTGGAGGATGGTGGCGTCCTCATCGGAGGGCGTGTGGAGATAGACGACGGTAAGCGGCTGGATCATGGTCTGTTCTTTGTTGTTGGCGCGCCGCGTTTGGCGCGCCAACAACAAAGGATTATACCACAACGAGCCACAGGGGAGTTTGAGGCATTAATTTCACCGAAGAGTCGCTTGCCATGTCCGGCGACCTCATCTGATTCCACGGACCAGGAATCCGAGTTCATCGGACGAGGAAAGCATCCGCTCGAGCCACTCGGTCTTCATGCTGATTCCCTTCGCGTTGGGGGCAATCCCGTGCGAGACGATAAAGAGCGCCTCGCCGCGTTCCCCTACCCTCTTCAAGGCGCTCATTATGTCGTCGATGTCGGTGTGGTAGTTCTCGCCCATGATGATGTTGGGGACCAGCCGCGCCTTGAGAAAGTCGGCCGCAGGCAGAAAATAGCCTTCGGCCGTGGCGACTGGACGCCACTTGTCAAGATTCTCGCCCTTTGGGTCGTGCGGGTTCGGGTTTGGCGGAAAGGCGCTGCCTCGGCCGCGGACGCGGGCGAACCCACGCGAGAAAAAGAGCGCGTCCGTGCGGTCGGTGCGCCGGCAGTTTGGGTAAGCATATGACCGCACGGGGATGCCCGCCTCGCGCAACGCCTTGATTTGCGGCGCAATGTCGGCGTTCCAGAACCAGTCCTCGCCTTTTTCCTCGACGGTTGGCGTCGCGTCCCGATGTTGCAGGCCGTGCAGGCCGATTTCATGCCCCGCCACAAGCGCCTTCTTCATGAAGTCGACGCGGTTCGTCCCGATGACGAAGAAGGTCGTCCTTGCGTCGTATTTCGCGAAAAGCGGGAACGCGGCCTCCCACTGGTCGAAACTCGCGTCGTCGAAGGAGAGACTGAGGACGCCGTGGCGTGGCCATTTCCTTGCCAAGAGCCGGCAGTTTGACACCATGCCATCGTAGTCCGTCACGATGAGTTCGCCCTTTCGCTCCAGCTCGGCGATGGCGTCGAGATGTTTCCGGAAACTCTCGCGGTCCGCGAACGGACACCAACCGCCGTGGTCAGCTGCGGAGATGCCATGGGTGAGGATGTCGGCGCGCACCGCGCCTGATCCGCGGAGTTCGGCCACTGTCTTGGCCACGCGGTCGCAGTTGTTCGACCCGAAGTTGTAGCGGGCCCGATCCGCCTGCCGGAGGCCCAGTTCACGGCAAATGCGGGCGGTCGTCTCGTTCTGCTGGACGAACGGCGAGAACATGAAGCGCGGGGCGAAGCCGGTTTCGGCCAGGATCTTGTCAGCGGACTCCGCGATTTCCCGCCTGACTTCCTCTTCCCCGCCCTCGTTCAGCAGGGAAACGAGATTCCTGTGCGACTTCGTGTGCGTGGCAATCTCGTGACCGCGGCGGACGAGTTCGCGTACGTCGTCCCAAGTGAGGTGCTTGGAATCCTTCCCGACCCAGTCTGTCACAATGCAGAAGGTGCCCCGCCATCCGCGTTCCTCCAGCATTGGGGCGGCGATGAGCAGATGGTCCTTAAGGGAGTCGTCGAAGGTCAGCGCCACGCGTAGCGGGGCCGGCTCTGTGAATGCGGTCATGGCGCTGAACGCCAATGCGGTCGTAATTGTCGTGTTCTTCATGGTAAAGGCAGGGATTCAAAACTTCAATTATATCATGCCTTCCAACTAACCAACTAACCAACTGATCAACTGACCAACTGATCAACTGACCAACTGATCAACTGACCAACTACTTCAGTCCGGTGGCGGCCGCGATGGGCTGGTAGTCGTTGGTGAGGATGGTGTCGATGCCCATGTCGAGGAAGCGGCGCGCCTCCTCGGGGTCGTCGGACCAGAAGACGTTGCAGCGCAACCCCGCCGCCTTGGCGCGGTCGATGGTCGCCTGTTCGAAGTTGGGCTTGAAGAGCTGAACCATCGAACAGCCGTTGGCGATCGCGTGGTCGACGATGTCGCCGCTGCCGTCCTTCCAGAACCCTTCGCCCTGGCAGCGGGGGATGTCGGGCGCGAGGCGCGCAAGCTGCCGCTGCAGCGCGTCCGCAGTCGCCATGAAATAGACGTGCTTCCGGGCGTCGTATGCGTCAATGAGGCCAATAATCTTCCGCAGAAGGGCCTCGTCCCATTCCCCGTTGCCGGCACGCGCGTCCGAGGCGAGATCCTTGACATGGATGTTCATGATCACGTGCTGCGAGAACTTCGCGAGGATGTCCTCGAAGCGGACGATTCGCGTCCCCTTGAAGTGCGCTCCCTTCTTCGCTCCGAAGTCCAGCGCCTGGAGTTCCGCGAGCGTGTGCTCCCAGATTTTCCCGGAGCCGTCGGATACGCGGTCGAGGGTGGGGTCGTGGATCGAGACGATGTCGTCGTCCTTCGTCCACCAGAGGTCGAACTCGATTTCCGCCGCGCCCAGGCCGACGGCGGCGCCGAAGGCGGCCATGCCGTTCTCCGGAGCGATCGTTGAAAAGCCGCGGTGTGCGCAGAGGCGCTTTGCCGGCATCTGCGCGAACGGGGGGATGACGGCGCAGCCGGCCGGACGGTAGCGCCAGGGGCGGCGTCCGGCCTCGACGTATTCAGCGTGGGTCGCAGGCGGGTTGCCGAACCCGGCCGGCTTGAGGAATTTAGACTTCGGGTCGAACGACACGGCGAGAACGCCGGCGCGGCTGTGCAGGTTGCCGAGGACTTCGCCGTTCGGCGCCACGACCATCGAGCAGCCGCCAAGGGGGGAGTCCTCGCCGAGACTTACGGAGGCCCGGACGAGCCAGGCCCCGGTATTGTAGGCGACGAACTTGCCGAAGGTCTCAAGCGTGGCGTGGCTGTCGCTTCTCTGCCACGAACAGCCGATTAGGACATCGGGCTTCATTCTGGCGATGTTGGCGTAGGCCTCGTAGAAATAGAAGTCGTAGCAGGTGAGGAAGGCGTAGCGGACGCCGTCGATCTCCAGGATGTCCGGTGGCGAGAACGTCTTCGTGTAGGAGTCGTCGAGCTTGAGCTTTTCGGTCTCCAGCACCGGCACGTGCGCCTTGTGGTATTTGCCGACGAGGGCGCCGTCGCGGCCAAAGGCGAAGGTCGTGTTGCGAAAGCCCGTCGGCGCAGGGTCGAGGGCGTTGACGAAGACGACGGCGTTGCAGCGCCTCGCCGTCTCGGCGCAGGCGTCGAGGAGCGGCGCATGGAAACTGGCGAAGGCCTCCGCGACCTCCTCCGGCGTCGAGACGGCGCCCTGATGGTCCGCTGCCTCCGGCAGCACGATGACGTCGTCGTCGGGACCGCACGTCGCGAGGGCGTCGATCTCCCAGGCGACGCTTTCGTCGATCTTCGCCTTGTCATGCGCATACGGCGGTTGAATGACAGTGAATTTCATGGCTGATTCCTTAGGGTGATAAGACAAGGATTATACCACAGCGTTACAGGGCCAGTGCTTCCAACGGCACGGCGTACATCCCGCCGCCAAAGCTTAAGACTTCGCTTCCTGAATACAGGACAATCCCCGTGAACTCATGCCTTGCGAACTGCGAGGCAAACCATTTCAAGTGTTTGAAATCCGCCGCGCCAACCGTGCCGGACTTGACTTCGATTCCGAGGAGTGAGCCTTTCCCGTCTTTTACAACGAAATCGATCTCATGCTTGTCACTGTCACGGTACTGGGTAAGTTCGTATTCCAGATTGAGATCCACAAGCGCCGCCAGCTCATGATAGACCCATGTCTCCACAAGCTTCCCGCAGGCATCGTCGTCATAATACACGGACTCCTCGTCCCAGCCAAGGAGGTTTGCCAGAAGACCTGCGTCCGACGCATAGTACTTTGTCCTTTTTCCCAGTTTGGCGTAGTCACTATCAGCCCATGGCGGCACACCGTCGAAAAGATAAAGCGCCGTTAGGGCCGACAGGTACGTTCCAGCGGTTTCTTTGCTGAGGCCGGAGGCCGCGCACATGTCCTTCATTTCAAAGAACTTCGAGGAATATGCAAGAAGCCAACGGGCTACAGTTCGGAGTGAATCAAGTTTTCGTATTTCGGTTACGTCCTGAATATCCTTTTTCAGCAGATCGTCAAGATACTCATGGTACCAGGCGACGCGCGATCTTACGTCAAACCCCATCGGTTCGGGATAACCGCCGCAAAACGCGCAGTGGATTACATCGCGCTTGTCGAATTTTTCCGTATGCTGCGGAAAGTCATGAGCAAAAGCACGGTTGAGGAAATCACCGGCCCCTCCCTTCTGTTCGCCAAGGGTTACGGTACGAAGCCTCACCCGCCCCAGGCGTCCCGCCAAAGAATCCGATACGGCTTTTACAAAGTTGAGGTTGGAACTTCCCGTGATCAGATACTGCCCGCGCGAACTGTCGTGGTCAACCTTGATCTTAATTGCGTTCAGCAATTCAGGTGCCTTCTGAATTTCGTCTATGACCAGCGTTTTGCCGTCACGGCGATCCACAAAGGACATGGGATCGTCCTTGGCCGCTTTCAGGAACATGGCGTCATCAAGCACAAGGTGGCGCATCGTTCCATCGGACACATACTCGGCCAGTGTGGACTTGCCACATTGCCTTACGCCTGTCAGATGAACGCCCCTGCGAACAGCTAGATTCCGGCGCAACTCGTCCTCCTGCCATCTCCTTATCATAGTTTCTTCTCCTTGACAGTGGAAAATTGTATCACAGAATCCGGTTAAAAGTCAAATAGAACTCTGATTAAAAAGCAAACGGAGTTCTGGTTAAAAGAAGAATACATCAATGATTATAAGTCAAATAGCATGGCTTCAGACGCGACCACGCGAAACTGGGTCTGGAGCCGCGGGGGAGGGCGATTCGACACGGAGCGAGCCGCCGTCGAGTTCGACGCGCACGGGGCCGGCGCACGTCGGGATGACGGCGCGCAGGCGCTTGAGCGGCCCTGGCTGCGGGGCGACGAGGATGCGCGAAAATCCGGGGGCGAGCGGCCTCACGCCCAGCAGCCCCCACGCCACCGCCGAGAGCGCGGTCGCGCCCCACGAGTGGTTCCAGTCCATGTTGGGCTTGACGCCCATGTTCCACGCCTCGGCGGTGATCGTGGCGCCCATGCGCATCATCCCCAGCCAGCCGCGGTCGCCGTCGGCCACGAGGAGCCGGAAGGCGGCGTCGGCGCGCCCCGCGGACGCGCCAGGGCGCGTCCCTACCAGAAGGATATTATTCTGCAGTTCACAGCCCCGCGGCGTATTGCTCCAGTTTGGTGCGGGCTTCGTCGCAGATGGACGACGATTCGCTGATTCTTGCGGCGTCCGGGAAGTTCTTCCAGTCCTCAAGGATGCGCGCGGCGGCCGCCGCCAGTTCCGGTGTGGGCTTTTCGGAACGCATGATGCGCGTGTAGTCGTTGGCGTTCCGCTCCCAGCGTACGTTGCGGCTCTTCACGGGATCGTCCTTGACCGCTTCGGCGGCCTTCTCAAGCCAGATGGCGCCATGCTCGAATAAGTCCGTCGGCAGGGCCGGAGAGTCGAGCACGCCCCACATCATGAGCGGGACTTCCGTCTCGTTGCGCACGCGCGAGACGGCGTGAAGTTCCTCCATGTAGCGGCGCATCCACAGCCCGGCCTCGCCATAGTACCGATTGTAGAAGCGCGACAGCAGCGGTTTGAGCGGTTGCCTCGGATTCCAAAGCAAGTGTCCCAGCAAATAGAGCTTGAGGGTTTCGCCAGCCTGATGCCGCGACGGCAGAGGCCCCTGCTCAAAGACCTCGGTCACGCCGCAGTCGAGGAACGTTTCGAGGTTCCCCTTGAGCGAATAGATGTTCGGAAAGGCGTGCAGCTTGTACTGGAAGTTCATCGTGTAGTCCCAGAGATGCACCCGGTTCCCCGTAATCGCGCACCAGGTGCGCAGGTCGTCGACGAAATACCGTCCGCGCGAGTGGAAGCGCGACTCGGTGAGCGGACGCGAGAAGTCGCACTGGTCGGTGCAGAGGCACACCATCACGTTGTCCCGCGGCCGGAGGTGCTTCGGCGGCTTAACCGTGTACTGATAGGCCAGCGTCTCGACGATGACGTCGGGATACTTCTTCGCCACGGCCTCGGCGACGGCGTTCACGAACGCGAGGTTCGATCCCGCCGGCGACTCCTCGCGCCTGTCGATGGCGGTGCAGCTCTCGCACTCGCAGTGGTCCCAGCAGTCGCTCTGCGACACGCCGAAGACCTTCTTCTCCGGATAGACCTTGGCGATGCGGTCCAGCAGGTTCGAGGTGACGATGCGCAGCACGTCGGGGTTGGTCAGGCAGAGGTTGGCGTTCCATTCCCCCTTGCGCTCGCCCTTGACGAGGGCGTAGTATTCGGGATGTTCCTTGAAGTACTTCTCCGGCGGCATCAGCCGCGTAAACGTGTGGCACTTCCAGAGCCACTGGTCGAACGGATCGTCCTCGTTCAGCTTGAGCTTCGCGGCGAAGTCAGGCCTCTCACGGGCATCGGAATAGTAGCAGTCGCGGATTGCGAAGGCCGGCTTGCAAAGACGGTCCAAATCGCGCGGTACTTGAACAAGATCCTGATGAGGGACGAAATCCTGGTCAGGCGTAAGCCAGTCGCAGTCGCAGTAGTTCTCCAGGAAGTCGTACACGCCGAAGAGGACGGCCCGTTCGTCGTCACCCTCGATGTGGAAGTCGTCCCCGGCCGTGCGGAAACGGAACGCGTCGCGACCAAGGCCCGGCTTCACCGCAAGACATATCGCGTGAAGCGCCGTCTCGCCACTTGCCAAGGGTACGTCAACGTCCGTCAACTGCCTGATGTACCGCGACAGTTCGCGCGCCGCATGGACGAGATTGGACGACGCCCCCTCTTCGACGCGGATGGAATGGGTCGCCGCCTCCCCGCGTCGCGCCAGAACCAGATGCTGGTCATCGCCAAAAGCCGACGTGCAAAGCATTCCCGCCATGATCAAGGTGCCAATTCGCATCTCTTTTCTCATTCAACACCTACTTGACGACGATGACAAATCCCCTTTTCAATTTCGGTTCAAGAGGTTCGATTCCGATCATGTCGTACGCCACCCAGTCGGTGTCGCCGTCGGTGCGCGAACAAGGCAGGAAATCCAAGGTGATTTCATTGTCACCGTCCTGGAAGGCGTTCAACTCCACGGGGATGTCAAATGTCTGTATGTGGTGCTGCTCCGTGTGCCATGTAACCGAAGAGTTGGTATAGACCGGCATGCTGTTCACATACGTCACAATGGAATTGGTCATCGGCATGTTGCCGACCCAGCAGGTGGCGTAGCGCATCCGCATGCCGAACTTCTCCGCCGCGCCCTTCGGCAGATTCCAGAAAATCCTCAGAGGCGTGTCGGAGTTGGCGGTCCGGGCAGACCAATAATCGTACTCCTTGAAGTTCCACGTCTCAAGATGCCATGGCGTTCCAGAGCCAGCACGACCGATTTCATACGGGTTTCCATCGACAAGTCCAACCTGCCATCCGCCGCCAAGCTCAATCACGTCGAAGATGACATCGCCGGTGCCGTCGGCCGTACGCGTGAGCGTCAGCACGTGGTCGCCCTGCGTGAAGTTCTCCGGCTTGATGTAGAAGTAGGACGGCCTCGCCGCCGCCCCCGTACCACGAGGAAGGGCCTTGAACGAACCCAACCCGTTGCCGTCGAGCGCGACGGCGATCCTGCCCATGGCCGACCCCTCCTGCGGGGAGAAGCGAAGCCAACGCGCCCTGCCGACGGAATAGGCTTCGACCGAGAACGGGATGCGAAACGCCGTCCCTTTCGTCAATGTCGTTGGGAAGGGACGCTTGTCGGAGACGAGCGGATCGAGCGTGACAGTCTCCCCGGCAGACGGCGCCGCGCCGCCGTACATCTCCGACGTGCAGTCCTCTTCGCCAATGCGGAACGTGTTCGGCGATCCGTTGCCAAACGCCTCAAGCACCTCGCGATCGGAGAGCGTGCGGTTCCACATGGCGAACATCTGGATATCGCCGCAGAAATTGTCCGATCCATTACGAACGCCATATGCACGCGGGCCACCCAGACTAATCGAGGCGGGTATGAAGTTCGTCGAATAGCTGCCGTGGTTCCCCGGCACATAGTAGGTCTGACTCCAGCGGACACCATTCGTCGTCGCGCAAGACATGCGCCACGTCGGTCCTTCCACGGTTAGGGCGACTTCCATCCATTCGTTTGTCTTGACTGCCGGTATCCCCGTAAACGCCGTGTTGCCAGCACCACCGCCTATGAGGGCTCCTACATAATATGGAGACGTGAAGTCCGATGTCCATCCGCTCTGACAAAAACCGATGCGCAACTCCCTGGCTCCGCCAAGATCCTTAGTAATGATGCCCAAAAGCCAAGACCCGCCCCAGTTATACTGGAAACAGTCCTCTATGCGGCAGCGAAACAGGACCGACCAGTTGTTTCCTGTGATCGGGCAACCTCCATCCGCGAACAAATCCATGCGCTGCGCATAGGGTGCATCTGGGTTTCCACTTGAAGTCTGCGGCAGATACAGGCAGGGCCACTTAACCGTCTTGTTGCCCCACGCCGTGAAATGGACGTCGTTCGTGCGAATCTGGAAGCCGGAATTTTCGTACACGGTCTGATTGCCGGTCGCCAAGCTGACAACCTGACTGTCGGAATAGGCGAGTGCGCCATGCCGCGCATCAGGCAGTTCGCTCGCCGTGCTTGTGCCGTCGCACTTGACCTGCACTGGGTATCCGACATTGCCGTTCCACTTGCCGTCTCCGTTCAGATCGACCGGCCCGTTCATCCAGAGAACAGCGTCCTTCCATACGCTTCCGCCGTATGAGGTGGTCGGAACGGTCGTTGCCGCGACCGTAAATGCAGCGGATGCGGCGAGGGAGCGTAGTGTTTTTGCGTTCATGGTTTCTCCTGTTGTAGATGAAAGTGGAGGAGTGGAGGAATGGGGGAATGGAGGAGTTGATGGGGCGGCTGCAGATTGCCGGTCGTCGGTCGCAGTACTCCCCCAGTCGCCTTCGGCGACAGCCCCCTCTCGGAGGGGGCTTGAATCTTGCGCACCATATCCCCCCTCCGAGAGGGGGGTGCCCTCCGAGAGGGCGGGGGGAGTATTCCGTGCATCGCCCACGGCGGTCACCACCGCCGCGCCGATGGCGGTGAGCGCCGCGAGGGCGAGCGCGATGAGCAACGCCTTGCCTCCCGGCTTTTTCGCGGCGGCGCCGAGCTTGGCGGCGAGGAGCATCCGCGCGTAGTGCAGGCGCCAGGCGACGGTGCCGGTTGGCACGGACAGCACCTTGGCGGCCTCGCGCACGGGGATGCCCATGAAGTAGTGCATCACCACTGTGTTGCGAATGTCCTCGGGAAGACCCTCTATGGCGTCGCGGAGAATGGCGGAGTCGACATCGCTGAAAATGCGTGATTCTGCTATAGGATCGGCGGCGGCGTCCACCGCCTCCGGTGAGAGCATGACGGTCTCGTTGGACTTGCGCTCCGTGTCGTGTCCGTGGCGGCGGACGAGAATCCGGGCCATCCAGGCGAAGAACGCCGACTGCTCGGCGTAGCGGTCGATGCTGGCCACGACTTCCGCGAGGGTGCTGTTCACCAACTCTTCGGCGTCGCCCTCGTCCGTGCAAAAGCGGCGTGCAATGGCCATCAGGCCAACCTTGTACTCGCTTTCCAGCCTGCGGGTCCCGTTTTCCGGGTCTTTGCGGATTTCCTCTACTATGTCCATGCGGTCAGGGGCAGTCCACCCCTAGCCATATTATACGGAATCGGTCCAATTTGTTTGGGTTGAAATCACTAACGGTTGGTTGGCGTGAGCCGAGAATGCGGTTCCGTGGCATTTTCCCGTCGCCACTCCCGCATGGATTTGCCGGTCTCGCGGCGAAAGAACTTCCGCATCGCGCCGGAGGTTGAGAAGCCACAGAAGTCGCAGATCGCGTCGATCCGGCGCGAGCCGTCCGCCAGCAGCCGCTTGGCCGTCTCCAGCTGGACGGCGTGGATTTCCTCGCCAATGGTGCGGCCGACGGCCCTCTTGAAGCGGAGGTCGGCGACGCGCCGCGTACCGGGAAAGAGCGTCGCGACGTCGGCTGGACGCAGACCCCAGCACGCCTCCTTGCGGATGCGTTCCAGCGCCTCGTCGACGAACTTGTCGTGCGACGGTGCCGTCGACGCGCGGCGCACGACGCCGAGGTCGCCGAACGCGACTTCGCCGGACGCAGCCGCCGCGTCGCCTGCGGCCACCTCCATCAGGCGCAGCGCCGCCAGCACTCCCGCATTTCGGAAATTCGGCTTGATCGA
>JAEEGJ010021995.1_pt1 | contig 13601 bp, 12 predicted proteins | sample 8958761 | NCBI WGS metagenome assembly JAEEGJ01 (sample SAMN16246546, study PRJNA631951) | gut metagenome | biome: gut microbiome; feature: rumen; material: RS-attached | host: Bos | place: Iran: Karaj | collected 2018-10 | reverse complement strand
GAAATAACAAACAAATCGAATAAATATCACTTATGGCGGCCTTCGCTTTACGAAATCGCTGGGATTAATTTGGTAGTGTCGGGAAAATTTAGTAACTTTGCACCGATGAAAGCGAAGAAACTGATAGTATTCCTGTTTGTGGGGGCGATGGTGCTCCTGATGGGCTGTAGCGGCGACAAGGCGCAGCGGCTACAGCAGTTAGAGCAGTTGGAACAGCAGAACCGTAGCGGCCAGCCGATGCTGAACGACTCGCTGGCCGAAGACCTTGTCAGCTACTTTGACCGCCACGGCGATGCCAACGAACGGATGCGCTCCCGCTATATACTCGGCCGAACGTATTATTGTCTTGACGAACTGCCCCATGCCTTGGAAATGTATAACGAGGCCGCTGATTGTGCTGATACTACTTCTTCCGATTGTAACTTTAAGGTATTGAGCCGCATTCATGCTCAGAGTGCAATAATCTTCAATCTTCAGGTTCAGCCTCGTAGCCAATTGAGAGAACTTAGAATAGCAGAACACTATGCCTGGAAAGGAAATGATACTATTCAGGCAATAGAATGTTATGCACAACAGGGAGATGCATATGACTTCCTTCAAAAGCCTGATTCTGTGGTAATTATTAAGAGCAAGGCTTCGGCTATGTTTCATGCAATTGGACAAACTACCCGTTCTGCACGAACAATAGGTCCTGCAATAAGTTCGCTGATAGAAACTGGTAATATGTTGCAGGCTAAAATGTATTTAGACCTTTATGAAAGGTGTTCTGGACTATTTGATAATTATGGTGACATTGAGAAAGGAAGAGAAATACATTATTATATTAAAGGGGAATACTATTTGGCAACTCATCAATTAGACTCTGCTGAATATATGTTTAGAAAGGAGTTGAGAGATGGAAAAGATTTAAACAACCAAATAGCAGGTTGCAAAGGGCTACAGATGGTCTATGAACGTAGGGGGCTCTCCGATTCGATTGCTAAATATGCTAAGTTGGGTTATGAATTGAATGATTCCGCCTATTCAGATAGCGAGATGCAAAACATTCAGAAATTACAAGCCTCATACAATTATAACCATCAAAAACAACTCGCAGAACAAAGTAAAAGAGATGCAGAACGTTTAAGGATCATCTTTGTCAGTATTGTAATTGTTATTTTAGTTGTTGCTGGGTCGGCATTTGCGTTATATAGAGCTAAGAAACTAAAAACACTCGCAGCGTATCAGCAAAATATAGAGGAATTGGGTAAAATTCAGTCAGAGTTGCAAGAGTTATGCGGTGAGGATGCAGATATTCCAGCATTAATAGCCAAGAAGAACGAAGAAATATGCGACTTACAACGCAAAGTGTCAGAGTACAAGAAAAGTCAGGCGGATAAAGAAAAGGCAAACCTAGAGGATAGGTTGAGTCATTCGATAGTTGTTAGTCAATTGTCTGATCTTTTGAATGATAATCCTGTCAGGCAAGCTTCCCGTGAACAGATTCGTCAAGTCACCAATCTGATTAATGAACAAATTCCAGCTTTCTACAATGCGCTCAACTCTTCTGTTGTTTTGCGCCCAGTAGAATATGAAGTATGTATGTTAATTCGTTGTCATTTCAAACCTTCAGGTGTTGGTAAGTTGTTAGGCCTTGATGAGGCATACGTTTCAAACGTCAGGAGAAGGATTTTGTATAAAGTCTATGGAATAGAAGGCAATCCGAAGGATTTGGACGAGCGTATTATGGCTATTGGCTAATCTTTCATTTCCTTTCATATTTATTTTGTAAGTTTTTGAAAGGTGTTTTCGGTATCGTAAACACCTCTCAAACCATTATTATTCTCTATCTTTGCACCTGACACGGCCTGTCATTGGAATAATAATTATAAAAAAAGAAAATGATTAAAAGAATTTTATCTGTAATGAAGAAGATAATGCTGATTACATTACTTCTAATTGGTTGGGGTATTTCTTCTTTTGGTTCCCCTGTAGAAATACCCATGCAAATAATTAACAAGTCTGCAAGTGGTTCTGGACCGACTTACTCGCCTCCCAGACCATGGTGTATCGCTCAGGATGATTACACTCTGACCATGCCAGCCTTTGAGGATGACTTCACCCTTGAACTGCTTGACGAAGACGGTGTGGTTGTCTATTCCGTCTATGTACCCGCAGGAACAACTCAGATTGTTCTTCCTTCTACGCTATCTGGCGACTTCGAGCTTCGCCTACTGGCTGACACATATTATTATAGGGGATATATTAGTTTGTAGATATCTATTAAAAATATGGTAATGATGAAAAATCTATTGTTAAAGCAGTTCCTGTCCCTGTTATTGTTGAGTGGGGTTGGAATGATTGCCCTCTCATGTAGCAGTGACGAAGATACTGAACCGCAAGCAGTTGCTATTAGTTTCAAGACAATTAATGAAAAAGGAGAATACACAAGTGTATTTAACAGCGAGGACAATATCTTATTTGACTTAAACATTACGAATAATACAGGAGATACGCTTACTGTTAACGGCAATCTCTTTTTAGATGAGATATTGTCTGCATTTAAATTGCATTCTTCTAGTGGTGCTTTTATTGGTTATCCTTTCAATGGAATTGATTTGCTCAAATTTCAAACCACTACATCCAATTTTAAGCCTCACGAATCCAGGAGTTGGCAATGTTTGTATATGACCCACCTTACCGAGATGGATTATCAGTCACCTTTTGAGTCTAAAAGGTTGAAAGATCCTCTCCCTAAAGGAGAATATCACTTATTATATAGTTTGACCTTGGGCATAGAAACTAAATCAGGTAAAATAACATTTAAAATTGAATGAATATGAGAACTTTTCTAACAACTATTTTTATCTTTTTTACTAGCGTTCTATATTCGCAAGTCGAAACAAGATACTTTGATGAGCCTATAGACTTGAAAGAAGTCACTGGTGGACATATTCAAGAACTTCCGATTGTCAAGGCAATTACAAATATTCCTGAGTCCGAAGTCAAGGAAAAAATGATACAATGCAAGCAGTCTGATAATCCAACAACAGATCGATACGGTTATCCTATAAATGTATCATATACACTATATGACGGATCTTGGAATGATGTGGACGGTGGAAGAGTGTGGTCGATGACGTTTATTTCAAAGAATGCGACCTGTCTTAATTTTGCCTTCTCTAATTTGAATATTCCCAAAGGAGCAGAGATATTTGTTGTTGGTAAAGATAATCGTGTTGTTTTTGGTCCCGTTACATGTGACTTTATTAACAAAAATGGTTCATACTTGACAGATTTGATTCCTGGAGACGAATCAACAATCTATTTATATGAGCCATCAGAATATTCGGGTGAATCAACACTTACGATAGAGAAGATAATTCATGGTGTCGATAATAAAATTGTAGGGGAAAAAGATCTAATAATCACACTGGAGGACACAAACGTTGCATGTAAACCTAACTGGGTTAATTCTGCTTGTGGTGTTGCAGGAATATACAACTCTGACGGGATAAACTGTGGAAACGGCACTCTTTTGATGTCAACAGATTTGTCATTCAGACCATATATGCTACTCAGTTATGATAAAATTGACTCCAATGGTGACCATGTTTTATCAACAACGGAGATTTCTGCGGCGGAGAATTGGATATTCAGATTTAATAGGAGAAGAACAACATGTGATGGAACAACCAATGCTTCTGCCCAAGTTTTTTATGGCGCAACATTACGTTCATATTGGTATAACTCTGGGTTTGCCCTTATGGAGCTCAACAATGACATAACATCAACCGCGATAAGGTGGCAAGGCTGGGACAAAAGTTCGAATACACCTAGTCAAGGTGTATGCATATACATTAATGGCGCTTATAATAATGCTGGATACTTAAGTATATCTTCTGAGAATCACAGCCTGTATTCTAAGAAATGCAGCATAAGGAACTTGTATCACTGGGTAATTGGACTTTGGGACGAAGGTCATTCTTGGGGTGGTAATTACGGGTCTCCATTATTCAATCAAGACTATCGAGTGGTTGGTCATCTTAATCATATGGATTTGAATTTTGATGAGATAACTTCAGAGATCTGCTTTGGCAAATTTCCATCCTCCTGGACTGGAGGTGGAACGAACACAACTCGCTTAAGTAATTGGCTTGATCCAGCAGGGACAGGGCAGACAACAATTAACACTTCAAGGAGAGTGAAAATACTTGGCCCTGATATTGTATGTGGTACTGCGGGATACAATCTGTTATATTTAGATTCTTCATATGGAGTGACGTGGAGTTTTAAAAATGCCAGTTATCTAAACAGTCTTATATCATCATCACCATCAGATCCAACATCTTGTTATATAACTACCAATAGCAGTACAACTCTAGACAATATATTAGTAGCCACCTTGTGGAGGAACGGTACTGCAATCGGGACTGTTGAGAAACATATAATAACGCCAAAACAACTAACAGGCACAGTAACACAGACAGGCATAAACATAGGTAGCAACAACTATCCTTCTTTTACAATTCCTATAGAAACATTTTTTGCTGTCAATCAAATATGCTATATTACATTACAGTCTCCCAAATTTAGATATATGAATGTATCAAGTACAACAAATCCACAGACAAATCTATTTTTGAATAGAATAGATGAAGAGACTATAGCTCTTAAAGTACCTGCGAACACAGAAAATGTAGGAGTCCGACTCTATTTTACTGGAAACGGTGACTGTAACGACTTTGATCTCAGGATTGTCGCATTAAGAAATCCAATAGATCCGTCATCCCCCCTTTATGTCAATGTAGACGGCAGCTTAGCTGAGATAGGTTTAATAGAAGATATTGTCAATAACGAATATTCTGGAAGCAAAAAAGAGGAACTTTTGTCGACGGACATGCCTAAATCTTGGGCATTGGAGATATATGAGGCGACAACTGGTAAAAAGATGTTCTCAACAGTCACTAAAAACAAACTTCTTAGTATTGATACTTCTGGTTGGAATCCCGGAGTGTATATTGTATGTTGTCAGTTAAATGGCAAATCGTATTCTAAGAAAATAACAATAAAGTAATAGTGACAAAAAAGAAAAGAGTTCAATACAATGAGTCCATAAATATTTCGCAAAAAGTTTGGGTGTTTCAAAGAAATGGAGTAACTTTGCACCCGCTGAGCAACCAGCTTTCTCGATTTCTTCACGAATTAACCACTCCAAAGAATATCACGGGAAAAGACGGCTGCCTGCTCACGCAATCCATACGGAGAGCGTGGGCTTTGGCCGTATCAACATCCCGTGAAAGGTTTGTGGTTAAACCTGTGAAGAATGTTGAGAAATCCAAAATAACCCCACATTCTCCGTTTTTCTCCAAAATCATATTTTAGTCAAACCAATTAATTTGTATTAAGGAATATGAATAAGAGAAACGAAGACGATCCAGGCTATCTGGAGGGGCTTGGCGACCTGCTGCCCGCCGAAGCCCTAAAGAAGTTGAATGAGTTGCTGGAGCAACTGCACCAGTCGAACAACAACCATCAAGGCGGCATCGTATTAAATATCTACGAAAAGGGAAGCCAGCACGTAGATCATGTGGATAACCAATATTTCTATGGAAGCCTCACCCCTGACCTCTCTCCGAAAGGCGAAGGGAAAGAAACAACCTTACCTGAAGCCCTCGCCACCGAAGAGGCGATGGCACTTTGGCAGAAAGCACAGGAAGCGGGTTACGTGGACGAGCACTATCAGCCAAAGATCTCCCGTACCCAAGCCGCCCTGTTGGCCGACGAGATGGCCAAGCGCTTAGGAATCAAGGAAAAGTGGAAGACTTTCGAAGCGCTTTGGAATCGCCGGAACATGTATCGTGATCTCCAAGATGCACTCAACCAGCAGCAGTCACTACAATTCCGCACGTAACTCTATTGCTGTCATAATCGTAATGTATTTGTTTTGGCTGCAAAGATACAACAAATAATTGAAATAACAAACAAATCGAATAAATATCACTTATGGCGGCCTTCGCTTTACGAAATCGCTGGGATTAATTTGGTAGTGTCGGGAAAATTTAGTAACTTTGCACCGATGAAAGCGAAGAAACTGATAGGATTCCTGCTTGTGGGAGCGATGGCGCTCCTGATGGGCTGTAGCGGTGACGGCTACACCCCGGAACTTCGTGCCATTGATACAATCATCAATGAGAAGCCTGACTCCGCCCTCCGCCTGCTCGACAGCCTGAGCACCGAAGCTGCCTCTTGGCCCAAGAGCCAGCGAATGCGCCATAGCCTGCTCACGATGAAAGCGCAGAATAAGGCAGATGTGATATTTACTTCTGATTCTATCGCTAAGGTATTGGTAGATTATTTCGATAGTCACGGGACTACTAATGAATGGATGCAAGCCCACTATCTTTTGGGTCGTGCTTATAGCGATATGGGCGAAGCACCGAGAGCGATCAGTAGTTATCAGGATGCTATTGATGTTGCTGATACAACAGCTACAGATTTCGACTTTTACACGTTGAGTTGTGTCTATTCACAGATGGCAACTGTTTTTTATCGTCAACTCTTGCTGACCAATGAAATAGAGGCTCGCAAGAAAGCTAGTCATTATGCTTTCCGTGCCAATAAGCCTCTGTGGGGAATCTACAATATTGACATGATTGCCGGAACCTATATATTAATGAACAAGAAGGATAGTGCTGAGATTATCATGAAGTCAGCACTTGAACAGTATCGGAAATATGGGTATAACCAACAGGCTTTACGTTCTTCCAGAGCTCTGATGCATTTATATACAGACAGTCCCCAGCGTTTAGACGAGGCTAAGCATTTGATGGATCAGTTTGAAGCCGAATCAGAATTGTTCGACAAGCATCATGAACTACCTCCTTCGCAGCGTCAATACTATTATTATAAGGGCATGTACTATGAGGGCATTAACAAGCTTGACTCAGCGGAGTTCTTCTATCGTAAGATATCTCGGCCAGAAATGTCTTATGTTGATCAAGATCCTATGTACAGGGGACTCTTAAACGTATTTATTAAGCGTCACCAAGCAGACTCCATAGCCAAGTACTCCCAGTTGTTTAGTATTGCCAACGACTCATCCATTGCTATCAAAGACCAAGAAATCGTGGCTCAGATGACGGCTACCTATAACTACAACTTTCTGCAAAAAGAAGCTCACGAGAGTGAAGTCAAGGCATATAAGACACTGATAGGATTGATTATAATAATAGTGCTTTTAGGAATTCTCATTATCGTTACTTTCCTTATTTGGAAATCTTCTCAGAGGAAGATAGAACGGTTAAAGAAAGAACTTGCTGATAACACTGATGAATACGAAGAAAACATAAGAGAGCTACGATTACTAGAACATGCCCATAAAGAAGTTATTACGTCCATTCAACGTGAATTGGAAGAATCTCAAAGCATGAATAGCGGATATAGAGAGAAATATGCTATGGCTCAACTGACTATATCCCGACTAGATCAGGATTACGAAAATGAGAGAACAAGACTTTTGTCTGAAAACGATGGATTACGGCAGCGAATAAACGAACTTCAGCAAAACGATGTGATCTCTAAACACCTTTCTATTTCAGCATCCTTTGCTGAAGAAGTCATTGTTAAACGAATCTATGAAGTAGCCAATAAACCATTAATTACAGTCACCGAGATAGAGTGGAATGAATTGACAAAAGTATTTAGTAATAGTTATCCGTCCTTATACCATGATCTTTCTCTGTATTGCAACACCCCACAGAATATACGTGTCTGCATTTTAACAGCCTTAGGCATTGGTAGTGGAGAGCAATCCAATATGTTGGATACCACAAAACAAAGAATATCCAATATCAAATCGACACTGAACAAGGCCCTTTTCAATGAGACATCTTCACGTACATTGCGCCGAAATTTAGCTGTCCGATACAACATATTTGTATAATGCCAAAAACATCGATTCTGTCGATGTTTTATAGAACTCTTTAACAATTAGCAACAATTCCATGTGTACTCTTGTGAACTATTAAAGCTCAAATAGTTTGGATACAAATTCTAATAGTTATAGTTTTGCAGCAACCAATTTAAAAATGCAAAATTATGACAAAGAAAGGTATTATTATTTCGTTAATGACGGCGATGCTGTCGTTTAATTGCATAGACACCTATGCGTACAATGTAGTATTAGGGTATGTTGATCCTAAAAATGGAAACGATGGTCAGCAGAAATCTCCTCAACAAGGCCTAATTGTTAGTATTGATGATTACATCCTGACCATACCAGCCTTCGAGGATGATTTCATCCTCGAACTGCTTGACGAAGACGGTGTGGTTGTCTATTCCGTCTATGTACCCGCAGGAACAACCCAGGTTGTTCTTCCTTCTACGCTCTCAGGCGATTTCGAGCTCCGCTTGGTAGAAGATACTTATTATTATCGAGGATATATTTCTTTTTAATTAATCATTATTCAATAATTAACAAAAGAGAATTATGACAAATCTAACTTTAACAGCACTGCAGAACCATGAGTCACCTGTAGGTGTGTATAATATAGTAGAGGATTATACCATATTAGGTGGTACGTTTACTATGCCTGCGGATAAAACGTTGAAATTCAATGGCGGTACCATTAACAATGGAACGCTTCATTTGAACAATAACCTTCTTCAAGATATGGTTGATGGCAGCATTAATTCTAAAATAACTGGTACTATACAGAACTCTGTCATTCGCACAAAACAAATTAGTGGTATTGACAATCTTAGACTATCAGATTATTCTGGCAAGACAATCAACTGTGACAAGAATAATGATGCTTTAAACCACGTAATTATTCTAGATAACACCGATACGACTCTTACTACTACTTTTGATGGTAAGAATAATACAATCACATGTAATTCCGGATTTTTCAGGATTGAAGGCCAGTCAAACATTATTATCAAGAACTTCATTGCTAATGCCAATCCCAATATGTCTGATATTGAGTTTGAAGAAATGAGGACTAGTGCTGCAAATGTGACAGGAATCCAAGTCTATTCTAATATCGTAAATGGATTTAGAGTTGGTATTTCCTTGAATAACGATTCCCAAGATTACACAGTGAGTTATTGTGCAGTTCATCACAATGTCATAAATTACTGTCCTGGTTCCACATCGGGGAAAGGATATGGCATCCACTTGGCCAATGCCAGACATTGTACTATTACTAATAATACTATAAATAATTGTGAGCGTCATGCCATATATCATGCCTATGGGGAGGACAATACAATAAGCTACAACACCATTAAGAACCATTGCCATAATCTTACCACATATAACCTTTTAGCCGCCCTTGAGATTGGTCGTAAGTCAAAGAACGTCACTGTCAGTCACAATACTTTCGAAAACAATAACAATGTCTGCCTGCTTGTTTATTCGCCATTTGCTAATGCTGATGCTGATGGTGGCTCTCACCCTTGGAGATACGGTAAGTGTGAAAGTATCAATATTCATAATAACACATTTGATCGGGGGAATCTTACAGGTAATATAGGTAATCTTCCTTTTATCTATATAGGTTGGGAGGGAGCCCCCTATATTTCACTATCGAGTGCCGGGAAGGTTGTTGTAGATGTTCATATATCAAACAATACCTTCAAAAAGAATGGTGGAGAGAATCATAAATGCATTCAAATCAATCAATGCGAGCAACTTACGATGCAAGGAAATTCTTTCGAACTTGGACTTCCATCTTCTCCACAGAGTAGTGAATACCTCGTGTTTCACATTCCACAGAACTTTATCTCAGGAAATTCCTGTCAGATGATTATTAATCAAAATCTATTTAATTATCTCACTACAGGAATAGGGAACCTGTATCTTATGGGGAAGGATTTATCATTGATAAATACGTCAAATAGCCCTAATTATCACGTTATTTGGTATAACAATACTCTGCAGAACCAAATCATAGGGGGGAATACTATGTACAAAATCTATAATCCTAGTTATCCTCCCGGGAATAATTGTTCTATAGTTTGATTAAAATTTGGAATATTCATAATTGTTATGTATCTTTGCAGCGAATTCAATAAACTTAAATTGATTTGCTTATGATAAAAAAATTATTCTATTTACTGCTGATTACGCTGCCGTTGTTGACAAACGCTGAAGAAGCTGTGGTTGACGGAATCAAGTACACGCTGGATGAAACCAAGATGACGGCCGAGGCTGCCGGCCTCGTGGACTCTACGATAACAGACCTCTTCATCCCCGCTTCGATCAAAGTAGAAGAGAAGGAATACCAAGTGGTGTCCGTCGGATACAAAGCTTTCTATAACAATTTCTTTTCTTCTATTACTTTCTCCGAAGGGCTGAAAACTATTAAAAGAGCCGCTTTCTTGTTCTCATGGAAAGTAAAAGCGATTGTTCTGCCCAATAGTGTTGAGTCAATTGGCCCAAGTTCTTTCGAACACAGCTTTGCAGAGAAGTTCGTCTTCGGTGAAGGAATCAAGACGATAGAAGTGATTGCCATAAAGAGTCTTTCTCATTTAAGTGAAATGTATATCTATGCCCGAGAAATTCCAGAAATCATTCCTTGGACGGACGACTTCCCTGATGAGTGCAGTTGGTACGAAGTAAAATTGTATGTCCCAGAAGATTTGGTAGCAACATATCGTCAATCTAAATCAGAGTTACCCTATTTCAATGAGATAAGAGACGAGAATATCCTTCCTATTAAAAGAGACTATGAATCGTTCCTCTCAAACATCAGCGCAATAGAGTCTGATTCAGGAAATGCTGTTTACTATTCTCTCGACGGCCGCAGGCTGAAGTCGCCTCAGAAAGGCATCAACATCATCCGTCAGAGCGACGGCACATCGAAGAAAGTAATTGTGAAATAGTATAAGCGAAAACAAGTAAAATATAATGAGTCCGTAAGAAATTACACAAAATATTTGGGTGTTTCAAAGAATTGGAGTAACTTTGCACCTGCTGAGTGACAGCTTTCTTGCCATTCCTTTAAAATCGTTATAAGTGCGCGGGAAAGAATGTCTGCCTGCTCACGCAACCCATACGGGAGCGTGGGCTTTAGTGTATGGCATTCGCGCACGGGTGTAACGAGCCCTAAGGAATGATGTTATGCATGATGATAAGCCTACGTGACCCGTTTTTCTCCATAATCATATTTTGTCAAACTATTTAATTCGTATTAAAGAATATGAAGAGAAACGAAGACGATCCAGACTATCTGGAGGGGCTTGGCGACCTGCTGCCCGCCAATGTCCTGAAGAAGTTGAATGAGTTGCTAGAGCAGCTGCACCAGTCGAACAACAACCACCACCAAGGCAGCAACAACACGTTCGTCTATGTCGCCTCAGGGGCACAGTATGTGAAGAATCAGTATCAGTTGACACCCCTCCCTAACTCTTCCCGAAGGAGAGGGAACGATGCTGCGGAGAAAAATGCAGACCCTCCTTACAATGCCGATACGCCACTGTCGGCCTTGTTCCGTGAGAGTCATCACGAGGAACTCAGAATAATCATCGACTCCTGGCGGCCATTTCTCATTGATGATGACCCTGATAAGGAAGCGCTTCGTCTCAACAGATTCCAGTTCGACTTCGAACAGACTCGTCCTGTCTCCATCTATATGGACCTTGCCCGTCTGATTAACCATGATGCACTGTCGTCTCCAGTGTCAGTATTGGCTGCCTATCTGTTTCTGCACTCTAATCTGAGTAGTAGTGAGAACGCACTATACGTACAACTGAAACGTTACAAGAAAATGTGTAAATAGGTAAGGTTGTTACCTTCTTTTCTGTTACCGAGTCGGTACCCAGTAAAAGCGGAATTCCTTGCAGGAGTTTCGCTTTTAATGTAACTTTGCAGCACCTAAACGACAACAATGACAACATGGACAACTTAGACCGTAAGAAACCAAAGAAAGCCAGGAAAGCCGCTGAATCCGGCGGCGGAGAGAAGGAACACAAGCCGAATTGGCGCGAGACGTACGCCACGGTAGGGGAGATCAAACAGTTTCTGAGCGACCACATCTACCTGCGGCAGAACGTAGTCACGGGGCGGACGGAGTGCAGGGTGCCGGCGGACTATGACACCGACGGCACGGACTGGCAGCCGATCTCCGACCGCGTCGTGAACTCCCTGTGGGCGGAGCTGTCGAAGGAGAAGCCGGTGCGGGCGCAGGACATCTACCGCGTCATCGAGTCAGACTTCGTGCCGGCGTATCACCCGTTTCGCTATTATCTCGACCACCTGCCTCCGTGGGACGGCGAGGACCATATCCTGGCCATGTCGGTCAGCGTCCAGGTGAAGGGCGACGTGGATGAGCAGATGCTGTTCTACGAGTACCTGCGGAAGTGGCTCGTGGCGATGGTCGCCGGGTGGGTGGACGAGACGGTGGTGAACAACGTGATCCTAGTGCTCATCGGCGAACAGGGCTCGTACAAGACCACCTGGTTCAACTACCTGCTGCCGCCAGAGCTGAAGCCGTATTTCTACACGAAGACCAACGCCAACCGCATGGGCCGCGACGACCTGCTGACGCTGGCGCAGTACGGCCTCGTGTGCTGCGAGGAACTCGACACGATGCGCCCCTCGGAGCTGAACCAGCTGAAGGCGGCCGTCACGATGCCGTCGATCGACGAGCGTGCGGCCTACGCCCATTTCCACGAGCACCGCAAGCACATCGCCTCGTTCTGCGGCACGGGCAACAACGCGCTGTTCCTCAGCGACCCGACGGGCAACCGCCGCTGGCTGCCGTTCGAGGTGGAGCGCATCGAGTCGCCGCGTGAGCACCCGTTCGACTACGAGGGTATCTATTCGCAGGCCTATGCACTCTATCAGCAGGGCTTCCAGTACTGGTTCTCGCAGCAGGAGATCCAGCGCCTGTCGGTCCACAACCGGCAGTTCGAGACACCGCGCCTGGAGTACGAGCTGGCCAGCCTATACTTCTGCCAGCCGACGGGTGCCCGTCCGGGCGTGTTCATGAGCGTGGCCAGGGCGATGCAGATCGTCTCGGCGAACATCTCGCAGAAGCTGTCGCCGGTCTACCTAGGCCGTGCGCTGGGTGAGCTGGGCTTCCAGCGTGTGAAGTTCAACGGACAGCGTGGATACATCGTCGTGCCGCGTACCGCGGAGGAGATCCAGAGTGCCCAGGTGATGATGGCCGGCGAGGCTGAAAGGGTGGACAGTGGACAGTAAGGACAGTGGTTTTCCCACGGAGCCTTCGCGTACCGTGCGCATATATGCGGTACGCGTGAGAAATTTCTATATTCTACTGTCCAGTAGTGTCCACTGTCCAGTGATAACTTTAACTCATTAACGATTAAAACATGACAGAGAAAGCACTGAGAGAACTGTTACGACTGATTAACGAGCCGGGAGAGCCGGTGAAACCGTTCGAGATCCGCAGCTACGGTAAGTCGGAGCTGGCCATGCTCTACTTCCCCGACGCCAAGACGAAGAAGGGGGCGATGAACAACCTGAACTACTGGATCGACTACAACGCCGAGCTGCGTGAGAAACTGCGCGCCCAAAACTCTCCGCCCCATGCCCACCGCTACACCCGCCGCGAGGTGGAGCTCATCGTGGAGTACCTTTGTGAACCGTAAGA
>JAEEGJ010021990.1_pt1 | contig 13604 bp, 13 predicted proteins | sample 8958761 | NCBI WGS metagenome assembly JAEEGJ01 (sample SAMN16246546, study PRJNA631951) | gut metagenome | biome: gut microbiome; feature: rumen; material: RS-attached | host: Bos | place: Iran: Karaj | collected 2018-10 | reverse complement strand
TGTATGTGCCCTTGCCGAATGTGTAGATAGTAGGATACTCGGCGGAAGGAACGTTCATCATTACGAGAACTGTCTTCTGCTGGTCAGCGGGGATATTCTTGCCGATCTCTTCAATGCCTGCCATGAAAGCTGTAAAGCCCTTGGAATATGCGAGAGCTTCAGCACCCTTACCTACGCATGCACCGATAAACTCAAGATCTTCGCAGATACCTTCAATAGAAGAAGGTGAAGGGATATCAGCTACGCAGATGCCGCTGTCAACAAGAGACTGGAAAGGTGATGTGCCGCCTACAGAACTCATACCTGATGTGAATACGATATCAGGAGCAAGCGCTGCAATAGCCTCATTGTCAGGGTTCATCATGTCGAACTGCGGAATATCTGCCTTGAGTTTGTCAGCATAGGTAGCAGAGTTTGTATCGATTCCGATGATCTTATCTGCAAGTCCTAGATCGATAAGGAACTGTGTTGTGGAAGGCGCTACGGATACGATCTTCTCTACCTTCTCCGGAACCTTGATGTCGTTGCCTGCACGGTCCTTTGTGGGAACCGCGATATTAAGATCATTTACGATCTCCTTGCCTTCGGAAATGAGCGACTCGATCTCAGACGGAACTGTTACAGAAGGAACGGTAACATTTGTGTTGTTGCAGCCTGTTGCAAGAGCCAGTGTGGCTGCAGCTGCAAGAATTATTGAAAGAATCTTTTTCATTCTTAAAACCTCCTAAAAAACAAAGCAAAAACGCTGTTGTCTTCTTATTCGACTAAATTATAATATTCAACCCACTTTTGAGGTATACTTATGGGCAACTGTTCTATATCTAAAATCTATGTACAAACAAGGAAAATTCTTATGAAGATTAACAAAATACTTGCAGACAAGACACCTACGATCTCTTTTGAGGTTTTCCCTCCGAAGGCTGAGACAGGCCTTAACGACGTTAAGACCGCAGCAGGCGCCATTGCCGCTCTGGGCCCCTCCTTCATGTCCGTAACATACGGCGCTGCAGGCTCCACATCCAAGCTCACGGTCGAAGTCGCATCCGACATCAAGAATCTTCACGGCGTTTCCGTAATGCCCCACCTTACCTGCGTCGCTTCCACCAAAGAGCACGTAGCCAACATGATCCGCCAAATTCGCGAAAACAATATCGACAACGTCATGGCACTCCGCGGTGACCTTCCCAAGGACGGCATCGTATGTCACGATTTCGAGCACGCTTCAGACCTCGTAAGAGAGATCAGGTCATTAGATCCCGACATCTGCATCGGCGGCGCGTGCTACCCTGAAGGCCATATCGAGTGCGCACATAAGTCTGACGACATCCATTTCCTCAAGGAGAAGGTAGATGCAGGCTGTGATTTCCTTACGACACAGATGTTTTTCGACAACAACATCTTCTATAACTTCCTCTACAGGGTTAAGGACGTCGGCATCAATGTGCCGATCGTTCCGGGCATCATGCCTATCACGACTGCAAAGCAGCTCTCAAGGTCTGTCCAGCTCTCCGGCACCAGCGTTCCTGAGCGCTTCAAGGCGATCGTTGACCACTTCGGCGACGACCCTGTAGCTATGCGCCAGGCAGGCATCATTTACGCTACTGAGCAGATCATTGACCTCATTGCAAACGGCATCACACACGTTCACGTCTACTCCATGAACAAGCCCGATGTCGCATCAGACATACTCTATAACCTCAAGGGGATCATCGGATAATGCCTTTAGGAGTTGAGATACCTGTAAAAGAAGTTCAGAGATACATGGGTTACCACGGTATCTCTGATATCGCGGCCGACATCTCCGAGCGTATCAACAAGGCCATAGATCAGGTCGGATCCCAGTCACACCCGAGGATCGTCACCAAAGAATACCCTGTAAGAGTAAGAGGCAACGACATAACCATCTACAACGGTACCGAAGAGATCGTCCTTACTTCAGAGTCTCTTGCGAGGAACCTTAAGGGCTGCTGCGGAGCGATCCTGCTTGCGGCAACGATCGGCCCCGCGTGCGACAGGCTCGTAAGAAGGGCTGCCGTTACTTCTGCTGCGGATGCTTCAATCTATCAGGCAGCAGGCGCTGCTGCTATCGAAGCATTTCTTGACGATCAGAACGCCAAGCTCGAAAAGGATTACGAGGCACAAGGCCTGTTCTTAAGGCCCCGCTTCTCGCCCGGCTACGGCGATCTCAAGCTCGACCACCAGAAGGACTGGTTCAGGCTTCTTGATATATCAAAACAGATCGGCGTGGAACTTACGGATTCGCTCCTGATGGTTCCCACGAAGTCCGTTACCGCACTTATCGGTATCGGCATAGATAAGAGTAAGGTCGGCTGCTCCGGCTGTTCCGGATGCAATAAGCACGACACCTGCGCATATTCGAAAGAGGACTAAAAGACATGAACTTAAGAGACAGACTTGGCAAAGAATGGTTATTCTGCGACGGCGGCACCGGCTCCATCCTCCAGAAGATGGGACTTAAAGGCGGCGAACTGCCCGAGACATGGAACCTCACAAGACCTGACGACATCAAGGCCCTTAACAAGGGGTATTTCGATGCCGGCTCCAACATCGTAAACACAAACACTTTCGGCGCCAACAGGTTCAAGTTTGACAACGTATCTGAGATCGTCACAGCGGCCGTTAAGATCTGCCAGCAGGCGCGCAAAGAAGCAGGCCGCGAATCCGACGCTTATGTTGCCATCGACGTGGGTCCTACAGGAAAACTCTTGGAGCCCATGGGAGATCTTCCATTCAATGTGGCAGTCGATGTTTTCGCGGAGATAATAAAAGCAGGCTATGAGGCAGGCGGCGACGTCGTAGTCATCGAGACGATGAGCGACTCTTACGAAGCCAAGGCGGCTGTCGTTGCCGCTCACGAAGTATGCGACCTCCCCGTAATCGTCACGATGGTATACGACGAGACAGGTAAGCTCCTTACAGGCGGTGGTGTCGAAGGCACGGTTGCTATGCTCGAAGGCCTCAAGGTCGATGCGATCGGCATCAATTGCGGCTTCGGACCTAAGCAGATGCTCCCTATCGCAGAGCGCCTTGTTAAGTGCTGCTCTCTCCCTATCGTCGTTAACCCCAACGCCGGTCTTCCGAGAACCGAAAACGGCGTCACTGTATATGATGTTGACCCTGATGAGTTTGCTTCCGTAATGGAGCAGATCGCGAAGCTCGGTGTCCACGTTATGGGTGGCTGCTGCGGCACAACTCCCGATCACATCAGCAAGATGATAAATACCGTAAAGGCGCTTCCCTTCGTGGAACCCACGGTCAAGAACGAGACTTATGTAACGAGCTTTGCTGACTGCGTTAAGATCGGCAAAAAGCCCGTGATCATCGGCGAGAGGATCAACCCTACCGGCAAGAAAAAGCTCCAGCAGGCCCTCCGCGACAATAACATCGATTATCTCCTGACAGAAGCACTGAAGCAGGAAGAAGCCGGTGCTCACATTCTTGACGTCAACGTAGGTCTTCCTGAGATCGACGAGCCCTCCATGATGGAGAATGTTATCCTTCAGATCCAGTCCGTTACGAACCTCCCGCTCCAGATCGACACAACCAATATCGAAGCTCTTGAGCGCGGCATGCGCATCTACAACGGCAAGCCCATGATCAATTCCGTCAACGGCAAGGAAGAGAACATCAAGGCAGTTATGCCTCTTGTCGCAAAATACGGCGGCGTGCTCGTTGCGCTCCCTCTTGATGAAGGCGGCATCCCTGAGACATCCGACGGCAGAATCGCTATCGCAAAGCGTCTCTACGAAGCTGCTGACAAATATGGAATTCCGAGAAAGGACATCGTTATCGACGGTCTCGCCATGACGATCTCTTCTGACCCTAACTCTGCAATCGCTACGCTCGATACAGTAAGGCGCGTAAGAGATGAATTTGACGGGCATTCAATCCTCGGCGTATCGAATATCTCTTTCGGTCTTCCCGCCCGTGAACTCGTCAATTCTCACTTCCTCACGATGGCCATGCAGAACGGCCTGTCCTGCGCGATCATAAACCCGGTCAACGGCCCCATGATGGCATCCTACAGATCATTTAATGCCCTCATGAACCTCGACCCGAACCTTACTGAATTCATCACGTCATTCAAGGATTACGTTGCAGGCACTTCTTCTGTCGCCAGCGCGAAATCATCCGGCTCCTCATCCGGCGCAGTCCTCACTCTCGGCGAAGCAATCGAGAGAGGCGTTGTCGGAAGAGCCTCCGAAGCAATGCGTGAAGAACTCGCTTCCGGCAGAGATTCGCTCGAGATAATCGATGCTGAGCTTATCCCTTCCCTCGACCGCGTAGGAAAGGGTTTTGAGAGGGGCACCGTCTTCCTCCCCCAGCTCCTCATGAGCGCTGACGCTGCAAAGGCAGCATTCGCAGTCGTTAAGGAAGCAATGGCCGACAAGCCAAGGACCACTAAGGGCCAGGTAATCTTGGCCACCGTCAAAGGCGACATCCACGACATCGGCAAGAACATCGTGAAGGTAATGCTCGAGAACTACGGCTACGATGTAATCGACTTAGGCAAGGACGTTCCGCCTGAAGTCATCGTTGACTGCGCTATCGAGAATAACATCCGTGTGGTCGGCCTTTCTGCCCTCATGACAACTACCGTCGCCTCCATGGAAGAGACGATCAAACTCCTCCGCGTGAAAAAGCCCGACACCAAAGTCGTTGTCGGCGGTGCCGTCATGACGCCTGAATACGCAGACAAGATCGGCGCCGATGCATACGCAAAGGACGCAATGGGTACGGTAAGATACTGCGATTCTGTTTTCGAGGGCTTGGTAAGGTAAAGGGAAAGCGCCGGTTCGATTTTATACACTGCCGAACCCCCTATAATCGAACTGCCAGTACGATATTAGGAACTGGCGGACCGATGTTTTATCCTCTTTACTTGCCCGTTTTCTTGGCCTTTACGAGGTTAATGATCCCGTAAATGATAAGGAACAATAAGCCTGCGATTCCGATGACCGCTACAGCGTTCACATAGATATTATCAGGTCTTCCGGTCTCATGAGCGAGGTAATCGTAAAGCGAGAACATCAGCCATGCCCAGAACGGAACCGCGATAAAACAGGCTATACCCTGAACTTTGTATTTCTCATTCATGTTTCTTTGCTCCCTATACTCTCGGCAATCTTAACTGCGATATCGAACTTATCGAATGAGTGATTGGCTTCGGTTAAGCCTTCCGGCGTGTAATCAGGCTGGTCGACGACATCGCCCGCTACAAGGAAATCGTACAGTTCAAAGCCGTGGAAATCACACACTGCCTGAACTCCCGCAAGTTCCATCTCAACTGCGATGCAGCCCTCCGCTTTGCGCTTCCTGACATTCTCTCTCGTCTCGCGGTATAGAGCGTCAGTCGTCCACACTCTGCCCTTGATATAAGGATAACCGCTCTTTTCGAAAAAATCCCCCATGAAGTCCGCATTCTTAATGGCGATATAATCTGCGGGCGGAGCGTAGTGATAGCTCATGCCCTCGTCGCGGTAAGCTTCGGTCGGGATGATGTATCTGCCTGAGGTCTTCTCAGGATCGAGCGCGCCGCAGGAACCGAACAGGATGAAAATCTCCGCGCCGGTCTTCCAGTTGATCTCGATGACATCCGTTGCTGCCTGAGATGATCCGATCTCGGTAAGATAAAAGCAGAATCTCACGCCGTCAACATCGACCAGATATACAGGTCTTATCTTGTTGACTGCGCGTAATTCAGTGATCTGCTCATGCGGATACTTCTCCAGCACTGCAGCAAAGATCTCGCGCGAGAATGTGGCTATCGCGGTCTTGCAGATATTCCGGCGCTCTTCGAAAAAAGACGCCGGAGATACTATTGCTTCGCTTAGATCGAACGAATCAGTGATCATCTTAACCTCTTTGTTTGCCGCCGATCCCCCAGTTCTCCAGGGGCGGTTCGTTAATGACTATGAACACGTCGGCAGGATCTACCGACAGTCTGCTGTTAAGATTACCACAAATGCAGTCTATCAGTCTTCCCTTCATTTCCTTCGTCCTTCCAGGAAAGATCGACAGCTCGATGATCATGAAATCATCCGACTTGAAATCAGGCTTCTCAAAAGCTTCCTTCGCGAACTCTTCCACGCGCTGGAAGCGGTCCCAGTCTTCGATTCCGATCGATTCGACAAGACCGTCGTGGATCGAATCCAGAACGGTCTTCTTATATTCGGGAGTCTTCCCTTCAAGCATTGAAACTTTAACTACCGGCATATGAGTCCTCGTCTTATCTTGTTTTTATGTGATTTGATAGATCATAACTGTTGTATCGATAAGTTTGTGGCCTTCCTCTTCAGGCATTTCGGTCAGGTCACGGTTACTTACGATATACATGCACTTATCAGTCTTATACATGTTTGAGAAAGACAGCTTGCTGTTCTCAAAGAGCGGCATAGTGGACATAGGTTTTCCGGCCCTTTCCTCAACAGCTTTGTTCATCGCTTTGCAAAGGTTCTTTATCTCACTTTTCTTTTCGGATGAAGTGTTATATTCATTATTTGCTGTATTCAGATTGTTATTGTTCAATTCAACAGAATAGACAATCCCGTCCGACATAGTTTCAGTGATCGCCATAGAGGTGAAAGTGACCCCGTCTTTAGTGAGAACAGAAGGATAAAAGTAGGTCTGCAACGGATTTGCATCACTGCCGGACTTCAGTGACTCTTTCCCCTCCAGTTCAACACCGAAGTAGTCCTCAAACATCTTCTCCGCATCAGCCCTGCTTTTACCGATCGAATCTTCCATAAGACCGATTACAGGATCAACTGATTTTTTAAGATCAGCCTTATTGCAGGAACAAACCGACAACATCAATACGGCGCTCATAGCAGCCGCCATAATTCTAACTATTCTTTTCATGATTTTTCTCCCCATTTCCATTTGTAAGTATGAGAAAACAGAGGTATGCCAATACCTCCTAGAATCCCCATCTGCAAATGATTATATCAGTTTCGCGATTACTCTAAAAGATAAGCGTCATCCGGTGATACGCGGTTTTCTTTTGTGAAGATCAGCCAGTCGGTGATATCCGAGAACGGATATGTTGCGGTGTCGCCCTGCTTCATGCCGGAGACATAGTAAGGCTCCTGTGTCAGTTCACCGACAACAGAATCGTTCTTGATGTCCTTGATCTCGAACCAGATGTGTTCTTTCTCGGGCTTATCCGGATTGCTCCAGTGCTCCTTGTCAATGGTAAGGCCGATCTTCGCGATGACGGCATTTTCCTTGTTCCCGAAAGCCTTGATCATGTAAGGAAGGCGCTCTCTTGCAAGCGCGCTCATACGCTTTGTCTCTTCAGTCGAGAAATAGAACATCGGGTTCTGGCCGAGGAACTGGTTGAAATCATCGACAGGCGTATAGATCTGCTGCTCTTCGGCCCTCTCGTTTTTGTAGATCATGAGGACGCAGGTGTCTTCACCGTGCACGCCGTCATCGCGGTCTTCTTCAGTACCTAAAGTGACATCCGGATAATGCTCCAAGGCTTCTTTCCAGTCGACTGCGGTAAGCGTGAGCTGCTTGCCTGCTGCCTGTCCGATAAAGACGGCGTCACCGGGCTCTATCGGCTCGTCGCTTTCGAGCATTCTTAAAGCGAATGCTTCGATCATCTTGTAGTGGTTATTGAAGAATTCCTTGTTGGAATTTAAGACCTCGAGTTCATATAATCCGCAGCGCTTAAGTCCGTGCGTGTGAAGCCATACTTCATCACCGCCGTCGGATATTGCCTGGACGGTGAATAGATACCTGGGTGCAGGAAGCACGGATGATTTAGCTGCCAGAGATACCCACTTGCCTGAGAGGAGCTTCTCGGAAGGACAGTCAAGAACTGCAAGAAGTTCCGGGAACAAAGCGTCAATGATCCTTAACTGGTCATAGAAACACTGATTGCTGTCGCCTTCGTAATCAAAGCAGACACTTAGCCCTGCTTGTGCCTCATCGAGCATCTTTACTTCTTCGTCGGTAAAAGCATGCTCGGGACGGACAAAATCAGGGATCTCCACACCGGTGGGATTTATCTCGACTTCATAATCGTTGTCGCCTATCGTGAGATCTACTACAAGTCCTCTTGTGTCATCAATATCCATGTCGTTGATCTTGATAAAAGCACAGGAGGTGAGATTGCCCATAAAATTCTTGGGATCTTCAATGAGGCTCTGATCCTTTGGGATCGCTATCATGTATGAAGGTTCCTGCATAAGTATTCTCCTTAAATCAGTATTCTAAGATGGCTTCCACATCCGCAAATTCAATGCACATTTTCAAAAGGCCGTTTCCGCCTTCCTCCGTAAAATCACGGATCTCAACGTATGCGAAATTACCGTCTTTCACATTATACTTGAAGTAGTAAGAGTCTTCATCATAAATAGGATTGCCCTTATCGAATGCATCGCCGTAAGTCTTATCCAGTCCTCCTTTGATCCCTTCGTACTGCTTTTTGATCTCTTCTTCTAACTCAGGCGTGTTTTCCAGCTTATATGCAACATAAGCTTCATTGACCAGAGTAAATTCCAGCATACGGACATGTCCGTCAGCAGTGTCAGTCCAGATCTGCAATTCGTTAAACCTGTAATCGCCTTTGGCAAAAAGATCAGAGTAAGAATGCAGTTTTGTCTCAATGTCTCTCCTCGTCTCGGTCATACTACCGCCGAGACCATCCTCTAATTCAACACCAAAGAATTCTCCGATCATCGCTTCTGCTGAAGCAAGGTCCTTGCCAAGCACACCATTCATGAGCTCATATAACTCACCATAAGTGCCGTCAGCAGATGCCGCCTTTGGGGCAGTTGTCTCTTCTGTCTCCGGCTTTTCTGTCACGGTCTCAGTTTCCTTTTGGGATGTTGTTCTTTTGCTGCCGCTGTCAGAGCACGAGCAGACCGAGATCATCATCACGGCCGCCAGTGCCAATGCCATTAACCTAACACTCTTTTTCATAATCATTCTCCCTTATTCTTCTTTATTCCTTAGGCACAAGAATTGCCTTGTAAGCGTATACTGTCATGCTCGAAAAATCCCCGTCTATCTCATCTAATTCAGATACAAGCAAGCCATTCCTGTAGCTGTATGTGGTCTTGGCAGTAAATGTTTTTTCCTCTCCGTCCATGACATACCAGAAATCACTCGTCTCGGTCTGCTTGTTACCTGCTCCGTCATATGACACGGATGTTGTTGTTTTGTCGACAAGAACGCCGTTATCATAACGTTCGTACAAAACTCTGTCACCGTTTTCGTTATATTCCCATTTCTCGAGCACAGAACCGTCTTTGTCCAACTCTGCGGACAGGTTGCCATTTGCATCAAACTTATGCGTGCGGCCCCATTGATCTATATAATACGAGCCTGTAAGCTCTGATCCGTTGTACTCAAACTGAGTAACCCTCTCATCATATTCATACTGCTCCGTAAGGACCTTCTCGAAAGTATCATCAGCATAAGTACGCTTACAGATCCTTACATCATCCTGTTCGTTGCTGGTAGTGATGTTATCACTTACTACTACGCAGTAGTCAAAATATTCAGATTCCGTACTATAGGTATAATCCTTCCCGCCGTAAAGATCCGTATGGACCAGATGACCGTTTTCATATTCAAATCTGTATGTAAAATGGCCTTCAGAAGTATACGAAAATGAGACCAGCTGCTTCTTATCGTTATATTCATATTCAGCAGTATAGTCAGGTCCGGGAGGTGCGGAACCGAGCGCTTTAAGCGATCTGCGTTCTCTTCTTGCTATAGTACCGTCGTCATTATAGACTATTTTCCATTCATCGGTATAGGCATTGCTGTCGCTTTTATGATAGGTTACCCGTCCGGCCTTGTCGTAATCGTAAAGCTTGGTATCCCTGCTTCTGTCGTTCCTGTAAACCTCTTTTACAACGACATACTTTACTTCCATGCCATCAGGAACATTTCCGTTCCAGTCAGTAACGGAAATCTCGTTCGTAAGATCTTCGGTAACGGTTTTTCTAAGTTCCTCGTAATCGTATGATGTTTTTGCAGTTCTGCGTGGTCTTAAGAAAAAACACCCTGTCATTGACAGCATTAAAAGAGCCGCACATAAGATACAACTGATCCTCTTCAACATGATACACCCCCTATAGATCACGTTGCCGGAATCTGCTCCGGATAAAAAACTCTGCCTGATCTTACAAGCTTTTACGCTTCGACTATCTTGTAATTATTCTTGAAATAATCAGACTCTACAAAATTAAAGCTGATCGCTTCGATCTTCCCTTCGGCATTCTTATCAACGGAATATAATACGATTACGGCATCAGATGCAGCCGTCTCCATTGTTCCCCACAGGAACGCCGAATAGTATTTGTTAAGGTCTTCTGAATGAATATTGAGAGCACCGCTGTCTATGAGGAACCTGATCTCCTCAGTCTCCGGATCGTCCTTGCGCCATATCTTCAGCGGCTTTGCGACCTGTTCATACCAGTCGCCTTCAACGTGCTTATGGTTAGCGAAGAACCAGCTTCTCTCGCAGGGTGACGGATAGCCTTCTGCATCTACCTTGAAAAAGTCTCCGGCATTCGCGATCTGTCCCTTACCCTCAGTAGCTTCCCTTGTAAACACTTCGTAGATCCCGCCTTCACGGACAACGAGCTTGCCTGTTCCTATCAGCTGCTTTTCCATGTCAGAGCCTTTGCCGAGCTCCCATGCCTGACGCTTCGTATTCTTCTTGATCGCGTAAGCCGATCTGTCGTTTTCTGAACTCATAATCTTCACCCTGTACCTTAACCGATAGCGAAAATGTACCCTGAATCACATCATATGAGAGCCCGAGAAAAATAAAAACGAAAAACCCTAACCCTCATTCCAATTAAGAATTATAACAGATTTTTTAGATATTTAGTAAATTTATATGCTGTTCGAGGCCGGGCATAAAAAACTTACCGGCCTGGCCTTTCGGGCGGCCGGACCGGTAAGCAACGTGGAAGGGGAAATCATCCCCAAAATGGATTTCTGTTTAATCGTCTGCTTTTACAACAAACTTATTTGGAAGCCTTATCTTCCTTGGCTTTTGTGATCGCCTTATAAACAACTGCTGCAAGAGCTGCGCCTGCCAAAGGTCCGACGATGAATACCCAGAGTGAGCTGAGTGCTGCGCCGCCTGCGAAAATTGCAGGTCCGATGGAACGTGCAGGGTTAACAGATGTGCCTGTAAGGCTGATGCCGAGGATGTGTACGAGAACGAGTGCTAAGCCTATTACGACTCCGCCGAATGAACCGTGCTTGAACTTCTCGTCAGTAACACCGAGGATAGCCAAAACGAAGATAAATGTGAGAACGATCTCAACGATGAGTCCTGCAACGATGCTTCCGTTTACGCCTGCAAGACCGTTGGCGCCAAGACCCCACTTAGCCATCTCGATATTGCCTTCAACTTCTTCCGTAACGCCTGTCATGTCGATCTTTCCTGCCTGTGAGAAAAGATACTGGAGAAGGCCTGCGCCGGAGATCGCACCGAGAGTCTGGAATACGACATAGCCCCAGAATTCAGTAGCGGTCAGCTTTTTCGAGATCAGCATAGCAAGAGATACTGCAGGATTGATGTGGCAGCCGGATACATTGCCGATGGAGTAAGCCATAGCAACGATAACAAGACCGAATGCAAATGCTGTAAGGATATAACCGCTTCCGCTTGCAGAATCGCAGCCTACAGCCATTGCAGTGCCGCAGCCGACGAATACGAGTACGAACGTACCGATGAATTCAGCCGTGAACTTCTGGATGTAATTGATCGTCGTATCTTCCTTGGTAGAAGGGATAACCATGTAGAGAACAACGAGAACAACTGCAAGGATAGCGAGGTCAGCCAAAAGGAATGAACCGTTGTAGACCATCGAGTAAACGAGTGCGCTGTTGTAGCCTGCCTCAGCAGCGTATTGACCGAAGAAAATAACGCCTGAAGCAACAGAACCGAGCCATCTTACGAGATAAGCAACGATCGTGAAGGCGATGATCTTAAGGACCGATGCGCTCCTGAATCTGTTAAGCGCACCCGATATCTTGATCCTGGAATCAGCCTTAAGTGCCGCAAATCCTGCAAAACCTAAAGCAGTGTAACCGATTGTGTAATCAAGAATTACCTGAAAAGGAGATTCGAGGTAACCGCCGATGAGCTGCAGAAGGCTGAAGATAAATGAGATGATGAAGCCCCAGACAGGTCCGAATGCAACACCGTAAACGATGATAGGCAATGTCGATGCCGGTGTTACCGTGCCGCCCATAGGCATCTCAAAGAGCTTGAGTTGTGAGAGTACGAATGCGAGAGCCAGGCATACGCCGCCCGTGGACACGCGCAGTATGTACTCGCGGTTTGAATTAAGTGATTGTTTGGACATAAAAACACCTCCGTCAAATGGATTTCTGATCCCTTGAGATCACACCAATTACAGGAGGCCAAAAAAATATATGTAAGGTTCCCTACGCCGGCATTATCCGTCAGGTTCAGCGGGTCGGATGTCTGATCCCTCTCAGCTTTTTAAAGCTCCCCGATTTCCGTTTGTCGCCCAAAATATACTACTTGATCTGAGTGATTACAATTATAAAACTGCCCAAAAAATCAGGCCTTCGTACTGTACTTTTTCGCAGGACGCTTTATGAGCAGCAGGATAAATATCGCAAGCGCGTTCACGCCGAGGCTCAAAGGATATACCGCCATGATGCTCGTGAACGATCTGAACTGCTCGAAAACAGTATAGATCCAGATGATCCTTATTCCGCAGATGCAGCACATCGTGACAAGCGCAGGCGACAGAGATATACCGTAACCTCTCATATAGCCGCTCATGACATCGTAGAAGAGCGAGAGCAGATGCGCTGTCGTAATGAACATGACTCTTATATAACCGATCTCGACGAGTTCCGGATCGCCGGGTCTGAAGATCGCTATCAGATCCCTGCCGAAGAACAGGAGGAATGATACCATCAATCCTTCAACGACGATGCCTTCAAGAAGGCAGAGCTTCAATGATCTCTTGCATCTGTCGAACTTCCTCGCGCCATAGTTCTGGCCCGTGAATGTCGTGCATGCCTGGCCAAAGCTGTTGAGCACATAGTAAGAGAATATCTCGATATTAAATGCAGCCGAAGACGCAGCGGCGACAAGTGTTCCGAGGCTGTTGATCGCAGACTGGATTATTATGTTCGCCGCAGAAAAAACGCATGCCTGAAGGCTTGAAGGAATGCCGATCTTAAGTATCTTCTTAAGTACCGACCCGCTGATCCGAAGCTTCTTCTCATCAAACCTTGCAGAAGTTTTGGACTTCTTTAAGAAAAGCAAAAGGACAATGCCGCTTATCATGTTCGATATGACCGTCGCAGTAGCTACGCCGTCAACGGTCCTTCCCATGAATACAACGAAGAAAACATTGAGGCCGACATTGATAATGCCTGCTATTACGAGCGCAAGGAACGGTATCCTGGTGTTGCCGATGCCTCTGAATATCGCGGCTTCGAAGTTATAAAGAAGTATCACCGGCGTTCCTGCGATATAGATGCGGAAATAAAGCAGAGCCATGCTGAATGCTTCTTCTGAGATATTCTGCATCCTGAAGATCGGTTCCGCCAGAAGTTCG